>Ga0302324_100002541_pt1 | contig 41900 bp, 39 predicted proteins | sample Palsa_T0_1_FD_201949 | JGI IMG/M metagenome (GOLD analysis project Ga0302324, IMG submission 201949) | Peat permafrost microbial communities from Stordalen Mire near Abisko, Sweden - Palsa_T0_1 | ecosystem: Environmental > Terrestrial > Soil > Palsa > Peat permafrost | place: Sweden: Abisko...
AAATTGCAGCCGTCCAATGCTATAGAGATTACCATTTTGCCATGATTGCCGTGACAAGCTGTAGTGCGCCCCGGCCCTGACACAGAAGGTTGGAGGTTGTTTCAATTTGCGAGGAATTCGCGCGGCGGCGTAACGAACGTGACGTTTAGAATATCACGCTGCGCGCTTTGGCGCAATCGGTTTGTTCGGGAGTTCGTACAAGTCGTGGTAGCCGCGTAAGCGCCGCCAGTTTTTCGAGAGCTTATTCGCAAGAGCGAGCAGCGCGGCATCTGCGAATTTTCCGGTGCGCAGTCGTTTCATCGCATCGGTGCTGACCTGACGAGTGGCCTGAAAAAGGCTCGAAAAATAGGTCGAGAAATTCTAAGGGCCACCGGCCGGGGGTTGTAAACCCACGGCCGTCTAAGTAGGATCGGGTACTTTATTCCCGCGGGGCGCACCGGAGTTAATTACTATGAAGATTCGCCGAACCCAATTCTTGGCCGCCGGAGCGGCTGCCGTTGCCGTCACGAAACTCGGGCTTCGGCCGGCCATGGCCGCAATCGATGTCGGAGCAACGGCACCGACATTCACGCTACCGGCTACGCTTGGCACCGAGGTCTTTCAATTCGATCTCGCAAGCCAACTCAAAAAAGGTCCGGTCGTGTTGTACTTCTATCCCGCCGCTTTTACCAAGGGCTGCACGATCGAAGCACACGATTTCGCCGACCACATGGACGACTACAAGAAAGCCGGTGCTTCGGTCATCGGTGTGTCGGGTGATGATATCGAGAAACTCAAGCAGTTCTCGACGAGCGAATGCCGCTCGAAGTTTCCTGTCGCTGCCGACCAGGGCCTCAAAGTCGCGGCCAAATACGACGCCGTGCTCAAAGACAACTACGCCAATCGCACGTCGTACGTGATCGCACCCGACGGCAAGATCGCCTACGTCTACACGAGTCTCAATCCCGACAAGCACGTTTCCAATACCCTCGAAGCCGTTCAGAAAATCACCGGCAAAAGCTGACGATGCCCGCGGCGCCCGCGCGATGTGCCTGGGCGACAAACCCACTCGCGATCGAATATCACGATCGCGAGTGGGGCGTTCCGCTGCATGACGAGCGGGCACTTTTCGAGTTCCTGATTCTCGAAGGTGCACAAGCGGGCTTGAGCTGGGATACGATCCTGCGCAAGCGCGAGCGTTATCGTGAAGTCTTCGACGGTTTCGATCCCGCGCGTGTCGCCCGTTACGACGCGCGCAAAGTTGCGAAGCTCCTCGCCGATCCTGGCATCATTCGCAACCGACTTAAGATCGCCTCAGCGATTAAGAACGCGCGTGCGTTTTTAGCCGTTGCGAAAGAATTCGGATCGTTCGATGCGTATGTGTGGGGTTTCGTTGGGAACACGCCGATCGTTCGGCGCCGCCGCGCCGTGACCGACCTTCCGGCCACGAGTGACATCTCCGATGCCTTGAGCAAGGATCTCAAGCGGCGTGGTTTCACCTTCGTCGGATCGACGATTATGTACGCGTTTATGCAGGCCGTCGGCATGGTTGACGACCACCTGGCGACGTGTTTTAAAGCAAAGCCGGTGCGGCCAAGTCGATCCGCAGCGCGCCGCTAGCGACGGCAGCTGAGGCGAGTTCGTCGCTCGAGGTGAAGACGATCGTTTGCGCGTCTTCGGCAGCGTGTACGACAAGCGGCAGGCAGCGTTCGATGCGCGCCGCATCCCAGTAGGCGAACGGATCGTCGAGCAGGAGCGGCGGCGTTTCCATACCTTCGGCAAACATGCGCGCCATCGCGAAGCGCACCACGAGATACGCTTGGTCGCGCGTACCGGCCGACAAGCTTTCGAGATCGACGATAGCGTTATTCTCCGGTACCCGTACGCGAATCGCAAGCGTCGTTGGGTCGACGAATATTTGCGCGTACCGCCCGCCGGTAATCGCCGAAAACGTTTGCGCGGCGTAGTCTTCGAGCCGGCGCGCAAACGCCTGATGGGCCTCCTGCGTACGCTGCTCGAGCGTGGATTTGCCGAGCACGATCGCGCGCTCGAACGTTTCGAGCCGGTCGATCTCACTCTGCGTGCGCGCGATCTCTTCGTCCATCGTCGCTAAGTCTGCAACTTGCGTTTCGGCATTTTGCAGTTCGCCCTGTAAGCGCGAGAGGGTCTCACCGGCGGTGCGCAAGGATTTAGCGATGTTCGCGCGTTCGGCCTCGACGATGCGGGCGTTCGTCGCGGGCGGCGCATCTTGCGGATTGACGCCGTCGCGTACGAGTTCATCGAGTTCCGTTTCGAGGGCGTACTCGTCGTCGTTCCCCAAGATCGTCGACTTCTGCAGTTCGAGCGCGCTCAGATGCGCGTCGATGCCGTCCCGTTCACGCTTACGCGCTGCGCGTACGTTCGCAGCGGCACGCAGCCCGGCGCGTTCGCCGCTGATGTCCGGCAGCATCGCTGCGGCCAGCCGGTCGAACGTGGCCGCCGTGGTATTTGCCACATCGCGCGTAACCCGCGCACGCTCGGCCGATCGGGCTGCGGCGCGCTCGCGCGCTTCGAGTTCGGCGAGGCGTTCGCGACGGCGAGCAAGCTCGTCGACATTCGGCAATCCGAGCGGATCGAGAACCGCGGCAACCGCGCTTGCCGCAACGCGCTCCGCCGTCAGTGCGTCGTCGGCGTGTTTCTGTTTGCGCACGGCATCGCGCCGGGCGCGCGCACGGCCACGGCCTTGCGCAAAGACGATCGTCGTCAGCACGAGACCAAAAGCGAACAAACCCGCCGTCCAATCCCAGATGTGGGCGATTGCAAAACCGATCGCGACCACGAATGCCAGACAGCCGATCGCAAGAACCGTGCCGAGGATACTCTTGCCGCCTTCACCGCTGCGCCGGGCGGTCGCAGCTTCGTTGGCGGCGGCCGATGCTTCAAGCCGCGCACGGCCGGCGTTTTCCGCCGCCGCAGCAACGGCGGCAAAGGCCTCATCGTCAACCCGGCCGACATCGTTTCGACGCGCCTCAAGTTCGCGGCGTTCGGCATCGCCCAGGCGCGCTTCGCCGGCGTCCGCCAGCGCAACGACCGCCGTGCGCTCGGCGAAATCCCATCCGTAGAACGCATCGTTGATTTCGTTTTCGCGTTCGGCGGCGAAAGCGGCAACATCGTCGTAGGCCGACCGGTGCGCTTGCAGGTCGGCTAGCTCTTCGCGAAATTCGCGCAGGGCGGCGAGCCGCTTCGCAATCGAACCGGCCCGCAGTGCTCGAGCACGGCGTTCGACTTCGGTTGCAGCCGACGCGAGCCGGTCGCGGTCGTGCGCGGCGCGTTCGATCCGGGCCCGCAAATCGTCGAGCGCGTCGAGTCTGCGCCGTGCCTCCGCCGCTGCCGCCTGCTGTTTCTCGACGGCGTCGCGACGTACGCGTAAGGGTGCGTTGCGCATGCGGTCGGTGCCGACGTGCATGCGCAGCGCATCATCGAGTCGCTTGAGGGCGCCGATCGCGGCGTCTTCCTTCGGGCCGCCGTCGAGGGCCTGCGCGAGATGCGCGGCGATGGGCGCTGCATCTTTACCCTCTTCGATTGCAACCGATTGTTGTTTGACGCACGCCGCATTGAGAAAGACGTCGAGCGGAATGCCGAGATGCATCTCGCCCGGCACGAACTTTTTTCCGGCTCCCGCTTTGGCGGACAGATCCTTGCCGTTGCGATCGTATACGCGTAGGCCTTTTGCATCGCGTTCGAAATCGCGCTGTACTTCGATCTGTCCGCCGCTCTCGAGTTCGTAGGTGAGCGTTGCGGCAAACGCGCCGCCGTTCCAGGGACGCCACACGTCTTTCTTGCGATCGGCGCCATACAGTACGGCCACGATGGCGTTAGCGATCGTCGATTTACCGCTTTCGTTCGGGCCGAATACGACGTTGAGTCCGGGCGCGAAGGCGAACTGCCGGTCGGCGAAACGCGCAAAGCCCGCGACGTTGAGTGCCTTGAGCTTCACGGGGCGATCTCGGCACCTTCGAACGCAGCGACGACGTAACGCAGCGCTTGACCGGCGTCGGCGTCGCCCGCTTCGGTGCGCGCCAATAAATCACCGACGACGTGACCGAGCACGTTCGGTGCGCGTGCCAATACGGTGTAGTCGGGAACGATCGTCTTATCGATGATATCGAGTGCGCCAAGCGGCGCACTGCAGCGCTCGGCCAGCGTCTCGGTATCGATGCGCGTGCCGTGCTCGACGGCACCCTGCAAACGCGCGCGCACGTAGTCGGCGCTGCCGTATCCATCCAGCGCGCTTTCTAGGGCGGCGATGACGGCGTGCTCGCTCGTCGCGCCGTCGAGGCGAACGTCAACGTCGATCAGCCGGGTGCGCGCAGTCGGCACGGATTCGACGGTAATACGCGCACCGTGTATGGCCACGACGAGCGCACCGTGGTTGCCGCGTTCGCCGAATTTAATCGGCTCGGGAGAACCCGGATACGCGAGGATTGGTCCGTCGGCGGCATCCACGACATATCCGCCGTGGTAGTGACCCGACAGCGCGAACGTCGCGCCGGCGGCGGCGATTTCATCCGTGCGATACGGCGCCGTCGCGCGCTTCTCGGGCGGACAACGATCTTCGTCACTGCCGTGCACGAGTGCAATACGCACGCCGGGGCGATCGAAGCGGGCGTGTGCGAACGGCCGGCCCGGCTCGGCGGGCGTGTGGCCGAAACCGTACAGCGTGACGTCGTCTGCCAGCGGAAAAGCGGCCCAGGCCGGCTCACCGAAAACGCGTATGTTGGCGGGAATGTCGTCGCGTGCATACAGCGAGCGCGACGCGTACGGATCGTGATTGCCCGGCGCAATAAAAACGGGTTTGCCGAAACGTGCGAACTGTTCGAAGAGAAAGCGCGCGGTTTGTGGTCCCGCGCGCTCGGATTCAAACAGATCGCCACCGATGGTCAGGACGTCCGCGCGCCGTTCCAAAGCAAGGTCGACGATTCGCACGAGGGCCGCGGCCGGGGCGGCGGGGGGGTTATGCCCGCCGCCCACGTCCGGAAACGTCGTTTCGAGATGGAGGTCGGCTGCGTGGATGATCGTGAGCATGAGCGCCGCGCTAGCTTAGGTATTTATGGAACCACCCCAACGTTCGCGTCCACGCATCAGAAGCCGCAGAAGCAACGTACGACGAGCGCGTGTCGTCGAAAAACGCGTGGCCCGCTTCGTCATAGACGCGCACGTCATGCGGTCCTTTGAGCGTTGCGAACATCGCGCGTACGTCGTCGGCTTTGATGCCGGTGTCGCGAGCGCCGAAGCTGCCCATCAGCGGCGTCGTAATTTTACCGGTATATGCGAATGTTTCGGGAGTCGTGGGATCGTCGCGCTTTGCGCCCGGGCGAACGTCGCCATAGAACATCGACGCTGCCGCATAGTCAGTATAGCCGATGACTTGCTTGAGGACGATTCCGCCGCCCATGCAGAAACCGGTGATGCCGATCTTACTCTGCGCGGCTTTCGCTCGGATCCAATCGTGCGCGGCAAGCGTGTCGCCGTGGACGACATCGTCTTTGAGTGCGCCGGCGGCGGGGCGAAAGACGGTGAAGTCGGTGAGCCCGTCGCCGCTGGGGGGATTGGAACGAACGAACAGATCGGGGGCGATCGCGATGAAGCCTTCCTTTGCGTACCGCCGGACGGTGTCGCGAATGGTCGCATCGACGCCCCAGATGTGCTGGATTACGACGACGCCGGGCGTTGTTGCGGTGATACGTTTCGGATACGCCGCATATGCGTCCATTGCGACATCCGGGCGGGTGAGCGTGACGTGCTCCACCGTAATCGCGGGATCGCTTTCGGATACGATCGGCGGATGCGGTTTACCGAGATCGGCGCCTTGCGCTAGCGCTTGCGCGATTGTTCCGGCGACGGCCGCCGCGCCGGCGCTGATGCCGACGAACGCTCGGCGATTGAATGATGTGGACGTTTGATTGACGGGATCCATGACGTCAGACATGCGAGAGATTCTCCTAAGTTGCCCCTAGAGGAAAGTAAGGTCGGTCGCTGTGGGAGTGAGATCGTTTTCAGATAACCAGGCAAGATCGTAGATTCGCGAACGGTAGCGATCACCGCCGTCGCACAAGATCGTCACGATCTTGCTGTCGGCCGGTAAGGTTTTTGCATAGCGTGCCGCCGCCGTGACGTTGAGTGCGGCCGAGCCGCCGACGAACAAACCCTCTTCGCGAACAAGCCAGTGGGCCATTTCGATCATCGCGCGGTCTTCAACCCGCTCCGCGTCGTCGATCTTCGCGCCCGTGAAGTTGGCCGTCAGGCGTTTGATTCCAATGCCCTCGGAAACGGAGTCGCCCTCGGTCGTCAGTTCGCCGCGCTTGACGTGGTTGTAGAGTGCCGAACCGTACGGGTCGGCGAGCACGATGCGAATGTTTGGATCGCGCATTTTGAGTGCGCGACTGACGCCCGCGATGGTACCGCCGGTTCCCGCCGCCGAGACGAAGGCGTCCAGCACACCGCCGGTGTCTTCGAGAATTTCTTGTCCGGTTGTGCGTTCGTGCGCGTCGCGGTTAGCGAGATTCTCGAATTGATTGCACCAGACCGCACCGCTGATGCCTTCGGCCGTTCGTCGGGCAACGTGATAATAGTTTTCGTCATTCGCAAACGGGACGGCCTCGACAACTTTGAGTTCCGCACCGAACGCACGTAACTGCGCGTATTTCTCCGATGCCTGATCGTCGGGCATCACGATGACCGTCCGATAACCACTCGCGTTTCCGATCAATGCCAGCGCAATGCCGGTATTGCCGGCCGTGCCCTCAACGATCGTGCCGCCCGCTTTGAGTTCGCCGCTCTCTTCGAAAGCAACGACCATGCCGCGAGCGGCCCGGTCTTTGACCGAGCCGCCGGGATTCAGAAACTCCGCTTTTCCCAGAATCGTGCGGCCGATCGCCGCCGACAGTTTCGGCAGGGCGATCAGCGGCGTCGCGCCGATCGTCCCGGCGAACCCGTCGCGAATCACGGTCTAGTGATAGAGATGTCCGCAGGAAACGGCATGCGCATTGGGGTTGGTGTTGGCGTACACAAGCACCGAGTAGTTGTCGGACATCAGCCGTGATTCGGGCATCTTCACGATCGTGCGTCCGCGGCCGCCTTTGAGATCGGTCAGCCGGACGACGGCCTTGGGATCGACCGTGTCGCAATCTTTGCCGCGATGGATCGTGGCGGCTTGAACCTTGCCGCCGGGAACGCCGTCGATGGCGATCACGACACTGGTCGTCGCGCCATGGCCGAAAAGTGTTACCGAGCCGATTTGGCCCGAATTGTTGAGCTCTTGCATGCCGACTTTGTCGCCGGCGCCGGTGTCGGTCGGATCGATCTGGGCGGAGGCGACCCCGCCGAGGGTAAGGGCGATCGCAAGGACCGCCGGTAGCATGCGCTTCATGGAGGCCACTTAGCACCGGACCGCCCCCGCGCCTGCGATTTCTCAATGGAAGTTGCGGGCGCGGATGTCGTCGGTGGTGCCGGCGGTGTCGAGCGGCCAGAAGCGCTTGCCGAGGACGTCGATGCAGCCTTGTTCTTTTTGCAGCACGCCTTCGATGATGAGTGCTTGCGATTGGCGGATGACGCGGCGGAAGCGCTCGTAAATATCGGGCCGGACGATGACGTTGACGAGTCCCGTTTCGTCCTCGAGCGTGAGAAAGACGAAGCCTTTGGCCGTGCCGGGGCGCTGGCGCGTGATGACCACGCCACCGACTTTGCACACCAGATGATTCGGCATCGCCGGCAGGCGCGCCGCCGAAAGCACGTTCGATACGTCGAGTTGATCGCGAAAGTATGTGATCGGCTGCACATCGCTGACGCCGGTTGCATGAATGTCGAGCGTCGTCGCTTCGACTGCGCGCAGCGGTGCGAATACCGCAGCGGGCTCTTCGACATCCATGGCGCGCCCGAGTTCGCCGCGTGCTTCGCGTTCGTTCAGACCGCGTAGCGCCCACATCGCTTCGCGCCGGGACGCAAACCACGGCCGGAACGCGTCGGCCGCGGCGAGGTTTTCGAGCGCTTCGCGGCCGAGTTTCGTGCGCCGCACGAAATCGAGGATGTCTTCAAAGTAGCCGTCACGCAACGCGGCCTGCAACGCTTCCCGTTGCGCTTCACCCAACCCGCGAACGAGATGAAAGCCTAGCCGGAGCGCACCATCGTCTTCAACGAAACTCCACCATTCGCTGGCATTGACGGCAATCGGTTTCACGATCACGTCGTGCCGGCGTGCATCGTTGACGAGGACCTCGGTCGAATAGAACCCCATCGGCTGCACGTTGAGAATCGCCGCGCAAAAGATGGCGGGCTCGTGGCATTTGACGTATGCCGAGGCGTACGCGAGTAGCGCAAAGCTGGCCGCATGCGATTCCGGGAAACCGTAATCCGCAAAGCCCTCGAGCATATGAAAGAGCTGCTCGGCAACGGGCCGTGCGATGCCGTTGGCGATCATGCCGTCGACCAATTTCGGATAGATTTGTGCCATGCGCTCGTGCGAACGTTTATGTCCCATCGCGCGCCGGAGTGCGTCGGCTTCGCCCGGCGTGAAATTCGCCGTTTCGATGGCCATGCGCATGCCTTGCTCTTGAAAGAGCGGTACGCCCATCGTTCGTTTGAGAATCGGTTCGAGGGTCGGATGCGGATATGTAACCGGTTCCATTTTGTTGCGGCGGCGTAAGAATGGGTGGATCATGTCGCCTTGAATCGGCCCTGGACGAATAATCGCAACTTGAATGACCAGATCGTAGAAACACACCGGTTTCAAGCGCGGCAGCATCGATTGCTGCGCGCGTGATTCGACTTGGAAGACGCCGATCGAATCCGCGCGTTGCAGCATCTCGTAGGTCGGGGCGTCATCCGCCGGGATCGTTGTTAGATTAAGCGGCGGCCGCTCGGGATAACAGCGCCCGAAGAGCGCGAAGGCGTCGCGCAGCAGTGACAGCATTCCTAACCCCAAAAGATCGATCTTAATCAACCCCAGATCGTTGAGATCGTCTTTATCCCATTGCACGACCGTGCGATCGCGCATCGACGCCCATTCAACGGGCGCCACGCGTACCAGCGGCTCGCGTGTGATCACCATGCCTCCCGAGTGAATGCCCATGTGCCGCGGAAAACCATCGATGCGCCGGCACAAGGCGAAAATCGTCGCGCCCAGTTCGCCGCCGACCGGACTTGCGATGTGCGAATCGGGATCGGCGCTCGCGTCGTCGCCGTGACCGAATCCGCGCGTAATTTTGCTGCGCGAATGAAAGAGATTCGAGCCGGCATCGAGGTCGCGGCGTTTCGCAATCGACGGCGGCAGTTCGGCGCCGGCCTGTACGTGCGCGCCGAGCGCGCCGGCCAGCGATTCGCGCGCGTCGTATTCTTGGGCGATCTGCTCGACATGTGCCGGCGAGAGGCCCATCGCCTTACTGATGTCACGAATCGCCGAGCGCGTGCGGTACGTAATGACCTCGGCGACCATGGCGGCGTGTTCGCGGTCGTACCGGTCGTACACGTATTGGATGACTTTCTCACGATCTTGATGCGCAAAGTCGATGTCGATATCGGGAACTTCTTGGCGGTCTTCAGACAAGAAACGCTCGAAGAGCAAACCCTGGCCGACCGGATCGACGGCCGTGATATGCAGCGCGTAACAGACCGCGGAGTTTGCCGCCGATCCACGGCCTTGGCAGAGCACGCCGATCTTTTCTGCGGCCCGAACGATGTCCCACACGACGAGAAAGTAACCCGCGAGCTTCAGGCGTTCGATGATGCCGAGTTCGTACTCGAGTTGATGCTCGACTTTGGAATCGAGCACATCGCCATATCGCTTGGCGGCACCACGGTAGACCAGCGTGCGCAGATACGACTGGTGGCTGGTTTCATCGTCAGGAATGGGAAAGTGCGGGAACTGGCCGTGAAGGCTATCGAGCCGGAACGTGCAGCGCGCAGCAATCGCAAGCGTGTTCGTGATCGCGAGCGGAAAGGGTGCAAAGAGTCTCGCCATTTGTTCGGGCGACTTGAGGTCGTGTTCGTGATTGGGCCGTAAGAGCGTACCGGCATTGGGCAGCGGCGTCTTGTAGCGCACGCATTGCAGCACGTCGGCGAGTTTTGCGTCGGCACGCGAGGCGTACGCAACACCGTTGGTTGCGACGTACGGCACGCCGAGAACATTTGCCAGACGGATCGATGCTTGCACGAGTGCGCCGTCCTCAGGTCGTGCGTGATGCTGCAATTCTATATAGAATGCGTCCCCGAACAGATCGCGCAGCTGCGCGCCGATTGCGACGGCACCGATGTAGTCGCGTGCGATGAGCGCCCGCTCGGGCAACCCGTTGCGCCATCCCGAAAGCGCGATCAGCCCGCCGGTTTTCCCCGGCAAATCGTCAAGCCGCAAACGCGCATCGCGCTTGCGACCGCGTAACTGCGCGGCCGAAATGAGGCTGACGAGATTTTGATAGCCCTCCCAATTTTGCGCCAGCAGAACAAGCCGCGGCGACTGGGTCGGAACCTCGTGGGAGGGTCGCGCACCTTTCTCGCGCCCGCGCTTGGCCGGCGGCGGTTCGAGTTCGACTGTCATCTCCGCACCGATGATCGGCTGCAGCGGCGTCCCCTGGGCCGCCTTGGCAAAGCGGACCTGCCCGTAAAAGCCGTCCCGGTCGGTCAGCGCGATCGCCTCTAACCCGAAGCCCACCCCTTGCTCGACGAGTTCCTCAGGATGCGAGGCCCCCTCAAGAAACGAGAAGTTCGACCAGCAATGAAGCTCGGCGTACCGCACAAAAGCAGGCATGGGAGCCCATAGTAATCGAACATACGTTCGAGCGCAATCTCCCCGGCGCGGTCCCTCCGTCGCCTTACAATAGGTGCTATAATAGGGTACATAGAGGGGTACATTCATGACCGCAATGCCCGTATCACCGCAAAAAACCATCGATTTTGATCGGATCGACGCCGTTTTAACAATGTCTCTACCGGCTGTAGTCGACGAATTGTCCTCAACGCTTGGATCGATGACGACCGCTTACATCGGCAATGTCAGTCACACCAAATTCGTACGAGCATGGAAGAACGGTGTACGGCCGCCTCGCGGTATTCGCGAACAGGCGCTACGTAGTGCATTACAAGCTACCCGCGTCATTACGAGCGTCTATGATGCGAACGTTGCAAATGCATGGATGTTCGGCGCAAATCGGCTACTCGGCATCGAAGCCCCGGCGTACCGCCTTCAAACGGCAAAAACACCGGAAGACCTAACCAAAGTCGTGCGCGCATCGTGGAGCTTCATAACAACCTGATGGACGAACATATTGAACTGCAAGAAATTATTCAGGCCGCCGATTTGCCGGACACCGTGCCCGAACGGTTTACGATCGATCAATTGATCGTCGGCATGACGCCTCAGAATCGCCATGAAGAATCGTTTGGCACCGCGGTCGGGAGTGAATCGTGGTAGTACAAAGCGTTCCCACCCGGATGCGGTTGGCTTATGATGTGTTGCCATCGCCTGTAGGCGACGTGCTGATTTTATGTAACGAACGCGCGCTGTGCTCGCTTGACTATCGTGGTTATGATGAACGCATGCATGCGCTTTTGCGCAAGCGGTTTGGCGAATGCGAGATCGTTGAAGAACGCGATCCGCTGGGGATGACGTCGATGATGCGCGCGTATTTCGATGGGAATATTCGCGCGATTGACGATGCCGTTGTGGAAACCGGCGGGACGCCGTATCAAGAACGCGTGTGGGCGGCGTTACGCGTGATTCCGCACGGTCAAACGTGGACGTACGGACAACTCGCCGCGCGCGTGGGTGGGGGTACGGTTGCGCGCGCAGTCGGTCACGCCAACTCGCTCAATCCCGTTGCGATTGTGGTGCCGTGTCATCGCGTGATCGGTGCTGATGCGTCGCTAACGGGGTACGCCGGCGGTCTGGAACGTAAGCAATGGCTGCTCGAACACGAACGCACCTACGCCGGACCGCCGTCGCTTTTTACGCCGCGCTAAGGAACGAAATGGGTATCGTCGGGCGCTTGCGGCGGCGTTTTGAAAGCAATCGCGCGGAAGCGGCCCGAGAGTGCTTGGGAACCGGCGTGCATGGTGCCCTTGGGAATGATGATCAGATCGCCGGGCTTGATGTCGTGCACGGTGTCGCCGAGCGTGAACTTGCCCGAGCCGGCGACGATGTACTGGATCTCGTTCGCGTCAGCGTGGAAGTGTTTGGCGACGTCGCCGCTTTGCACGGAAACCGTCGCGCCATCCGCCACGGCGAGATTCCTCGCACGCAGATCGGTTCCCGGACGAATCTCGCTGATGTCGCTTTCGGATAGCGCGGGAATATTGATAATCTGCGCCGTTAGTGGCGGCGCAGCGGCATGCACGACGGGTATGCTTCGCGCGCAGTAAAAGCCCGCGGCGAACATGAGCGGCAGGGCGGCCAAAGTCAGGATCCGTTTCACAACCAAAAACCTCCGGGAGATGTGGTACGCCGATAAACGTGACGTCGCACATATGCCGGAGGTCTTTTAATCTCTTGCCGAAGCGGGGCGGATTACTTTAGATCGTGATGGTGCGCTTTGTAAATCGCCGCAGCTTCGCTGCCCGCGAGCCACGTTGCGAAATCCTTGGCTGCAGCGGCATGGGTCGAGTTCTTCACCGAAGCGACCGCGTACGGAATGACGACTTGCTGGTTCGCCGGAAGCGCGATTCCGACCATCTTGCTCGAATCGATATCAGCCTCGAACACGATTGCCGCGTCGATCAGACCTTCGGTCAGCATCGCCGTGAGTTTCGGTGTGTCGGTTTTGGTCGCCGTGACGTTGGCCGCATACTTCTCGGTGAAATCCTTGCCGTACACTTTTGCCATATTGGCGACCGTATCGTTTTCATACGAAGCCGGCACGGAACCGGGCGTTCCGGCGCCGATGCGAATACCGGGTTTGATGAGGTCTTTGCCGTCGTGGATTTTGCCGACCGAGCCTTTTGAAACTGCAAGCGCCGTGTGATTCTTGAAAACCGTCACCGGCGAGTCGAGCAAATTGATGATGTCGGGCGTGGACGAGGTGTTGATCAAAATGACATCGGCCGCGGCGCCCTGCTGGATCTGCGCGACGATGATCTTGCTGCCCGCATAATCGGTCTCGATTGTAATGCCGGGATGGCCTTTCTCGTACGCGGTGACCGCGTCGACGAAGGCCGATTTATTGGCCGGAGCGACCAGGGCCGTGAGCTTGGTCTTATCAGCCGCGCTTGCCGGCTGCGACAGCGGGGCGCCGAAAACGGCCAGGCCCAGCGCTAGCGCAGCGGTGCGGTGCATGAATGTCATGGGACTCCTTCTCGCGCCCGACCGGACACGCCGGTGGACAGATAACTATTTAACTATCCGTATTCAAATCGGCAGTCACCCCCAGATTTCGGACGCTTGCTCTGCAATTCAGATAACTCTTTACACAAGGCGGACGATGCCGTCCGAAAGTCGTAGGAGCGTGCATGAAGCACGATCCGGCTTGCCGCTGCCCGCGCGGCACCTACGATCCCGCGATTTTTCGCGCTGCCGAAACGGCCTTCGGCCGGCGTGGTTTTCTGACCGGCGCACTTGCAGTACTCGGCGCGGGGGCGATGCGGCCGCTGCGCGCGCTTGCGGCGGATACCGATGTTGTGGTCGTGCGTGCTGCTCGCATGTTCGACGGCGTTCGCATGCATGCGCCGGGGGTCGTCGTTCTCAAAGGGGCGCAAATCGTATCGTTGACGGCCGGCGACGCGCCGAGCGGGGCGACCGTGATCGACCTGGGCGATGCGACGATCATGCCGGGCCTCATCGACGCGCATACGCACGTCTCGGCGCCGGTCGTCGTTTCGGCGTATCTCATGGCGGGTCGCAAAAATAATCCCGCCGATTCCGTCGCGGAAGCCGCACTCAACAGCACGCGCAACGCGTCGGCGATGCTCGCGAACGGCTTTACGACGATTCGCGACGTCGGCGGCGGGAACGGCATCGATCTTGCGATGCGTAATGCGATCGCGCGCGGTATGATCGCGGGACCGCGGATGTTCGCGTCGGGTCCGGCGCTTTCGATCACGGGTGGTCACGGCGATGCGAATGACATCGCGCCGTTCGTCGACGTTCACTCCGAGATCGAATCCGGCGTGTCGTTCGGGCCATACGGCTTCCGGCAGAAAGTGCGCGAGCACGTCAAGCGCCATGTCGATCTGATCAAGATCACCTCAACCGGTGGCGTGCTGTCATACGGCGACGCTTTCGACGTACCGCAGTTCAACCTCGATGAGATTCAAGCAATCGTCGACGAGGCGCATAAATTCGGATTGGTCGTTGCGTCGCACTCGCATGGCGACACCGGCATCGCGATGGCCGTCGAAGGCGGCTGCCACTCGATCGAACATTGCACCGGCGTCGGCGACAAGACGCTGGCGATGATGAAGCAACGCGGCACGGTGCTTGTGCCGACGATTTGGGCGCTCGACTCGATTCTGCAACCGGGCAATCCGAACAACATTCCGGCGGGTCCGCTCGAGAAAGCGCATCTGGCGTCGAAAATTCGCAATGAAGGCATGCAGCGCGCGCTCGCGTCAAACGTCAAAATCGTGTACGGTACGGATGCCGGTGTGTTTCCGCATAAAGAGAATAATAAGGACTTCGGTTTGCTGCAGTCGATGGGTATGCACCCGCTCGATCTCATGCTCTCCGCCACGACGCACGCCGCGACGCTGCTCGGCACGAACGATCGTGGACGAATTGCGCCGGGAACGCTGGCCGATATTGTCGTGTTCGCCGGCGACCCCTCGACGAATGCGTCACTCTTGGAAGCCGCGCCCAAACTGATCGTGCAAGATGGGAAACGGATCGATCGCACAAGCCTTATCGGCGTATAGCGGCGATGGACGACCAGCACCCGCGCGACTACGCCGGCTACGGCGCGCATCCACCCGATCCGAAATGGCCGGGCGGCGCGCGCATTGCCGTGCAGATCGTGATGAACTACGAAGAGGGCTCGGAGTATTCGATCGGTGACGGCGACGGCGTCTCCGAAACATATCTAACCGAAGTCCCCGGCGCAACGCTCGGTCCCGATAAGCGCGACTTGATCGTTGAATCTATTTACGAGTATGGCAGCCGCGCGGGGTTTTGGCGATTGATGCGCATGTTTGCAAAGCGTGACATCCAAGTCACCGTCTTCGGCGCGGCGCTCGCGCTAGAACGCAATCCTGCCGCAGCCGCCGCTATCCGCGAAGCCGGACACGAAGTGTGTTCGCACGGCTGGCGCTGGATCGGTTTTCAGAATATGGATGAAGCCGAGGAACGCGAACAGATGCGACGTGCTGTTGCATCGATCGAAAAAACGATCGGCGTGCGACCTTACGGCTGGTATTGCCGTTATGCACCCAGCGTTAACACGCGGCGGCTGGTTGTCGAGGAAGGCGGCTTTCTTTACGACTCCGATGCCTACAACGACGATCTGCCGTATTGGACGCGCGTCGGCGGAAAACCGCATCTCGTCATTCCGTACACACTCGATAATAACGACATGAAATTTTCCGTTGCACCCGGCTTCACATCGGGCGAGGGGTTCTATCACTACTTGAAGGACGCATTCGACGTGCTCTATCGCGAGGGAAAGAAGCAGCCCAAAATGATGTCGGTCGGCTTGCACACGCGGCTCGCTGGGCGGCCGGGTCGCGCCGCCGCGCTCGAACGCTTCTTGGACTATATCAAGAAGCATGAAGATGTTTGGATCTGCCGGCGTATCGACGTCGCGAAGCACTGGATCGCAACGCACCCGGCGCAGGCGTAAGCGTGAGCGAGTCTCCATTCGCCTTTCGGCTACCGAAGGCCGAGCTTCATTTACACATTGAAGGAACGTTCGAACCCGAGCTGATCTTTACGCTGGCCGAACGCAATAACGTTGCGCTGCCGTATCCGTCCGTCGAGGCACTGCGCCGCGCCTATCAGTTTAGCGATCTACAATCGTTTCTCGACTTGTACTATGCCGCGATGACGGTCTTGCGCAAAGAACAAGACTTCGCCGAACTCACGCATGAGTATTTCGTGCGCGCAAAAGCGCAAGGCGTCGTGCATGCCGAGATATTTTTTGACCCGCAGGCGCACACGGCCCGTGGCGTCCCGTTCAACACCGTGATCGACGGCTTATGGTCGGCGGTGCGCGAGAGCGAGGCGCGCTATGGTATTACCTCCAAACTCATCATGTGCTTTCTGCGCGATCAGAGTGCTGACTCCGCAATGGCGACTTTAGAACAAGCGCTACCGTACGGCGACCGGATCGTCGCGGTCGGTTTGGATTCAGCCGAGGTCGGTCATCCGCCGTCGAAATTTACCCGTGTGTTCGATCGCGCGCGCGCTGAGGGTTTTCTCACCGTCGCGCACGCCGGCGAGGAGGGTCCGCCCGCGTATGTCTGGGAGGCACTCGACTTGCTCAAAGTGTCGCGCGTGGATCATGGTGTCCGCAGCCTCGAAGATTCCAAACTCGTCGCCCGCTTGCGCGACGAACGCATTCCGCTTACCGTCTGCCCGCTCTCAAATGTCAAGTTGCGAGTCTTCGATACACTGCACGAGCATACGCTCGGCCGGATGCTTGACGAGCGTTTGGTTGCGACGGTGAATTCCGACGACCCCGCATACTTCGGCGGCTATGTCGGCTACAATTATGCGGCCGTCGCCAAAGCGCTTGGCTTGCCGGCCGCCGCGCTCGTCACGCTCGCACGCAACAGTTTTGAAGCGTCCTTTATAACAGCCGAACAACGCGCGGCATATTTAGCGCTCGTTGATGCGGTTGGCGCACCGAAATGAAGATTCACGAACGCTTAGCCGAGCTAGCCACGCTCGGTGCCACGGCGGAGGGCATCGATCGGGCGCTCTGCACCGCACCGGAATATGCCGCGCGCGAACGCCTCGTACGTTGGGCCGGATCCGGCGGTTTTTCCGTCGACCAAGATCGCGCCGGCAACGTCTTCGTACGCCTGAACGGACGCGAAGCGTTGCCGCCGGTCCAGTGCGGCTCGCATCTCGACACGGTAAAAAATGGCGGCGCGTACGACGGCGCCTATGGTGTCATCGCCGGCCTTGAAGCACTCGAGATGATCGCGTCCACGGGCGTCATGCCCCGCCGCCCGATCGAAGTCGTCGCCTGGGCCGGCGAAGAAGGCAGCCGCTTTCCGCTCGGCTGTATCGGCAGCGCCGTATACGCGGGACTTACGCCGCTCGCCCAGGCGCGCGCCGTTATCGGCGACGACGGCATGACGTTCGGCGACGCGCTCGCAAGTCCGACGGGTTTATTGCGCGACGTGCCGGTGCGCGACGGCTTCCCGCCACCCGTTGCCTACGTCGAGTTACACATCGAACAAGGCCCGGTTATGGAGCGTGCCGGCATACGCCTCGGTATCGTTACCGCAATCGCCGGCCAATGCCGCTTTCACGTCGAAATCACGGGACAAGCCGGCCATGCCGGCACGATGCCGATGGCGGGGCGCGCCGACGCGCTCTGTGCTGCAAGCGAATTAACGCTAGCCGTCGATCGCGCGGCACATGATGTCGGCAACGCGGTCGCGACCGTCGGCCGCCTCATCGTTGAGCCAAACCAAACCAACATCGTCCCGGGTCATGTCACGTTGCGAATCGACGTTCGCTCGGTCGACGACGCGCGCGTGGCAACAATCGAAAAACGCATCCGCGATGCTGCCGCTACAATCGTGCAAGGCCGCAACGTCCGTATCACCATCGAACCGATCGAAACGCGCCCGGCAACGGCCATGAACGAGCGTTTACGCAAAGTGGTTCGCGACGTATGCACGTCACTCGACCCCAAAGCTGCGAACATTGCCAGCGGCGCCGGACACGACGCCATGTGCGTCGCACACGTCGCACCGGTCGCCATGATCTTTGTCCCAAGCATCGCCGGCCAAAGCCACGTCGGAGCCGAACGCACGGCACCCGGAGATTTGGAACTCGGCGTGCTGGCCCTTATGGGCAGCCTGCTCGCGTTCGATCACGAACTAACGACTGACTCTAAGGAGAAATGATGCTGTTCTTCATTTGCGGCTCCGCGCTGCGCGGCCAACCCGACCACGGTAATCTTAGCGGTGCGACATTCGTACGAGAAGCACAAACCAAGCCGGTCTATCGTCTGCATTCGGTCAACGATCAGCATCCCGGCATCTACGAAGTCCCCACCGGCGGCGTCTCGATCAAAGGCGAAGTCTACGAAATGAGCGACGCGCAACACGCGCACTTGATCGCGACCGAACCGCCCGATCTCTACGAAGCCCCGATCAAACTCGAAGACGGCACAAGCGTCCCAGCAATGATCTATCCCCGCGACCTTATCGAAAAACGCGGCTTCGCGGATATTTCAAATTACGGCGGCTGGGCCGCGTTTAAGGCGTCGGCTTCGTAAGCTTTAGCCCAAGCTCCGACAAGTGGAGAAGAACCCGGCTGGCCACGACGAACTCTTCCCGAATGACCGTAATAGACCGGCTCCGCATGGCCGGTGCTCCGGAAGCGGAGGCGCAACGCGCCGCCTCAGCCATCGGATCCCTGTTGCCCGTGGACCGCGCGGTGCTCGTTACCGATGAAGTCCTGGATGCTGCCCGCGCTGGTGACGTCGCGCTCGTTGTCATGCTTCTAGCTGAAGAAGTGAAGACAGAGCCCGACGAGATTGCTGCTATTGAGGCGGCCCGTGGCGAAGACGATGGCACGCGCTACACCGGCGAGCAGATACGCTCCGAACTCGGGCTTTAGCCAACCCTCATCGGTAGGCGTCTCGGCGGTCACTAACCCGCATCACTACGATTGCCGCCGCCTCACGCGCGAAGAGCACTCGGAATCGGCCAACTCGTAGACGCCACGCCGGCGGCGTGCAGTCTTTAAGTTTCTTAACGTCCCCAATACCACTACTCGCGAAAGCCTCGATCGCGCTGACGATGATCCTGGCGTCCGAAGGCTCAAGCTTTCGGATATCCCGGCGAGCGGCAGATACAAAGCGATATGTCATACTGCCACCATACGACATCTTAGGGTAGCTGTGTGATTATTCACACGATCAAACATGTCTTGAGCGCATGGGAGAGACTTCGCTACCGTCGTCCGGTTTGGAAACGAGTTCGCGGACAGCCCGGCGGCGGACTTTTGCGTTCCGCAGTTATGAGCCGCGGTACGTCGTATAACTCCACGGCGAGACGAGTAACGGGATGTGATAATTCGCGGCGGCGTCGCGGATGTCGAAGCGCACGAAGACTTGGTCCCAGAGGCCTTCGCCTTTGAAGTAGGTGCGCACGCCGAAACGGAGTTCGTAGGTGCCGGTTTTTAGCGCGCCGTCGGCGACGATTGGTGCGTCGGTGCGGCCTTCGGCATTTGTCGTGGCCGATGCGATGGGGATAACGCCTTCACCGGCGATTTGCCAGAGTTCGACGACGATGCCGGCTGCGGGTACGCCGCGGGTGGTGTCGAGTACGTGAGTTGAAAGGCGTCCCATTATTGCAGGCGTGCTCCTTGGGCGATCCATCGGCCGAGCGTTGCGCGCTCGTCGTCGGTCATGTGCGTTATGTTTCCGAGCGGCATTGCGTGCGTCGCAATCGCCTGCTGCTCGATATGGTCGGCTGCCGCCTTGATGCGTTCCGGCGTATCGAGCATCACGCCTTGCGGCGGCGCCGAAAATCCCGCTTGTGTCGGGTGCGCTGCGTGGCAGGCGGCACAGCGTTGCGCGACGATTGGTGCGATTGCGGTGAAGGGGACCGTTGCCACATTGGTCGCGGCATTTGGCGTTCGCGGTGCGATCGCTATTGCCACAATGACGATTAAGACCGTCGCGGAGATGAGCAGTGCCGGAACGATCTTCCCTTTATGGCTGCGGACGAAGAACAAGCGCACAAGAACACCGGCGGCGCTCAGGACCGCGAGTACAAGCCAGCCGTACGGTCCGCCGTATGTCATCGGATAGTGGTTGCTGATCATGATGAACAACACCGGGAGCGTGAAGTAGGTGTTGTGAACGGAGCGGACTTTGCCGAGTAGCCCAGGGCGCGGATCGGGTTTTTGGCCGGCCCGAATTTGATCGAGCATCTTGCGTTGGCCCGGAATGATAATGAAGAGGACGTTTGCGACCATGATCGTTCCGACGATTGCGCCGACATGGATGTATGCGGCGCGTGCGCCGAAGACGTGGAAGAGCCCGTATGATGCAAGGACGAGTAAGACGTAGATCACGCCACCCAGCAGAGCCGGACGCTCGAACAAGACGCGGCATAAGATATCGTAGACAAACCAGCCCACGATAATGCTCGCAATGCTGATGGCAATCGCCGCCGCGGGCGAAAGATCGAGGACGGTCTTGTCGATCAAGAATGTGCTGGCGCCGGCCCAGTAGATGATGGCCAGCATCGCCATGCCGGAAAACCACGTCGAGTATGCTTCCCACTTGAACCAATGCAGGTCGTGGGTTAGCGGTTCGTTCGTCGGTCCGGTGAGGTACTTTTGATTGTGGTAGAAGCCGCCGCCATGAACGGACCACAGTTCGCCCGACACGCCGTTTGCCGCGTCTTCTTGTTTAGCAGGCGGCGTTAAGTGGTTGTCGAGCCAGACAAAATAGAACGACGCGCCGATCCACGCGATGCCGGCCGTGAGATGAAACCAGCGGACGAGCAGGTTGAGCCAATCGAGCACGTAGCCGGTCACGCGCGCACCGCGTCGTTCAAGCGTAAGCGCGCGATCTTTTCGATTTCAACAATCGCGGCGGCGATTTCGCTCTCCCGGTCGTTCTTCACGCGCTCGCGCAGGCCGGTGAGAATTGCGGTCTTCTTATTTTCGCGAACGCAGATGACAAATGGGAACGCGAAGCGGTCGCGATACGCACCGTTGAGCTCGGCGAACATTGCGATCTCTTCGGGCTCGAGGCGGTCGAGCCCGGCTATGGCCTGCTCGGCCTGCGAGGCCTGCCCCAGGGTGCCTTCGAGCGCCGCCCGGCCGACTAAATCCGGGTGTGCGACGATGAGCGCGATTTGCTGTTCGCGCGGTGCGGCCGTGACGACCGCGCACATGGCGGCGTGCAGCGCGTCGATGCTCGCAAATGGGCGCTCGGCCCACGCTGCCGCGGCCACCCAGGGCGAGTCCTCGAAGATGAACCCGAGCGCCGCGACGAACGAGGCCTCGTCGGCGGCATTGAGCGCGCCGAGCGTTGTCGTCATGAGGTTCGTTCCATCGGCACACTCCTGATTCGTAATGCGGCCATGATCGCGACATTCGATGCGACCGAACGCGAAATTGCGGGCGGCTCGATCTTCATCGAAGACAACGCGATTGCTGCGGTCGGGCCGGCCGGTTCGGTTCCGGATACGGCCGATCGGGTCATCGATGCAGCGAATCTGGTCGTTCTGCCGGGTCTGATCAACACGCACCATCACTTTACGCAAACGCTGACGCGCGCCATTCCGAAAGCACAAGATGCGGGTCTGTTCGATTGGTTGACGACGCTGTACCCGATCTGGTCGCGTATCGATGCCGACGCTCTGCGTACGAGTACGGCGGTGGCGATTGCGGAGCTGATGCTCTCCGGCTGTACGACTGCTAGCGATCACACCTATCTCTGGCCGCCCGGTGCGCGGCTGGACGATCAGATTGAGGTCGCGCGCGAGATGGGATTTCGCTTTCATGCCGCGCGCGGCTCGATGTCGATCGGACAATCGCAAGGCGGCTTGCCGCCGGATAGCGTCGTCGAGAACGAAGCTACGATTCTGCGCGACTCCCAGCGGCTGATCGAGTCATACCACGACGGCGAGCGTTTTGCGATGACGCGCGTCGTGCTTGCGCCGTGTTCGCCGTTTTCGGTTTCACCGGCATTGATGCGCGAGAGTATTGCGCTCGCTCGTACGTACGGCGTGCATTCGCATACGCATTTGAGCGAAACGTTCGATGAAGATCGCTATTGCGTCGAGCGGTATGGCCGCCGTCCGATCGAGCTGGCCGAAGAGTTGGGATGGCTCGGATCCGACGTTTGGCACGCGCACATGGTGCATCCGTCGCCGGCGGAAATCGGACTGCTAGGGCGCACGCACACGGGCGCGGCGCACTGTCCAAGCTCGAATATGCGGTTGGCGTCGGGTATTGCGCCCGTACTCGCGCTGCAAGCTGCGGGGGTGCGCGTCGGTTTGGGTGTTGACGGCTCGGCTTCGAACGACGGGTCACATTTGCTTGGTGAAGCGCGTATGGCAATGTTGTTGCAGCGTGTCGGCGGGGACGCCGGCGCGATGTCGGCGCGCAGCGCACTGCGCATGGCGACGCGCGGCGGCGCGGCAGTGTTAGGCCGCGACGACATCGGCGCGCTTGCCCCGGGTATGGCCGCGGATCTGATCGGCATCCGCACCGACACCCTGGCGATGGCGGGCGCCGCCGTACACGATCCGGTTGCAGCGCTTGTGTTCACCGCGTCCGCGAGCGTGGATTTGAGTATCATCAACGGACGTCTGCGAATCGTCGACGGCGCGCTGATCGATCTCGATCTGTCCACGCTCGTTGCGCGGCACAATCGTATCGCACGCGCGCTCGTCGCCTGATCGTTTACAGATTCAAAAACGTCAGCGCGGTGCGATGATCGATGTCGGCGATTGCCTCAGCATCGAGCGGAAGGCCGGTGAGCTGTGCGCGCGGGTCGTCAACACCCATGTCGAATGGGTAGTCGCTGCCGAGCATGATCCGATTACTGCCGAAGCGCTGCGTGATGCCGACGAGCGCCGCGGCGTCGTGCGTGAGACTGTCGAAGAAGAGTCGATCGGCATAGCTGCTCGGCGGCCGGCTAATGTTCACGCGCGTTTCCTTGCGTACAGCAAAGCCGTGGTCGAGGCGGCCGAGAAGCGACGGAAAACTGCCGCCGCCGTGCGCGAAGCCGATGCGCAAGGTGGGAATCCGATCGAGCACGCCGCCGAAAATAAGCCGGGCAATCGCAAGCGACGTCTCGGCCGGATATGCGACCATGAACGGCAAGTAGTATGCGCGCATACGGTCTTCACCCATCGCGGGAGTAGCCGGATGCACGAAGACGGCGAGCCCGCGTGAGGCGGCGGCTTCGAGTATTTCCACGATCGCCGGATCGTCTATATCGCGGCCGTTGAAATTCGTGCCGATCTCGATTGCGCGGAAGCCGTCGCGCGCGAGCCGTTCGATCTCATGAATCGCATGCGGCGTTGATTGCATGGGTACCGTTCCCGCACCAAAGAAGCGATCGGGAAACGCGGCGACCGCTTCGCCGATGAACGCGTTGTGCGCCCGTGCGAGTTCCGCTGTGCGATCGGCGTCGCCCCAGTAGCAGAACATGACGGGGATCGGTGAGAGCATTTGACGACCGATGCCCAAGCGGTCCATATCGGCGATACGGCGCGCGGGAACAAACGTCCGATCGTCCACGTCGCGGAAGTGACGTTCGCCGAGCATGATCGTGGCAGAGCAAGCATCGTGTACGATCGCATGCGGCCAGTCCTCAGCGGCGTACCGCTGCGCAAAGTCCTCCCATGCCGGCGGCATGATGTGCGTGTGCATGTCGATCGATTGTGCCATGAGCGCGCGGTACGGGTCGGCCGCAGGAACATCCTTCGCCAAGGCCATGGGCGCATTGAGGAGAAATGGCGCGAAATGCGTTTGGCGTCGTTCACTATCAATGGGAAGCCCGCGTTCGGCAATGTCGTGGGCGACGAACGTGAGATCGTTGATCTCGCTGCGGCCGGCGTCGCTTCGGATTTGGAGGCGTTCGTTGCGCTCGGCACGCCCGGCGTTGCGCGCGCACGCGAAGTAGCTGCAAGCGCTAGCGCGAAGCGCATTCCACTTGCCGATGTCAAACTAACCGCGCCGTTTCCGCGTCCGACGCGAACGATTATGTGTGTCGGTAAAAATTATCGCGATCACGCCGCCGAATTTCACGGCAGCGGTTTCGACGCGACGGCCGGCGCCTCGGCGGTCCCTGATGTTCCGATTATCTTCGTCAAACATCCGTCGTCTGTCGTGGGTCCCGGTGACGCAATCGTGTCCGGGAACGATCCGACATCGACGCTTGATTATGAGGGCGAGCTCGCCGTGATCATCGGTGAGCCGGCATTTCGCGTATCGATCGCCGATGCGATGAAGCATGTGTACGGTTACACAATCCTCAACGATGCGACGGCACGCGAACTGCAGAGCCGGCACAAACAATGGTTTGTCGGCAAGAGCGTCGACACGTTCTGTCCGATGGGCCCGTATCTGGTGACGGCCGACGAAATCGCGGACATACGCGCCGCGCGGCTGCAAACGTTCGTTAATGACGAACGGCGGCAGAACGCGCTCATAGCCGACCTGATTTTCGATATTCCGTTTCTGATTTCGACGATGTCCGCCACGACGACGCTCGTCAGCGGCGATATTATTGCAACCGGCACGCCGGCCGGTGTCGGAATCGGCTTTACCCCGCCGAAGTACTTGCACGCCGGCGACCGCGTTCGTATCATGATCGACGGACTCGGAGAGCTCGCCAACCCCGTCACCTAACCGCTATTTCCGGAGGCACGCAGATGCGTCGTTTTCTCATCGCGCTCACGATTATGGCGCTCGCTGCCGGCACGACGCCGCTTCGCGCGCAAAATACGCTCGTCAATATCAAGGTGACCCAAGCGGTCGCGGCGTTCTCGTTCTTGCCGATCGACTATGCGCGTGCAGCCGGTTACTTCGCGAAGGAAGGCCTCGATGTCGAGCAAGTCGCCACCAACGGTGGCGGCCCCGACATTGCGGCGCTCGTCTCGGGGAACGTGCAATTCGACGCGGCGTCCGGCATCTATCAAATGGGCGCTATTCGTGCCAAGCGTGACGTTCAGATCGTGTACAATTACCTCGACCGCAACTCACTCCAGGTAATGATCTCAAAGACGACGCTCGGGAAACTCGGTCTCACGCAGAAATCGCCGTTTCTCGCGCGCGCGAAGGCGCTCAAAGGTCTCAAGCTCGGCATCACCCGCCCGGGCGCGCTCACGGATGTGATGTGGCATCGCTTGCTGCGCGTCGCCGGGTTAACCGAAAATGATGTGACGATCGTGGCGATTGGCGGCGAGGCGGCCGAAGTCAGCGCGCTCGAACGTGGCCTCGTCGACGGTGTGATTCTCTCGCCGCCGTGGGATTTTATCGCCGAACAGCATGGGGGAACGCTCTACTTCGACTATGCGAGTGGCGAAGATCCGCAAACGCAACCGCTCGCTTTTCAGAGCTTGCTGACGACGAAGGCGTACGCCGACGCGAATCCCGAAATCATTCGCAAGATGATCCGTGCGATCCGTCATGCCAACGAAGATATTTCGCGCAAATCAGCCGACGATATCGCGACGGTCATTCAACCGCTGTATAAAGACATCGATCATAAACTACTCGCCGCCGGCGTGCGCGAATTGCAAAAGACCGTGAATATCCGGGGTGCCGTAACGATGGACATGGCCCAGCATACGATGCTGCTCGACGGCGCGCCGGATATTACACCCCAAATGCTTTTCGCAACGTTCAATCCCGCTTATCTGTGAATTCGCAACCGATCATCGAGCTGCATGACGTCTCGCGGCGCTTTACGAGCGACCGCAGCGACGTCGTGGCTTTGGCCGACGCAAATCTGACGATCGCGCCGGGCGAATTCGTCACGGTCGTCGGCCCGTCGGGTTGCGGAAAATCGACGATCCTCAACATCATCGTCGGATTGCTCGATCCGACGACCGGCACGCGGCTCTATAAAGGCAAGCCGTTCGATGGTGTCAACCGCGACATCGGATACGTGACGCAAGCGGACAACTTGTTCCCGTGGCGGACGGTACTCGGCAACGTCGAGTTCGGCTTGGAGCTGCGCGGTATCGGCACGAAGGCCGAGCGGCGCGAGCGTGCGATGGAATTGCTCAAACGCGTCGGGCTCGATGGTTTTGCGGGACACTTTCGCCACGAACTGTCGGGCGGAATGCGCCAGCGGGTCAATATCGTGCGCACGCTGGCGTACGATCCCGCGGTCCTGCTGCTCGACGAACCGTTCGGGCCGCTCGATGCGCAGACACGGTTGCAACTGCAAGATCTCTTGCTCAAGCTTTGGCAAGAGCGCGCGGGAACGACCGTCGTCTTCATTACGCACGATTTGACCGAAGCGATCGCGCTGGCCGATCGAGTCGTCGTCATGAGCGCCCGTCCCGGACGCATCGTCGAGGTCGTGCCGGTCGATCTGCCGCGCCCGCGCGACATGTACTCGATTGCAACCGATCCGCAATTTCGCGCCCTCTACGACCGGCTCTGGGTCCGCCTCGAAGACGAGATGCGAGCACCCGCGTGAACGAGACATCGCGGATCTGGATCGGTCGCGTCGCGGTCGCGGCCGGAATCATTTTGCTGTGGCAGTTCTTGCCGATCGATTCCTTCTGGCTTTCGACGCCGGCCAAAATCGCTGCATACATCGGGGACGAACTCCAGCACGGAAAACTGCTGGCCGATCTCGGTTTAACGGCGCGTGAGACGGCGACGGGCTATGTCGGCGGCGCCATCCTCGGCTTGCTCTTCGGTGTGGCGATCGCGCAGAGCGAGCGAGCAGCCATGATCTTGCGCCCGTTCATCTTGGCGATTGACGGCGTTCCGCGGATCGCGCTAGCGCCGATTTTCATCCTGTGGTTCGGCATCTCGTTTCTTTCGAAGGTCTATCTTGCCGGATTGATGACGTTCATGCTCGTGTTTCTCAACGCGTATGAAGGCGTGCGCGCATCGGATCCCGATCTGCGCAACGTGGCGCGCGTGCTGGGGGCATCGCGCTGGCAGATGTTCTGGCAAGTGACGCTGCCCAACGCGAGTCCGTGGATCATCTCGGGATTGCGGATCGCGATTCCGCAAGCGCTCGCGGCGACCGTGGTCGCAGAGTTCATCGCGTCGACGGGCGGCATGGGCTACTTCATCATGCAGGCGAATAGCGCCCTGAACACGACCGGCACGATGGCGGGCATCGTGATCTTGATGATCATCGTGGTGGTGCTCAACTTCATCCTCGATGCGATCGAACGGCGCGTGCTGCGCTGGCGGCCGCGGGTGCGCGGCGCGAAATAGGTGCTGCCGGACCGAGCGCCAAGGGGAGCGCCTCGGGCATCGCGTAGACCCCGAGACCGACGAGGAGCGTGCAGATGCCCTCACCATTTCGCGGTCACCCCACGAGACGCGCGACGATCGTTTTTGCAAGCGTATCGTTACTGCTACTGCTGCGCGCGGAGCCGGCAACATCGAATGACTGCTATCAAACCTTCTTGACGGCGTATGGGGGCCTGCGAGAAGCCCTCGCGACCCGCTTCGGCGGCACGCACTGGCGCATGGAAGACCTGCGGTCGCCGATCCGCGACGAACTGACGGAGATCGGATCGGAAAGCGATTCGCTGATGACCGAAAACCGAAATCTCAATGCGCGCAAGACCGGCGTGGAGAGCGATCTTGCAATGTTGCAGATGAAGATCGACGCAAACTCCAGGGCGCGCGTCATCCTCGCGCAGCAGCACCAGACCGTGTCCAGTCAGCTGGCGCAAATAACCCTGGAAACGTCCGTCCTTCAAGAGAAGATCGGCAAGCACAACGCGGTGCATCCCACGGGGAATTGTGAATACCCCAAAGATAATCCCGGCGTCTGCATGCCGTGGGTAAACGAGGCCCAGCAACTCAATGCCGAGTCTGCTGCACTCGACACGCGAAATCGGGCGGCGCTCGACAACGACCATGAACTTTCTGCTAAGGATGCCGAGCTAGCGCAAGATGTAACGGAGCTTGCTTCACAGCAAAACGTTCTCGACCAAACAAAGCAGCATGTCGCCGACGACGAAAGCGCATTCACGGCAGAATGCACGAAGGACGAGCAGCATGTCCGGGCGATGATCGAGGTGATCGATAATCCGCGCCAGAAACTCGGCCGCCAAGAATCTGCCGAACAACAAGAACAGCGCGAGCAGCAAGCAGCTGGGAACAAAATTGCGGACTCACTTGCGACCGATGTGATGAAAGGCGTCGCGTCGGGCGCCTTTGCCGCACTGTTTTCAAAGCTCAAGCTGGATGAAGAAAGTTTAGGGCGGCTCAGCGATCCGGCGGCAGGCGTTGCCATTACGACACTCGACGTGATCGCAGCGGATATGGACGATCACGCCACCGAGGTGGCGAACAACACGTATCTGCTCGGTGCGTACGGTGCGGCGCTGACGCACCTCAAACAAGAAGGTCGCCTACGGCCGGGCGATCAGGGATACGATGCGCTTGCCTCGATGAATCGGGAGCTCGGTAACCGTTCACCGGCCAGCGGCGCCGAGTTTACGTGGCAGTCGTTCGGAACGCGCAACTACATTCGCAACGCGGTCGAAGGCTATGCGGGCGATATGGTTAACGCAGCGACCGGCGCCTCCGAAAGTGTTGCGAAGCTCATCATGCAAAAAGGCGTTACGGCCGCTGACCGCAAGGTCATCGGCAAGACCGGGCTCGCCGTCTTCGAGAAGTCGCTCGACACGATCGTCGCGTGGGGCAGCAACAAGCTCGGAGTCGAAGCGCCGATTGAATTCAGCGCAGAGTACGTCGAGAAGCGCCGCCGCGAGGCTGCCGAGCATTCGCTCAAAGATGACAAGTAAGACACCCTCGGTCGCGGGGATCATCGGCGGATCGCTGGTCTTCATCGCGGTCGCAGGATTGTTTCTTGCCAAACTATTTTTGTTTTCGGATCCTGCGCCCGCGGTGCAGCCTGCAGCTGCTGCGGGCCCCTCGGCTCTTCCGATCAGGCTCTCCGAACAACCGCTTCAGCGGTTCGACGTACGCGCTAAGATTCTTAAATCGCTTGCACTCGCACCGGTCGGATACAGCGCGCGTATTCCGGATGGCGCCGAAGAGTTTGACACGGATGCTGCCGACCACACCGTCGTGCGTGTTCGCGGTGGCCTCTACGACGTCACGACGGGTGAGATCTTTAATGCAGGCGGTATCGGAGTACGATCCGTTGCCTTCTATCGCGGCGCGCTTGCAGCGATTACGACCGACGGCCAGTTCGCCTATATGACGGCTGATAACTTTAAAATGAGCGGGCCGGCCCCGATCGGCGCTGCCCGAATACGGGGTGGTGACGATGGCTCGACGCTGTTCTTCTTGCGCGATGATGCTCCGTACGCACTTGCAGCGATGGATTCACAGGGATCGATGCACGCGCTAAGCGGGGCTCCGGGCCGGATTGATAGTGTCGGCGGTACCTATGCACGTCACCTCTTTTCAGTCGGTACGGATCTGTATCTTCAAAAGGAATCGGCGCGCCCGGAACTGCTGTTGCATCTACCGCAATCGAGCCAAGTGATCGTCGGTATCGCTACGCGCAAATCGTCGACGTATTTCTCGACTTCACGCGGCGTCTATTTGATCAACGGCAGCCTTGCTGTGCCGGTCGCGCTTGGTCTGGGCGGTCCCATCAAATCGACGGCCGAGGGCCTACTGCTGTTGGATTCCGGCAACGGACGGCTCTATCGTCTGAGTCCAAAAGTGTAATGCGAACGCTGTGGGATCCCGTCGCGCTCTTTGGTGATAAAACGCTGGAACTCGCCCAAGCGGCGCTGGGGAAATTGGCCGTTGCGTGGCTCGTTCTTAAAGTAGCAGAATGCTACATACCGGACGGCCGCAATTGGGACGTTCTGTTTTGCTTGCTGGCGCTCGTCTTTTGCTGGTTCGTTGCGGCACCGGCAGCACTGCGCTCGCAGGGCATCACCGGCGAGATTGCTGCAAGGACGGCACGCGCGTTTCTGCGCTGTCTCTTACCATATGGTTGGATCGTCATCGCAACGGCGGAGCCGGCGATTTTGCTTACCACGCTGGCCGTGTTACGGCTTATCGGCGCACCCGATCATCAGAATGCCATGATCGTCTCGGCGCTTGCGATCTGGCTTGCCACGGGATCGGTCCTTAGTTTTGCTGTTTTCGGTTTGCGCGCCGGCTGGATCGTGGTCATTCTGAATGCGGGTGGAATCGCGTTTGGACTGCTCGCCGGCGTCGGAATACATTATCTTGCGGCATCGGCCAATGCCCCGACGCTTATGGGCCAGTTCGACCTGGCCATGTTAGCAGCGGGGCAAGGAGCGACGTGGCCCATGACGTTTATTCTTGTTGGTTGGGCGCTGCGCACCGTCTCGGATGTGCCGGATTCTGCGCAAGCTCCGCTCGCCGTGCCGACGCGGCAATCGCGCGGCGCACGTGCCGCCACGGCAGCTGTCGCCGCAGTCGTCGTGATCGGGGCGTCGGGCTACGCGCTGTATCACCGGCAGCAGCATTCGGATGTGGCGGCGGCATCGGATGCAACTGCGACGTTGGATACGAAGGCCGCGGTTGTGCGCGAGTTCTACACCGATATCAGCGCGAAGAATTACGGCACGGCATATGCATTGCTCGGGCCCGAGCTTCAAAGTGAAGAACCGGAAAGCGACTTTCCAAGACGCTACGCCGGCGTCGCACAGATGAACCTTGCCCAAGCAACCGACGTGGCGGGGACGAACTGCGTCCACGTAGCAATCGCGTCAACGTCTGCGAACAACGAGCAGACGCGGTATAGCGGAACGATCCGTCTTGCTTACGATGCGCAGGGTCGAAAATGGCTCATAGCGGAGCGTAAGCTGACAAGCCGCGCCGGCGCGCGGGCGCTGCCCTCGCTACCCTCCTGCCAAGGAAGTTAAGCGACGTGAACGGCCGGCGCTTCCACACGTTTCGAGCGCCGGCGGCGCCGCGCTTGATCTTGGGTTGTTTGCAATATGAGGAAGCCGCGCGCATGGCAGCCTATCGCAGTGCACCCGAAGTGTCACGTTACCAAGGGTGGTCGTCGTTTTCCGTCGACGACGCCGAACGCCTGATCGAAGAGATGCGCGTTCGTCAACCGGGCGAGCCGGGCTGGTTTCAATTTGCGCTGCGCGACGACCGGGGCGCGCTGCTCGGCGACGCGGCGTTGTATACGGCGGCCGACGGCATGGCGGGGAAAATCGGTTTTACCCTCGCGATCCCGGCACAAGGCCGCGGCCTCGGCAAGGAAACCGTGCTCGCGCTTGTCGCTTACGCATTCGAAGAGCGGAACATGCGCAAGCTAACCGCGGAAACCGATGCACGCAACGAGCGATCGTCGGCCGTGTTATGTCATGCAGGTTTTTGTTTGGAGGAGAGGCGCGAGGATGTACCGTTCAAGGACGAGTACATCAGCGAACTCGTCTACGGGCTCTTACGCACGAATGGGCGTTAGTGCTTGCGCCGCCGCAACGGTTCGTTCGCGCGTTGCAGTGATGGCGGCGAGAATGCGTTCCGGCGTCATCGGTAGGTCGTTGAGCCACGCACCCGTCGCGTCGTAGATTGCTGCGGCAACTGCCGGAGCGAACGGTACGAGCGGCATCTCAGCCATGCCGCGCGAGCCGTAAGCGCCGTTGGGGTCGGCGAGTTCCATGATGATCGGAATAATGTCGGTTGGAACATCGAGCGTCGTCGGCAGCAAGTACGAGCTAAAATAGGGAGTGAGTGTTTTTCCGTCGCGCACGATATAGTTTTCCGTGAGCGCATAGCCGACGGCTTGCGCGAGGCAGCCTTCGATTTGGCCTTCGACCTGCTGGCGGTTGATAGCGCGACCGACGTCATGCACGCTGATGATGCGCAGCACTTGCGTAACGCCAGTCGTCACGTCGACTTCGACTTCAACGGCTTGGGCGGAGTATCCGTAGCAATAGTTCGGCCGCCCGGCGCCCGTTTCAAGGTCGAGCGCGGTCGTTGCGGGCGGGCGATACTGCACCGTTGCTTCCGGCGTTTCGCCCAGCGTGAATTTTGTGCGGGCTACTAAAGCTGCATCGTGTACGGCACGTCCCGCCATGAGCGTCAAGCGCGATGCAGAAGCAGACCCGGCGTTGGGCGTCAGCGCGCTGTCGTCGCTGACGATTGCCACAGCGTCGAGCGTCAAATCGAGCGTTTCCGCAACGATCTGCCGCAAAATCAGGTGGACGCCCTGGCCGACATCCGCTGCGCCTACACGAACGACCGCACGCTCAATGCGCGATGTTCCGACGAGTTCAACCGTAGCCGTTGCTTGTTCGGGAAAACCAAATGAATAGCCGACGTTCTTTATGCCGCTGGCGAAGCCGATGCCGCGCCGTTTGATTGCGCCGGGCTCGGGGCGCGTTCGCTGCTTGAATCGTGCGCCGGCTTCGAGTACGCAGCGTTCGAGTACGGGGATCGCGCTGACACCGGCCGGCAGCGTATCTTGCGTCGCCTCCGAATCACCTTCGCGATAGAGGTTCTTGCGGCGGATATCGATCGGATCGATTTCGAGCGCATGCGCGATGCGCGTAATCATCGATTCGGCGGCCCAGTGCGCTTGCGGCGAACCGAAGCCGCGAAATGCGCCGCTCGGGACGTTGTTCGTGTAGACGACGATGCCGTCGGTGCAGACGTTGGGCACGCGATACGGGCCTTGCGCGAAGATGGTTGCGCACTTGAGGACTTCGATACTGGTCGATGCGTATGCGCCGCCGTCGGCGATCGTGCGCGTTTGCACCGCGACGATCGTACCATCCCGTTTCGCGCCCCATTTCGCGGTGATGTGAAACGGGTGGCGCTTGTGATGGCCGACGATGGACTCCTCGCGGCTCCAGACCAGCGCGGTCGGTCGCTTGAGTTTCCAGGTTGCCAGTGCCAGCAGCGCCTGTACCGAGAGATCTTCACGGCCGCCGAACGCCCCGCCGATTTTCGCATAACGGATGGCGACGGTGTTTTCTTCGAGCTCCAGCATAGCAGCGATTTGGCGACGGTCTTCGTGCAGCCATTGCCCGGCCGTTTCGACGACGAGCGTATCGCCTTCGTAGTACGCGATGCCGGCATCGGGCTGCAGGTACGCGTGCTCTTGCCACGATGTGGTAAACGTAGCTTCAAGCACGATGTCCGCCTGCGCGAAGCCCGCCTCGATGTCGCCTTTGCGAATCTTCTGATGCAAGAGGACGTTCGTGCCGTGCGCCGGATGCACGAGGGGCGCGTCCGGTTCGAGCGCAGCAAGCGCACTCGTGACGGCGGGCAAATCTTCGTACATGATGACGACAAGTGTGGAGGCTTCGGCGGCAATCGAGTCCGTCTCCGCGACGACGAGTGCAACGCGATCGCCTTCGTAGCGCACGCGCTCGCTACACAAGACCTCTTGATCGGCGTCGATGAGTCCGAAATGATTGTGCGGCACGTCGGCGGCGGTCAATACGGCGACGACGCCCGGCAATGCGCGCGCCGCGCTGCTGTCAATCGAAACGATGCGTGCGTGAGCATGATGCGCGAAGATCGACTTGCAATGCAGCATGCCCGGCCGTACGAGGTCGGCGGGATAATTTGCGGCACCAGTTACTTTGGCACGCGCGTCGGGGCGCGCGACGGGTGTGCCGATCAGGCTCACGCGCGCACGGCCTCCGGTCGCGGCTCGTGCGCCGCGAGTTCGTCCGACGTTGCGGTCATCGCGTCAAGAATTTTGCGGTATCCGGTGCAGCGGCAAATGTTGCCGCTGATCGCCGCTTGCTGATCGTCGAGCGACGGCGAGCGCCGTTCGTCGAGCAGCTTTGCACCGGCCATGATCATGCCGGGGATGCAGAAGCCGCATTGGACGGCGCCGGCGTCGATGTATGCCTGTTGCAGTGGATGCAATGTGTCTCCCGCGGCAAGTCCTTCGATCGTCGTGATTGCTGCGCCGTGCGCTTGCACCGCCGGTACCAAGCACGACATGACCGCCGCGCCGTCGAGCCACACCGTACACGCACCGCACTCGCCCTCTGCGCAGCCTTCTTTCGCGCCGGTCAGACCCGCTTCGTCGCGCAAGGCGTTGAGCAACGTTTTGCGTTCGACGTTCGGCAGCGTGCGCCGGCGGCCGTTGATCGTTGCAATGACGTCACCGGCAAACGGAACTTCGACAACCGGCGCAAGCGGCGGCGTTTGCAGTAAAACCGGAAGCTCGGGAAAGCCGTCGCCTTCCCGGCCTGCGGCAAGGCGTGCCAGACCTTGCGTCACGAGCGCCGCAAGCGTCGCATTGCGATATGCTGCCGAACCGCGCACGTCACCGATCGGAGCAGCGTCGCTGACGGCGGCAGCTCCCGCGCGCGCACATGTTGCCTCGTCGAGCTTCGTGCCGACAATCACCACTTCAGCGTGACGCGCACGGACGATTGTCGGGGCCAGGCAGCCGAGTGCGATACGCGCATCGCTGACCGTTCCGTCCGTTGCAAACGTAAGGACGAATGCAACGTCGATAACGGAAATCGCTTGGGCGCGACGTAGTCCGAGCTTGAGAAACAGCCCGCGCCGTGCGCCGCCGAGCGCGCGAAACCGAATCTCGCGAATCATTTCGTCGGGTCGCAAAATCGTTTTGCGAAAGCCGGTGAAAAAATCAGCGATCGGCACGGTTCGCTCGCCGGTGGAGCTTGCCAAACGCAGTTCCGCGTCGAGCGCGACGAGCGGTGCGATCGTGTCATTGGCGGGCGATGCGGTCACGAGGTTTCCGGCGATTGTTGCACGGGCGCGTATCTGCGGTGCGCCCACCTCGATGCATGCCTGTGCCAGCGGCAGCGCGGCCGTGCGAGCAAACGGGACGGCGAGCAGATCGTTATGGGTCGCTAGGCCGCCGAGCACGATTGTTTCGCCGTCGCGCCGGACGTATTTGAGTTCGCGGAGCGCCGAAATATCGATCAGCGTCTCGGTCGGCTTGACGCCGCGCTGCAATTCGACGAGCACGTCCGTGCCGCCGGCGACGATACGCGCAGCGGGGCCGTGGTCCGCCAATGCCTGCAGTGCAGCAGGGAAGCTCGTTGGGCGAATGACACTACGCCAGAACATCCGTATAGGTTCGGGGCGCACCGCGTTAGCTCTTGCGCACTCCTGTCCCGTTCGGTTATGCTCTCGTTTCCCGCTGGTATAAAGGTCCCCGATTGACGCTTCGCAATGAGCCGGCTTTCGATGTGGCGCACCTGGGCAGCCCCGTAGCGCAACCGCTTTCCCGTATGGAAGTCATGCTGGAAGCCAATCGCTGCCTCGATTGCTACGATGCGCCATGCATCGCCGCGTGCCCGACATCGATCGATATCCCGTCGTTTATCAAGAAAATAGCCACCGGCAACATGACCGGCAGCGCGCGCACGATTCTCGAAGCCAATCCGCTGGGCGCGAGCTGCGCACGCGTGTGTCCGACGGCCGAGCTGTGCGAGGGTGCGTGCGTCTACCACGACGACGCGACCCCGATCCGGATCGGCGACTTGCAACGCTATGCAATCGATTGGCTGATGGCCAACGACCGCGAACTCTTCACGGCCGGTCCGTCGACCGGCAAGCGCGTTGCGATCGTCGGCGCGGGTCCCGCCGGCCTTTCGGCGGCGCGCGAATTAGCGCGCGCAGGGCATGCGGTCACGATTTTCGAGCGGCGTGCAGAAGCGGGTGGCTTGAACACCTACGGCATCGTGCCGTTCCGGCTGCCGGCGGACATTGCCTTATGGGAAGCTGCGCAAGTCGTGCGGTTGGGTGTTGAAATACGAACCGGCATCGAAGTCGGTGCGGACATTGCGCCCGACACGATCCTGGCCGACTACGACGCCGTTATCCTGGCCTTCGGGATGGGCAGCGTGCCGCAACTCGGAATCCCCGGCGAGGAATTGCGCGGCGTCGACGATGCGCTCGACGTTATCGAGCGCGCAAAATTCGGACGGCCGGTTGCCGTCGGGCAACACGTTGCAGTCATCGGTGCCGGAAATACGGCGATCGATGCGGCAACCACGGCGCACCGGCTCGGCGCGGAGTTCGTGACGATGTGGTACCGTCGTGGTGAAGCCGAAATGACGGCGTATCCATTTGAAGTCGAGTTTGCGCGCGCCGAAGGTATTGCGTTTCGCTTTTATCGCTTGCCGGTGCGCATCGAAGGCGTCGGCGGTGAAGTTCGGTCCGTCACGTTCGCGCAAACGACAACAGCTAGCGGTGTTCCCGTCGTCGTGCCCGGTACGGAAGAAACGGTTCGCGTCGACAGCGTGATACGCGCGATCGGACAAACAAAACTGACCGGGATCTTCGATGCATTCGGCGTTCGTCACGACCGCGGTATCGCCGTCGTTGACGACGCCTTACGTACGACGAATCCGCGGGTGTATGCCGCAGGCGATTGCATTTTCCGCAGCGGCCTGACCGATGCGATGGTCGTTGTTGCCGCACAGCAGGGCAAGACGGTTGCCGCGAGCATCGATCGTGCGCTGCGCGGCGTGGGGGTATAAGCATGGCCGATCTTTGGAGTGATTGCGCCGGAATTCGTTCGCCGAATCCGTTTTGGCTGGCCTCAGCGCCGCCGACGAATAGCGGCTATCAAGTGATGCGCGCCTTTGCGGCCGGTTGGGGCGGCGCCGTCTGGAAGACGCTCGGCGATCCGATCGTGAACGTGAGTTCGCGCTTTGCGGGACTCGACCACAAGACGTCGCGGATGGTCGGTATGAACAACATCGAGTTGATTACGGACCGCCCGCTCGACGTCAATCTGCGCGAGATCGCCGAATGCAAAGCGGCCTACCCGGATCGTGCGATCGTCGCGTCGTTGATGATGGAGATGAAGCGCGAACGTTGGCACGAACTCGTCGAGCAGACGCAAGCGGTCGGCGTCGACGGATTCGAACTGAATTTCGGGTGTCCGCACGGCATGTCCGAACGCGGTATGGGTTCGGCCGTCGGCCAGGATCCGGAACTCGTCGAAATGGTGACGCGCTGGGTGAAGGAAGTTGCGACGGTCCCTGTTATCGTGAAGCTGACGCCGAACATTACCGATGTTCGCACGACGGCTCGCGCGGCGGCGCGCGGTGGGGCGGATGCGGTCAGCATGATCAATACGATCAATAGTCTCATCGGGGTCGATATCAATACGTGGAATCCGATTCCGAACGTTGACGGACGCGGCGCACACGGCGGATACTGCGGGCCGGCCGTCAAGCCGATCGCACTGAACATGGTTGCCGACTGTGCGCGCGATGCCGACGTACGTATTCCGATCAGCGGCATCGGTGGCATTGCTACCTGGCAGGACGCAGTCGAATTTCTGCTGATGGGCGCAAGTAACGTACAAGTCTGCACGGCGGCAATGCACCACGGCTTTAAGATCGTCGAAGATATGATCGACGGCCTTAACAACTATCTCGACGAACGTGGGATTGCTTCGGTCAGCGAACTGGTCGGCAAGAGCGTGCCGAAATATGGGACGTGGAATGAGCTCAACCTCAACTACGCCGTCGTTGCGCAGATTGATCCCGAGAAGTGCATCAGCTGCAACAAGTGCTATATCGCCTGCGAAGACGCGGCGCATCAGTGTATCGACCGCATTCGCGACCCGGCCGGCACGACAACCTTGGTCGTTGACGAAGAACACTGCGTCGGCTGCAACTTGTGTGCGATGGTATGCCCGGTCGAAGATTGCATCACCATGGTCCGTGTCGACGACGGTCGTCAAGCGGTGACATGGCACGACCGTTTACTTGGGAGGGTCTGATGTACGCCAGGCCGTCGTTGCCGAGCGGCTCGTGTACCATAGTACACTTCGCCACTCGGCGCCTAGGCCTGACGCACATCAGACCCTCCATCAGATTTTGTCCTGATCTTGTAAGGAGAATACGATCGGAACGTTAATTCGCGGCGGGACCGTTGTTACCGCAACCGACGTTACAAAGGCTGATGTGCTGCTTGATGGCGGCGTGGTGGCGGCGATGGGTGAGAAGCTTGATAATGCGAAGCACACCGTTATCGACGCGACGGGTTGCTATGTGTTTCCAGGGAGTATCGACCCGCACACGCATTTGGATATGCCGTTCGGCGGTACGGTGACGGCTGACGATTTTGCGACGGGCACGGTTGCGGCGGCATTGGGCGGTACAACGTCGATCATCGACTTCGCGCTGCATACCAAAGGCGACTCGCTGATCAACGCGCTGAATACCTGGAAGAAAAAGGCCGAAGGCAAAGCGGCGATCGATTACGGTTTTCACCTGACGATTGCCGACGGTCGCGACGAGACGATCGCGGAAATTCAAACCATGATCGAACGCGAAGGCGTGAACTCGTTCAAGTGCTTTATGGCATACAAGCACGTGCTGCAAGTCGATGATGAGACGATTTTCCGTGTGCTCAAAGCGGCAAAACAATTTGGCGGCCTCGTTCAAGTGCATGCGGAGAACGGCGATGTGATCGCCGTGACGGTCGAAGAGGCCCTTGAGCGCGGGGAAACGGCGCCGAAGTATCATGCGCTGACGCGACCGGTCGAAGCTGAAGGCGAAGCGACCCACCGCGCGATTCGGCTTGCCGAGATCGCTGAAGCGCCGCTGTACGTCGTGCATGTGTCCAGCGCCATGGCGGCGGATGCGATCAGTGACGGCCGCAAGCGCGGCTTAGCGATTTACGGCGAGACCTGTCCGCAGTACCTCGTCTGTTCGGACGAAGACTACGAGCGTCCGAATTTTGCGGGCGCGAATTATGTGATGTCCCCCCCGCTGCGTCCGAAATGGAACCAGAACGTGCTGCTGCGCAAGCTCAAGAATTTTGAGTTGCAGACATTCGGTTCAGATCACTGCTCGTTCAACAACTGCGGACAAAAGGAACTCGGCAAGGACGACTTCTCCAAGATCCCTAACGGCGCGCCGACGATCGAAGACCGCGTTGCGATCCTGTGGCATTACGGCGTGAACGCGGGCGTAATCGGCATCAACCATTTCGTGTCGCTGGCATCGACGAACGCGGCGAAGCTTTTCGGACTCTTCCCGCGCAAGGGCACGATCGCAATCGGTTCGGACGGCGACGTCGTCGTGTGGGATCCCGCCATTGAACGCACGATCTCTGCTCGCGATCATCATATGAACGTCGATAATAATATCTTCGAGGGCTTCAAGGTGAAAGGTAAGGCACGTCACGTGTTTTCACGCGGTTCGCATATCGTCGATAACGGCACGTTCACGGGCAAGCCGGGTCACGGCAAGTTCGTAAAAGCGGATCCGTTCTTTCCGGTGGCGCTATGAGTGGCTATTCGAGCGACAAGGTCAGCATCGGTCTCGTGCAAGCGCATCACGATACGGCCGGTGGCGAACCCGTCGCCGTGCATAAGAGCAAGGCGATTGAAAAGCACGTGCGTCTCATTCGCGAGGCGGCGAAGCGCGGCGCCCAGATCGTGTGTCTGCAGGAGTTATTTTACGGCCCGTACTTTTGCGCGGAGCAAAGTCCGAAGTGGTACGACGCGACCGAACCGATTCCCGACGGACCGACCACCCGCCTGATGCAAGATCTCGCAAAAGAACTGGGTATCGTGCTCGTCGTTCCAATCTACGAAGAAACCATCAAGGGCGTGTATTACAACACCGCCTCGGTGATCGATGCCGACGGAACGTATATGGGCAAATATCGCAAGCATCACATTCCGCAAGTTGCTGCCGGCCCGGCCGGTTGCGGCTTTTGGGAAAAGTACTACTTTAAGCCGGGCAATAGCGGCTATCCGGTCTTCGCAACAAAGTTCGCGCAGGTCGGCGTCTACATTTGCTACGACCGCCACTTCCCCGAAGGCGCGCGCATGCTCGGTCTGGCGGGCGCCGAGATCGTATTCAATCCTTCGGCAACGGTCGCGGGTCTGTCGGAATACCTTTGGAAGCTCGAGCAGCCCGCTCACGCCGTCGCGAACGGCTACTACGTCGGCGCGATCAATCGGGTCGGCCTCGAAGCGCCGTGGAACATGGGCGAATTCTACGGTCAATCGTATCTTGTCGATCCACGCGGGCAATTCGTCGCAACCGGAAGCCGTGACAAAGACGAAGTGGTGATCGGAGAAATGGATCGCCGCGTTATCGCCGAGGTACGCGATACGTGGCAATTCTACCGCGACCGGCGCCCGGAAACGTACGGCGCGATGGTCGAAATCTAAACGCCCATGTTCACGCAGCAGCAGCACGGCGATATTGTCACCCTCACGCCGGCCGCGGCCGCGAGCGTCGCCGGGAACGGCACGTTGTGGAACGACGACTTGCGACCGTGTACGCTCGACGAACACAGTTGGGCCGGATCGAAGTTTGCGTTCTTGTGGATCGGGATGTGCTTGTGCGTCCCGACCTATTCACTGGCCAGCGGCATGATTGCGCTGGGAATGAATTGGATCGAAGCCGTCGCTGCAATTTTCACCGGCAGCGTCGCTGTATTGATTCCGATTCTGCTGGTGTCGCACGCCGGCACAAAATACGGGATTCCGTACCCGGTATTCGCACGCTTGTGGTTTGGAACGCGCGGTGCGCATTTACCCGCACTTGCGCGCGCACTGATCGCGGCCGGCTGGTTCGGCATCAACTCGTGGTTCGGCGGTGGCGCGCTCGATGCGATCATATCGCGTACGCTCGCGGGCTGGACGGCTATTCCGGCGCACGTCGCAATCGCATTCGGCGTCTTTTGGCTTGCGAACGTTGCCGTCGCCATGCGCGGGCCGCAGGCGATTCGGCGGCTTGCCGAGCTCGCTGCGCCGACCGTTGCACTTGGCGCGATCGCGCTCCTGATTTGGGCGGCGACGAGCTCGGGCGGATTTGGGCCGATGCTCGCAACACCGGCAACCGTGCATGGCGCGGGATTCTGGGCAGCGTTCTTCCCATCGGTGATCGGTGTCATTTCGTTCTGGGCAACGCTGGCGCTCAACATTCCCGATTTCACGCGTTACGCGCGCTCGCAGCGCGGCCAGCTGCTCGGCCAAGCGCTCTCGATGCCGTTTGCGATGGCGATCTTCGCGTTCATCGGGATCGCGGTCACGTCGGCGACCGTCATTCTCTTCGGAAAGCCGCTCTGGAACCCGATCGAACTGATCGTTCGCTTTCCGACACCGGTCGTCATTATCGCCGGTATCATCGTGATGCTTTCCTCGATCACAATCAACGTTGGCGCGAACGTGATGGCCCCCGCGCGCGCATTCGAGAATTTGTGGCCGGCGCGCATCACGTTCGCCATCGGCGCGATCATGACGGGCGTGCTTTCCCTGCTGATGCAGCCGTGGTACGTGCTCGCTGAATTCTCGCACTATATTTTCGGCTGGCTCGGAACCTATGGCGCACTGCTCGGGCCGATAGACGGCATCGCAATAGCCGACTACTGGCTCGTGCGTGCGCTGCGCCTCGATTTGCGCGCGCTCTATTCGCCGGACGCGCGCTACGATTATAGCCACGGTTTCAACATGCGCGCGATTGCAGCCGTGATTATCGGCTGGGGCGTGGCAGTGCTCGGGCTCGCCGTTCCGGCATTACGCTTCCTCTGGACCGGCGGCTGGCTGTTCGGCCTCGCGGCCGGTTTAATTGCATACGCTCTTTTGATGCGCGGGAACCCGACGGTTCTAAGCGCGGCCGAGTTCGATGAGATAACCGACGAGCGCCCGACCTAGCGCGCGAGAATATCGGGCGTTCGGATATGTTCGGGCCGCACGCCGAGGCCGACCGCAAGCGCAGGCAGTCGACGCAACAAGGGCCAACGCCCCAGCAGCCGGACCGGCAGGGGCGGTGACATGCGCTGCGTGCTGCCGAGCACACGCGAAATCGCCTGATTTTGAATAAAGACCTGCACCCCTTGCGTCACCCGCGTCGGAAATTCGCGCCGCCGTTGCACGGCGCGAAGCGTTTCGGTCGAAACCGTTCGCGCCGCGAGCGGTGCGGCTAAAATGTTTGCTGCGGCAACGGCGTCTTGAATAGCGAGGTTGATGCCCACGCCGCCGATTGGGGACATCGCATGCGCTGCGTCGCCGATGCACAACAAGCCGGGCCGGTACCACGTTGCCAATCGATCGACCTTGACGGTCAAGAGCTTGATATCATTCCAGTCACGCAGTTCGCTCGCGCGATCGCTCATGGACGGCACAAGTTTCACGAGATCCTCGCGGAATCGT
>Ga0302324_100002542_pt1 | contig 41890 bp, 38 predicted proteins | sample Palsa_T0_1_FD_201949 | JGI IMG/M metagenome (GOLD analysis project Ga0302324, IMG submission 201949) | Peat permafrost microbial communities from Stordalen Mire near Abisko, Sweden - Palsa_T0_1 | ecosystem: Environmental > Terrestrial > Soil > Palsa > Peat permafrost | place: Sweden: Abisko...
TACGGCGGCGATGACTGCCTAGCTTGCAGCGGGAGAGCGCCCGTTGCCGGCGGCGCAGCTCTTTCTCGGCTCGCCGTGCAATCTGTGGATTCGGGATCGGCACGTCGTCACTGAAGTAGGCGAATACCTCAAGTCCCAGATCCACGCCGATCACAGACGCTATAGCGCGCTTCTCAGGAGTGGGGAGGGCGATTTGCAGGCAGACGAACCATCCTGATCCGTCCTGACGAAATACGCAGGACCGGATATCCGCACCTTCAGGCAGCTCCCGGTGCAAATGCACTTTGACCCCTCCAGGCATACCAGCAAAATGCAGTCTCTTTCCGTCGAACCGAATACCGGTAAACTCATTGAAGCCGAAGGCTTCCCAGCGTCCTTTGCCGCGGAACCGCGGGAATACTGCCTTTCCGCTGCGCGCCTTCAGGCGGCGGAAAAATCCCTGAAATGCCTCATCCAGCCGCTTCAGTGTCCAGCGCTGCAGGTTCGCTGGCAGCACGGTCATGTCGGGTAACTCGCGTCGGCATTCGGTCAACGCCGTGCACTGATCGATATAGGTGCGTGTCTTGCCGGTCTTGCGATAACAGTCGATACGCTCTTCAAGTGCGGCGTTGTACAGCTCGCGCTGTGACGCACACAGTCGATCCAATGCACGGTGCTGACACTTAAGCGGCAGCAAACGATAGCGGTACGTCAGGATCACAGCTAATCTTCGCACATGGGAGTTAAGTATATAAAACTCCCTTCGTTCAGCTTCGCCGCATCGAGGCGATCCACGGCGGCAGCTCCCCGGGCGAATTTGCGCGACACGAGCGCGGTAGTGTCGTCGGCGTCGCGTCGAATTTGGGGTTGCAACATCGCACGCAGATTTCGTGCAACATAGCGAAATCACGACCCCTTTTCACACCGCCGCCATGCGAACCACACCTGCCTTTGCCGCGCCCGCGCTGGCCTTGCTGGCCGCTCTTTGCGGCACGCTGGCTCGCGCTGCGGACTTTCCGGCGCGAGTACCGACGCCCGTGCACCAGGAGCGGGGCAATCTCGTTCTCGAGGGCATCCCGGCACCCGATCCGGCGCTTACCGAGCGCCTTGAGCACTATCTGCACGCGCGTGACGCGAGCTTTCTCGACTGGCTGCCCGACGGCGGCATGTTGATCTCGACGCGCTTCGGCGACGTCGAGGGCATTCATCGGCTCGCCGTCCCGCTCGGCATGCGCGAGCAGCTGACGTTCTACCCGGAGCCGATCACTGCGGCACGCGCACCGCAAACGCCGGGGGCCGATGGCTTCACTTTTCTCCGGGATCAGGGCGGCGATGAAAATGCCCAGGTCTACTATTACCGCCTGGCCGACCACAGCGTACGGCTCTTGACCGACGGTAAGTCGCTGCACGGCAGCGTCATATGGGCGCACGACGGCAAGCGCATCGCGTTCTACGGCAATGACCGCGATGGCGTGAGCTTCGACGTGTACGTAGCGGATATCGCCGCAGGCGGCGCGCCGCGCCTCATCATCGGCGGTGGCAACGACACCTGGTACCCGCTCGACTGGTCAATTGACGATAGCAAACTGCTCGTATGGAAGTACTACTCGATCAGCGAAAGCTATCTCTACATCGCCGATACGGCGACGGGAGTGCTGACGCCGCTCGACAAATCGAACCGCAAGATCGGTATTCGCTCCGCGAAGTTCGCACCCGATGGCCGCGGTGTTTACGTGGTGTCAGACGAGGACGGCGAATTCGCGCAGCTGCACTACATCGATACCGTCACGCATGAATCACGCAAGCTGACGGCGCACATACCCTGGGACATCGAATCCTTCGACGCGAGTTCGGACGGACGCTACCTTGCCTATGTGGCAAACGCCGACGGCGTGAGCCGCTTGACCGTAGTCGACAACACGCAAAAGCGCGAGACCACCCCTCCGGGCATCCCGGACGGTCATATCTATGAGGTGCGCTTTGACCGCTCCGGGCACCGCCTCGCTTTTACCGCGGAGACGGCGCAGACGCCGCGCGACGTCTACGTCTACGATCTGCAAAGTAATGCGCTCGAACGCTGGACCCACAGCGAGTCGGGACCTGTGGATACGCGCACGTTCGTCAGTGCCGAGCGGATTCGCTATCCGACCTGGGATCGCGTTGATGGGCAGCCGCGGCTCCTCTCCGCCTATGTCTATCAGCCGCGCACCAGCGGTCCGCATCCGGTCATCATCGACATTCACGGCGGCCCTGAGGCGCAGTACCGCCCCGATTTCGACGCTTTCACCCAGTTTTTGGTGAATGAACTCGGCTATGTCGTCATCGCGCCGAATGTGCGGGGCTCCACGGGCTACGGCAAGAGCTTTCTGGCGCTCGACAATGGCGTGCTGCGCGAGGATGCGGTCAAAGACATCGGAACGCTCCTGGTGTGGATCGGGTTGCAGCGCGAACTCGACCGCAACCGGGTCATCGTCATGGGCGGCTCGTACGGCGGCTACATGACGCTCGCATCGCTTGCAGCCTACAACGATCGGCTGCGCGGCGGCATCGATGTGGTCGGCATCAGCAATTTCGTGACCTTCCTGAGCGGCACTTCCGCCTACCGCCGCGATCTGAGGCGCGCCGAATACGGCGACGAGCGCGAGCCTCGGATGCGCGGATTCCTGTCGCGGATTTCACCGCTGACCAACGCAGCCTCCATCCGCCGACCGCTGCTCGTTGTGCAGGGTCTGAACGATCCGCGCGTGCCGCGCGCGGAATCCGAGCAGCTGGTTGCACGCATCCGCGCAGGGGGCGGTGAGGTGTGGTATCTCGCCGCAAAAGATGAAGGTCACGGCTTTCGCAAGAAGACGAACCGGGACTTCTACCTGCAAACGGCCGCCATGTTCCTGCAGAGTCTCGCCAAGCCCTGAAGCGACCGCGCGAGCGGTCGCGCGTGGCGTCACTCTTCGCTGATGCGCGTTGCCGGGCGTGGCAGCGTCTGCAGTGACGGCTGCTCCTTCGAAAAGAAGTCCGCGATCTCCTCCACCTGTGCGCTCGTCAGGTGCGCAGCGAAGTTCGCCATGATGGCGTTCTTGCGCGCGCCCTTTTGATACTCATCGAGCGCGCGCGCCAAGTAGTCGGCGTGCTGACCGGCAAGCGTCGGATAAAGCGCCGTAATGCCCACGCCATCCGCGCCGTGGCAGGAGGCGCACACGGCCACCGCTGGCGGAACCGGCGTCCCAGGCGGGTGGCCGGTGGTCAGCGGCGTGCCCGCGAAATAGGCTGCAATATCAGCCATGTCCTGGTCGGAGAGCTCTTCCGCCTGTGAATGCATGGTGAAGTGCGAGCGCTCGCCGCTCTTGTACTCCTGCAACGCCGCGACGAGATACTCCGGATGCTGGCCTCTGAGCTCCGGAACGCTGTAATTGGGGTATGCATTCTTGTATCCGGGCACTCCGTGGCAGCCAAGACACGTGTAGGAAATGGCCTTTCCATGGACCGGATCGCCTTTCGGGGCCGCCTCCTGAGCCCTAAGAGAGAAAATTGCGAGCACCCCCAAGACGAGCGCGACACCAAGAACGCCCGTGCGCATCCGAGACCCCATGATTCTTCTCCGTGTGGCTCGCAAAACGGCTCCGAATCTTAAGGAGTCACGGCCGCAAATGCCACAATGGCCTCCACTATGATCGCTCTGCTGCAACGAGTCACGCGCGCCGAAGTGCGCGTGGGCGAGCGCATTCTCGGGTCGATTGAGCGCGGCATCGCCGCCCTCGTCGGCGTGCGGCGCGCCGACGACATGGGCGATGCGGACCGTCTCATCGAGCGAGTACTCGGCTATCGCATCTTCCCGGACGCGGCGGGCCGCATGAATCTCGACCTGGGAAGCGTCGGCGGCGCGCTCCTCCTCGTGCCGCAATTTACGCTTGCAGCCGATACCGCCCACGGGATGCGTCCGGGGTTCAGCACGGCGGCCGCTCCAGAGCAGGCGCGCACCCTCTTCGACTACCTCGTGCAACGCGCAAGCGAACGCCACCGTGCCGTTGCCAGCGGCGAATTCGGGGCGCATATGCAACTGTCGCTGATTAATGACGGTCCGGTGACGTTCTGGCTCGAGACTTAACGGGGCAGAACAGTGACGCCGTCACGCTTTGGGCCAGATGTTTCTCGGCTCGGATGAGGCTTTTGGCCTATCATGACCCGCTCTGATGACCCCTTAGAGGGAGCCTAAGCCCATGTTCGAAATGAAACATTTGATCGTAGTGCTGCTCGTCGTTCTGCTGGTATTCGGAGCGAAGAAGCTGCGCACGATCGGTTCCGACCTGGGTGCCGCCGTACGCGGATTCAAGCAGTCGGTGAACGAGGGGGAGAGCGACGCCGCTGCCAAGCAGATCCCTCCCCAGGGCACCGATGCCGAGTTCTCGGACGCCCGGGCGCGCGAGAGCGCCGACAAGCGTGATCGTCCTGCTTAAGGCCGGTCGCGATCGCCCCTCGTAAAGCTATAAGACACGCGCCATGTTCGAGGGTCGCTTTCCGGAGCTGCTGATCATTTTTGTGGTTGCGCTCGTCGTGCTGGGTCCGCACAAGCTGCCCCAGGTCGCAGCCCTGGTCGGCCGCTGGCTCGGTAACGCGCGCGCGATGGCCCGCCAGTTTCGCGACCAGCTCGAAGAGGAAGCCCAGAACATGCAGCGTCCGGTCGTAGATCCCACGCGCCCGTCGCCACCACCGGCCGCGCCGGCCGCGCCCGTCACGCCGCCGTCGCCCGCCGTAACCGAATCCGCCACGCCAGACTCCGCATCCCATGAGCGAGGAGCCTGAAAAACTCTCCGAAGGGACGCTGATCTCGCATCTGCTCGAGCTGCGTTCCCGACTCATACGCGCGCTTGCGGCCGTGGGGCTTTTTTTCATCCCCTGCGCCTATTACTCCAATCAGATTTTCACCTTCATCGCCCAGCCGCTGCTCGACAAGCTGCCCAAAGGCGGCACGTTGATCGCAACCGGGGTGATGACACCGTTCACGACGCCCTTCAAGCTCTCGTTCTTCGTCGCGCTCTTCATTGCCATGCCGTACGTGCTGTACCAGGTGTGGGCGTTCGTCGGGCCCGGGCTTTACCGCCGCGAAAAACGCTTCGCCGTGCCACTCATGGTCTCGTCGATCGTGCTCTTCTACGCCGGCGTCATCTTCGCCTACGTGGTCGTGTTCCCGATGATTTTCGCGTTCTTCACGAGTACGACGCCACAGGGCGTATCGATGATGACGGATATCACGAGCTACATGGACTTCGCGCTCACGATGTTCCTCGCCTTTGGAGTGGCATTCGAAGTACCCGTCGCCGTAGTACTGCTGGTGCTGACCGGAATCGTAAAGCTCGAGAAGCTGAAGGCGAACCGCGGCTACGTGCTCATTGCCATTTTCATCATCGCGGCGATTCTCACGCCGCCTGATGCGCTTTCGCAGTGCGTTATGGCAGTGCCGATGTACTTGCTTTACGAGGGTGGAGTGCTGATGGCGCAAATCATGCAGCGCATGCAACGCACGGCCGCTGAGCGCGACGCCGCCAAGGTCTGACGCGAGGGCTCGCAAAGAAGTAGCTCGACATCAGCGCCCCGCCCAGACGGTCCACCCCGGCCGAGCGCATGCAGCTCGCTACGATGAACGTGAGCTGACGGTCGGGACCTAGCACATGCACATTGTAAAAAAGATCCTGGTCGGCCTCGGTGGAGTCTTCTTGGCTCTGATCGCGCTTTTTTTCTGGCTCGCAGTGAGTTCCTCGAATTTTCGAACTCAGCAGGAGCCGTTCGTCAAGGCGTTCGTCACGGATCTGTCGAAGCGCTGGGATCTCACAGACGTCTATGGCCGACTGGCCAATTCCTTTATCGAGCAAGCCGATACTGCACAGGGCCGCGGGCTCATGATGCAGCTCAAACAGCTTGGCGCGCTGCAGTCCGTGCGGGACTTCGAGCTGCGTAACTACAACTTTGCACCCAAAGGGCAGACGGGAATTTTCTCCTTCAAGGGGACATTTGACTATGGCGAGGCCGTGGTGGACGTGACTGTGATCAGAAGCGGCGGCATGGTGCGCGTACAAGGTCTGCATGTGTCTGCCCCGCGCATTCGAGAGCAGCGAACACAAGCAAGGTCCCAAGCTTGATGTCCCTGAGGAAGGCGCTGATTGAACGCACGTGACCGATACTTGAAGATGCATCCTTAACGTCGGCGCGCGGATTTCTTGCGGCGCCGTGCGATTTCTGCAACGCGTCGGTCAGCGCGAGAGGCGGGATATCCAGCGTCGAAACAAGCGCCATAATCACTGCATGCGACCAAAGTCTGGTGCGCTCATTGCTCCCCTTGCTGCAAGTGGACAAGCGCACGTCATTTGCCGATCATGCCAAGCTCATCTTGAGGCGCAGTCCAGAAGAACATGAGCACCAAACAAGTCGACCAAATGCCGCCCGGCATTCCGTTCATCATCGCCAACGAGTTCGCCGAACGCTTCTGCTTCTACGGCATCAACGCCATCCTCGCCGTGTACATGACGCAGCACCTGCACTTCGGGCAGGCGCAGGCGACCGTCTGGCAGTCGCTCTTCAAGTTCGGGGCCTACTTCTTCCCTCTGATCGGCGCCATCATCTCCGACGTGTTCTGGGGCAAATACCGCACCATCATGACCCTGGCGCTCGTCTACTGCGCCGGCTGCACGGTACTCGCAAGCGGCGGTGGTCCGACGACGCTCGCGGTCGGCCTCGGTCTCATTGCTCTCGGGACCGGCGGCATCAAGCCGTGCGTCTCGACCAACGTCGGCGACCAATTCACTTCCCAGAATCAACATCTGATCGAACGCGCCTTCAGCTACTTTTACCTTTCCATCAATGCAGGCTCCGCAATCTCGATTTATTTCTGCCCGATATGGCTGAATGCCTATGGGCCGCGCGTGGCCTTCGGCGTACCCGCCGCGATGATGTTGCTTGCGACCATCGTGTTCGGTCTCGGCCGCAGGAGATTCGTGGTCGTGCCGCCGGCGATGAGCCACGGCGCAAACCGCGGCATCCTATTATTCCTGCTGGGTCTGCTGCCGGTGCTCGGCATCTCGGCCTGGATCTTCAATGTCGTGGGCCCGGACTACCGCACGCTTGCGGCATTGATCACGCTGCTCGCGCTGCTCGTGCTGGTGGTGTATTTGAGTCTCAACACTGCGCTCAAACGTGCCCTGCCCGCGGAGCTTCTTACCTGGATGGAAGAAGCATTCACCGGTCCCGCGCTCAAACAGATCACCGGACTTGCTCTCATCTATTACATTTTCATCGCGATGTTCTGGTGTCTGTGGGACCAATCCAACGGGCAGACCTGGACCTTGCAGGCAACTTCCGATTTGATGGACAAGCATCTGTTCGGATTTCTCGCCGGCATTCCGGCTTTCAGCGCCCTCGCGAGCTACCAGATGCTGCCATCGCAGATACAGGTCGTGAACGGCCTCTTCATATTGGCCATGGTGCCGATCTTCTCCTTCGGAATATATCCGCTCATGGGGAAGTTCTTCACCGTTACGCCGTTGCGGAAAATTGGCATCGGTCTGTTCGTGATCTCGGCCTCGTACCTGATAGTCGCTTCGATCGAGAATCACATCATGCATGGCGAGTCCGTGAGCTTGTGGTGGCAAATCCTCGCCTACGTCGTACTCACGGCTGCAGAGGTGCTGATTTCCATTACGGCACTGGAGTTTTCCTATAAGCAGGCGCCACTCAAGGTGAAGAGTTTCATCATGGCGGTGACCTACCTTCTGGCGGTGAGCATCGGCAACGCCTTTACCGCCCAGGTGAACGGTGCCATGGTCAAACCGCTGCCGACGATTTCCATGACCACCGGCGCGCAGACCTGGGCGCAGCTGCAGAGCGTTGCCAATCTGCAGCGCGGACAAAAAATTGATTTCGGCGGCGACACTGGAGTCAAATTCATCGGCGACAATGGCGCGCCCGCGCCGCTCGAGGGGACCTTTCTGATCAGCGACATCGACGCGGCTCACAACCGCGTGCGCCTGATGGATGCCATCCACCGCCAGCCCGTGGTGAGCTCGGGGGAGTTCAAGCCCGCGCTTGCTGAAGTCACGACTTACAGGTTGGTGGGTCCCATGTACTTCCTGTTCTTCGCAGGCATGGGAGGTGTCGTCGCAGTGCTGTTCGTCTTCGTCGCGGGCTTCTACCGCGAACGCACTTACGTGCGCGATGCGGCGGCGGAGCCTGCCTAGTGAAGCTCAGTAGATGAGGACACGCCTCATCCTCTGCATCGGGCTTGCGGCAGGCCTCAACGGCCGTGTCAAAGAGGGAAGTGTGCGGCGTGCAGCACCGGCCGAGAACGCCGCTGCCGGCCCGCCGCCCGCAATAGCCTGCGCAGCGGCAGGATAGATTGCATGCGCCTGCTTCTGATCGAAGATGACCCGGAGGCCGCGCGCTTCGTGCTGAAGGGACTGCGTGAGGGCGGCTATTCGGTGGAGCATGCCGCGGACGGCCGCGACGGCCTATTTCGCGCAACCGAGGGCAAATACGACGCCATCATCACCGATCGCATGCTGCCGCACATGGACGGACTTGCAATCGTGCAGGTGCTGCGCCAGCAAGGCTGCGAGACGCCGGTGCTGGTGCTGTCAGCGCTCGGCAATGTCGATGATCGCGTCCGCGGCCTGCGCGCAGGCGGTGATGACTATCTCACCAAGCCGTTCGCGTTCGTCGAATTGCTCGCGCGTGTCGAGGCGCTTTTGCGCCGCAAGGCAGGGCCGCAGGCCACGACAACCTTGAAGGTGGGCGATCTGGAGCTGGATCTTCTGGGCCGCCGCGCCCGCCGCGCCGGCCGCGAGATTGATCTTACGTCGAAGGAATTTACTCTCCTCGAATTTCTCGTACGGCGCGCGGGCCAGGTGGTCACGCGCACCATGCTGCTCGAGGGCGTGTGGGACCTGCAGTTCGACCCGCAGACGAACCTCATTGATGTGCATATCAGCCGCCTGCGGCAGGCGGTCGACCGCGGCTTCGACCGGGTGCTGATCCACACCGTGCGCGGCGCGGGCTACGTGGTACGCGACGATGGCGCTTAACGACCGACCGCCGTTTTCAAATTCATTCCGCACGAGCGCGTTTCGGCTCGCCATTGCCTACTGCCTGCTATTTACGGTGAGCGTAAGCGCGTTACTGGGCGCGATTTATTTGATCACCGGCAACGTACTGGCAAATGAGGTCGACAACGTCATTCTGATCGAGCTCGATGCGCTCGCCGACGAATACGATCGCGAGGGGCAGGACGGCGTCATTGCCGAATTGACGCGGCTGCGCGAGAGCTGGGGACGGGCGGGGGCGATCTATCTCCTCGTGGATCCGTCGCTTGCGAAGCGTGCCGGCAATCTCAGCTCGTGGCCGTTCAGCGGCGTGCCGAAGGAACGCTGGCTCGAATTTGACATTGAGGCGCTGCGCGACGGCGGCATGGTGCGCGATCCGGTACGCGCCCGCGTGGTCGAATTTCCGGATGGCTATCGTCTTCTCGTCGGCACGGAGGTATCCGAACGACGCCAATTCCAGGAGCGCTTTCGAGCGGCGACATTGTGGGCCATCGGCTTGACCGCACTCCTGGGGGCGCTCATGGGGCTGTGGCTGAGCCGCCGCCTGATGGCGCGGGTGCGGGCGATCTCCACGGCCTGCCAGCAGATCGTCGCCGGAGATTTCGCGCGCCGCCTGCCGGTGGGTGCATCGCGCGACGAATTCGATGCTCTGGCGGTCGCCGTCAACCATGTGCTGACGCGCCTGGATGAGCAGACCGTGACGGTGCGAGCAACCTTCGACAGTGCCGCGCACGATCTGCGCGGCCCGCTCTTCCGGTTACGCGGCCGTCTCGAGGAGCTGCAAGGATCAGCCGCGCTCGACGCGGAGGCGAGCCGCAGCATTGATCGCGCCTTGAAGGACATCGATTCCGTGCAGCGAACGTTGGCGATCCTGCTGCAGATCGCCCAAGCGGAGGCGGGCGCTGCGCTTGCGGAAAGTGCGCGCCTCGATCTCGGAGAGCTCGTGCAGGAGATCACTGAGCTCTACGAACCGGCCGCACGCGCGCAGGGGTTACATCTGGCCTGCGATGTCGAGGGCGCCTGGGTGAACGGCCATCGGCAGCTGCTCACGCAGCTGCTCGCCAATTTGATCGAGAACGCCGCCAACTATGCAGGTAGCGGCGCCCGCATTCAGGTCAGCGTGCGCGCATCTGCCGAGGGCGCACGCCTGCAGGTCGCCGATAACGGCCCTGGTATTCCGGTCGCGGACCGGGAGCGGGCGCTGCGTCCCTTCGTGCGCCTCTCGAGTGCGCGCTCGACGGGCAGCGGATTGGGATTGAGTCTCGTGGCTGCGATCGCGCGGCTGCATCAGGCCCGCCTTTCGCTCGAGGACAACGCGCCCGGACTTTGCGTCGTGGTGCAGTTTCAAGCTGCGCGGCCCGAGAACGCAGCGCAGATGCACGCGGTGCCGGCGCCGCCGGCACCGCTTGTCAATGCAACCGCTTAGCTCGGCGCTTTGCCGGCTTTGCAGTCTTTCACGAACTGCTTCCTGTCGGCACCGGTCAAATTCTTGTCCGTCGCCTGTTTCTTGCAGGCCGCAGCGGTCGGATTTCCGGTAGCGGGATTGACTGAAGTCGTCGGCGAGGCACTAGTGGGCGCAGTGGCCGTGGTCTGGGCGAAAGCCATCGTGCTGCTCAGGAGAGCGGTCATTACAAGCGCAGAAAAAAGCTTCATGGGCATCCTCATCTGAATTGGCAAAGGCTGCGAGGGTGCAGCGCCGGCCACGTTAGTCTCTCGCCCATGGCGCAATGCCTAAGCGGCGGTTAAGAATTCGTAATCGCATGGGAGGCGGGTTGGGCGCTGGTAAGGCGTTGATATGACAAATGTGCTTTTGCGTTAAAGTGGCCGGGGTCGCCGGCAAGGGTGGTGGGGGGTCATGAGGACACATGCAGGCGCCGTGCCGCAATTGACGGCGCGCGCGATCATTCTCGCCATCGTGCTCGCGGTGCTCCTCGCAGCCGCAAACGTCTATCTCGGCCTCTTTGCCGGCGTCACGATCGCATCGGCCATTCCTGCGGCCGTCGTGTCGATGGCCGTCCTGCGCGTGCTGGGCGGCGGTGGCATCCTTGAGAACAACATCGTCTCCACCGGCGCCTCCGCCGGCTGCTCCATTGCCTCCGGGGTGATATTCACGCTGCCCGCGCTCATCTTCCTCGGCGCATGGCAGGAGTTTCATTACTGGTGGGTATTCGCCATCGCAGGCCTGGGTGGGCTCCTCGGACTTCTCTTCTCGGTGCCACTGCGCCGTTCGCTGGTCGTCGAGCAGCAGATGAGCTTTCCCGAGGGGCAGGCGGCTGCGGAAGTCCTGAAAGCCGGCGCCAATCCCGCCGCGGGTGCCAAGATCCTGGCGGTGTCGGCGCTCGCCGGCGGCGCCATGAAGTTCGCCGCCGCGAGCGGGCTGCGCCTCATACCCGATACAGCCCAGTACGCAACCTACGTGGGCAGAGGCATCGCGTACTTTGGCACCAACCTCTCCCCGGCGCTCCTGGGCGTGGGCTACATCGTCGGGTTCAACATTGGCACCGTCATGCTCATGGGGGGCGTGATCGCGTGGAACATCGCCATTCCAATCTATGCCACCTACTTCCTCAACACCGATTCCGTGCTGGCCGCAGCCGTTGCACATATGTCGGCGACCGATGCGGCGGAGGCGATTCGCGGTGTGCAGATCCGCTATCTGGGCGTCGGCGCCATGCTCGTGGGCGGCGTGTGGGCACTCATCTCCATCCGGAAGTCGATACTGTCCGGCATCAGGAGCGGTCTTGCTGCGACACGCGCGAACGTCGCGGCGGCTTTGCTGCCGACGGATCGCGATCTGCCGATGAAGTACGTGCTGATCGGGATCGTCGTCTTCACGCTGCCGCTGGCGGCTTTGTACCAGGCCATCGTGGGGGACCTCGGCGTGGCCGTGACGATGACCGTCATCATGATCGTCGCTGGATTTGTGTTCTGCTCCGTGTCGGCCTACATGGCCGGCCTCGTCGGCTCATCGAACAGCCCGGTATCCGGCATCACGATCTGCACGATCCTATTTGCGTCGCTGATACTCGCGCTCCTCATGGGGCGCCATGCCGCCGCCGGTCCCGTGGCCACGATCATGATCGGGGCCGTCGTGTGCTGCGCCGCCTCCATCGCCGGCGACAATCTTCAGGATCTGAAATGCGGCTACCTGATCGGCGCGTCGCCCTGGCGCCAACAACTGATGCTGGGCATCGGCGCTCTGGCGAGCGCGCTCGTCATGGCGCCGGTGCTCAATCTCTTGCTGCAGGCCTACGGCATGGGGCCGGCGACGAGTGCGCATCCGCAGTCGCTGCAGGCGGCGCAGGCAACGCTCATGGAAGCCGTATCGCGCGGCATGTTCGGCGGCACGCTGCCCTGGACCATGGTGATCATAGGCGGCGGCATCGGCATCGTGATCATCATCTGCGACGAGATACTCAAATGGCGCAAGGTCAAGTTCCGCGCGCCGGTACTGGCCGCGGCGGTGGGTATCTACCTGCCGCTTGAGTTATCAGTGCCCATATTCCTAGGTGGTGTGCTCGCTGCGATCGTGGCGCGCAAGCGGGTCGATCCCGAAAATCAGCAGGGCATGCTGTTCGCCGCCGGACTCATTACGGGGGAGTCGCTCGTCGGTGTGCTGATCGCCATTCCGATTGTGGTGACGCATCATGACGACGTATTTGCACTGCCGGCGGCGCTGCAGTTCGGCGGCGCGCTGGGACTCATCATCCTCGCGGGGCTGGCGTATCTTTTATACCGTGCGGCCATCACAAAGTCCGCGGCCCCCGCACACCGCTAGGTGCGCGCGGCCGGGGCACAGCGCCGCCCCTAGAGCTTGCGGTTCGAGTAGAACTCCACCCGCGCTCGCGAACCCACGAGCATCGAGCCGATCCACCCGGTGATGCTGACGATGAGCGCTCCCAGGAGGGCGGCGCCGAATCCCGCTATGTGCAGACCCGGCAGGAAAGCTGCGACGAGCGCGAGCATGGCGGCATTGATGACGAGCAGAAAAAACCCGAGCGTCACGATGGTGATGGGAAATGTGAGAACGATGGCAATCGGCCGCACGATGGCATTCACGATGCCAAGCAGCAGGCCCGCCAGCACCAGCGTGCCCGCGTCATCCACCGTGATGCCCGAAACCCAGCGTGTCGCAAGCCACAGGCCAAGCGCAGCAATCAGCGCACGAATTAGAAATCCCATCAGGATGCCTTCCGTTCCAGTTGTTCGACGAAAACCTTGAGGCGCGCCAGCGCGCGCTCCCAGCCGGTGCGCATGCGCCGAAATTGCACGTCCCCCATCTCGGATGCGACAAAGCCCGAACCGATGAGGCGCACGATCGTGCCGCGTGGATCGGCTGCGAGCATGAAGTCGTCCGTGACCGCCTCGTCCACGGGCAATGCCGCACACGGCAAATAGATGAGCCGCAGGCGGCGCGCCGGCTCGTACACATCGATATGCGCCTCCAGCTGCGTGACCCGGTCCACGGTTGCCCGAAACAGGCCGCCCGGTTTGGCGCGGATCCATGCGTCAGGTGAACACCAGCGCGCCAGGCTCTCAGCCTCCGTCAGGGCGCGCCAAACGGTCTGCGCACTGGCTGCGATGTCGGTACGATGCGCGTAGCCGCGCAATCTTTGGGCCATACGCGCCATTGTGCCATGCGGCGGCGCAACGCCAAAAATGCGCGGGTCGGGCGCGCAAGGGGAAAGCATGATCTTCGTACATCTCGTCATCGGGGTCGCCCTGCTTGAATTCTTGTACTTTGGCTTTGCCGTTGGCAGAGCGCGCGAGAAATACGGCGTAAAGGCACCGGCGACGACCGGGAATGAGATGTTCGAGCGCTACTTTCGCGTCCAGATGAATACTCTGGAGCAACTCATCGTGTTCATACCGAGCATCGTACTGTTCGCGTGGTACATCGAGCCGCGCGTTGCGGCGATAGCCGGGCTCTTCTTCGTGATCGGGCGGGCCTGGTACTTTGGCCAATACGTGCGCAATCCCTCCAAGAGAAGCGCAGCATTCGCGCTTTCGTTCCTGCCGCTCCTCTTCCTCCTGCTGGGCGCCCTGGGCGGCGCTGCGCTGAGCCTCATCAGGTAGCGACGCGTCGCCGCAGGAGGACGCCCGCGATGGGCAGCAGGGATAGGAAGATAATCCCGATCGTCACGAGCCCGAAGTTGTCCTTGACGAGCGGAATGTTGCCGAACAGATAACCGCCCCAGATGAAGAGCAACACCCAGCAGAGCGCACCTGCCAGGTTATAGGCGAGAAAACGGGCCGCCGGCATCCGGCCAACGCCCGCGACGAAGGGTGCAAAGGTACGAATGATCGGCATGAAGCGCGACAAAAAGACTGCCATGGCGCCGTAGCGCACGAAGAACTCCTCGGTGCGGCGCAGATACTCCTGTTTCAAAAGGCGATAGCGTCCGCTGAACGCCGCGGGGCCGATGACACGCCCGATCGTATAGTTGACCGTGTTACCTAAAATCGCCGCCGTCGCCAGCAGGAGCGAGGCAAACGGCGCGGTGAGCGTCCCCTGCGTATCCACCGCCGCGAGCGCGCCAACCGCAAACAGCAAAGAGTCTCCGGGCAGGAACGGCGTCACGACGAGGCCCGTTTCTGCAAAGATGACGAGGAACAGGATCCCATAGATCCACGCACCGTACAGGGCCAGCATCTCGACCAGATGCCGGTCGATATGCAGCACAAAATTGACCGCCCAATGCAGAGTCTCCAAGGCGCGGCTTCTTACTGCACTGTGGCGAGCGCGACGCGCTGTTGCGCCAGGCGCGCATGGTTTTTCAATTCCTCGAGCGCCAGATGCACCTCCGGATCGCGTGCGCTTAAGGCCGTCGATGCGGGACCATCCAGATCAGCCGCCGGCTCTTCCGGTCCATCCACGATAACGTCGGGCAAAATACCCTTCTCGTGAATGGATGCGCCGGAGGGCGTGAAATAGAGCGAGGTGGTGAGCTTGAGCGCGCCGCCATGCGACAGCGGCATCACGGTTTGGACCGATCCTTTGCCGTAGGTCTTGTGGCCGATGAGCTCCGCTCTGCCATGGTCCTTGAGCGCACCCGCCAGAATTTCAGCCGCCGAGGCCGAGCCGCCATTGACGAGCACGACCATGGGCGCCCCACCGATGAGATCGCCTGGCGTGGCATCCATGCGAAACCGCGAGTCCGCGGTGCGCCCATCTGCGGATACGATGAGCCCGTGATCCAAGAACGCGTCGGCCACCGCGACGGAGGCTTCCAGTACGCCGCCTGGATTATTGCGCAGGTCGAGCACGAGACCTTTCAGCCCATGCGGGTTATCGCGCTTCAGGCGCGCCAGCGCGTGCGCGACATCATCGGCGGTGGTCTCGCTGAAGCCGCTGATGCGCACATAGCCATAGCCGGGCTCGAGATCCTGTTGTGCCACGCTGCGCACCTCGACCTTGGCGCGGCGCAGTGAGAAATTGAGCAACTCACCGTGACCCGCGCGGCGTACCGTCAGATGCACGGTGCTGCCGGCGGGCCCGCGCATGCGATTGATGGCGCCGGCGAGATCGGAACCCACATCGACGCCGTCGATCTTCACGATGAAATCGCCGGACTGCATGCCGGCCTCTTCGGCCGGCGAGCCTTCGATGGGGCGCAGGACCTTCACACCTGCGTCCTCCGCCACGACTTCGATTCCTACACCCGGATAGGAGCCCATCGTGGAGAGCCGAATCTCCTCGAATTCCTCGCTGTCCAGAAATGCCGAATGCGAATCAAGCGCGGCCACCATGCCGCGGACCGCTTTCTCCATGAGTTCGTGATCGTCGACTTCATCGACGTACTCGCGCTTGATGCGCTCATAGACTTCCGCAAACAGGCGCGCCTCCTCCCACGGAAGGGTGGCGGGAGCGGGTGTCTGCACCTCATCAGTTTGCCTTCCGGCCATGGCATTGCCGGCGAGCGCCGCTGCGAACCCAAGAATGATCCCCGCGCCCAGCGTGACCAGGGTTCGCGACCGCATCAACATGCTATGGAAACTCCCGCGTACTGCTATCCGAAGGATCGATACTACAGCCGCGCCGCGCGGGTCAACCCAATTTCTGTCAAGCGGGCCAACTACATGTTGGCCGCTAACGCCTCGGGCAATCTCTCCTCCTGCGTGCAGTCCACCGTGGCGGCCGAGGCGAGCAGCGGCAGCTCAATGGACAACAGATCGACAAAGGGTGCCGGCTGACCGATGGCGAAGCCCTGGCCGTAGTCAACACCGAGCGATGCAACCCGGGCACGGATCTCCTCGGTCTCAACGTACTCGGCGACCGTACCGATGCCCATGCTGCGCGAGAGTTGTGCGATGGCACGCACCATGGATTCTGCGCGCGCGTCCTTCAGGATGTCACGGACGAAGCTGCCGTCGATCTTGAGCATCGTCACGGGCAGCTGCCGCAGGTAGGAAAGAGAGGACAGGCCGGTGCCGAAGTCATCGAGTGCGACACCGCAACCGAGTCTGCGCAGGCGGCGCATCAGTACTTCAGCGCGCGAGATGCTGGCGACGGTCGCATTCTCGGTGAGCTCGAAGCAGAAAATGGAGGGATTGAGGCCGCTCGATTCAATCTGCTCGAGAAGAAAGTCGCCGAAGCCGTCATCGTTCAATGATTGGCCCGAGAAGTTGATCGCGAACACGCAGGGCCGCGCGGCGAGCAGCGCGGCATGCGGCTTCAGGAGCGAAATGGCCTTTTGCACGACCCAGCGATCGATGGTCGGCATGAGCTGATAGCGGTTGGCGGCGGAGAGAAAGCGATCCGGTCCGACAGTCTTGCCATCCTCATCGATCATGCGCAGCAGCAGTTCGTAGTGCGGCCGCGTATGCTCCGAGCCCGCGAAGGGCAGGATGAGCTGCGCATCGAAGCGCAGCCGGTCCGCGTCGATCGCTTCGCGCACGCGCGAGGCGATGTTGATGTCGGTGAAGCGGCGCACGATGCTGGCATCGTTGGGCTCGTACACCGCGACGCGGTTCCTGCCCCGATCCTTGGCCGCCTTGCAGGCCGTCTCGGCGGCAGCCAACGAATGCATCAGTTCGCGCGCCTCGCGCTCAAACGGGGCAACTCCAATGCTGATCGAGACGTGCAGGCGCGAGTCCCCACGCAGCGTGCCCAATTGCTCGGCGCCCTCGCGCAGCGACTCGGCGAACTGCGCGGCGTCTTCCAGACCCGTGGGCAGGAGCACCGCGAAGCGGTCGCCGGAGATGCGTGCCGCGAAAGCGCTGCGCGGCAAGCGCCGGCGCAAGAGCTCGCCGATCTGGGCGATGATGCCGTCGCCGACATGCATGCCGAAATTATCATTGATGACGTGCAGCTGGTCCGAATCAATGTACAGAGCGCTCCAGGCCGTGGCGCGATTGGGCTCGGTTACGACAGCGCGCACGCGATGCTCGAACGCCTGCCGCGTGTACAGGCCGCTCATCGCATCGAAACTGCTTTCGATTACGCTCGCCGCCTTGCGCGCCAGGACGTCGCCCAAGCGCGCATCACGGTCCACAAATTCGTCGGCCAACTCGTCGCGGAACAGCGCGAGCACGCCGGTGGCACGGCCGCTCGAGTGCTTGAGCGGACAGGAGAGAATGCGATATGGCACCGAGCCGCCCGAGTTGCCGGAAGCCAATTGATTGATGATCACCGGCTCGCGGCGTATTTGAGCCATCGACAAGAGCTGCCGGTGCGTGCGCGTGACCATCTGGCTGTCAGGCGGCTTGCCGCTCGTCGAGCGTATCAGCACTATGCCCTTGTCCGGAACGAAGAGCGCACTCATGACGCAGCGCAGGTAGTCGTTTGACTGCTGCAGGATTCCTTTCAATTCGTCTGAGTCGTCGCCAACGGACTCACCCTTGGTCACCGGATCTGCAAGCAGCAGCTCAAGGTCCTTGTCGAGCGAATTTACCCGGTGGCCAAGATCGAAGATGGCGGCACGCGCCAGGAGGTCGCGCCGCAAGCACTCCAATGCGGGTCGCAAAAGGGCATGCACGAGCGAGAAGCTGCGCGGCTCGGTGTCCGCAGCGCGGCATGAGATGGCGAGAATGGCGATGCGACTGCCGGTGTCACTACGCAGCCAGCACACATATACCGGCAAACCGCCAGCGAGCATGCGCAGTTCGCCGTGACTGTCGGGCGCGGCGTCGGTGACCGCCAGGGTCTCCTCGATGAGCGCCACGAGATCCGGTCCCGTCGTAGGATCAGTCGACCAGCGCAGCTCCCCCTTCGAATCGAACAGGGTCACACTTGCCGCGCGCGGCAATTGCGAAATGACGAGCTGCGCATAGGGCTCAAACGAGCCCCAATTATTCGTATCTCCCGATTGTTTGCCGGCAGCACTCATGCGAAAGAGGTCATGGCCAGGAAGGGCGAGCGCACGATAGGAGAGGCGTAACCTCCGAATCGTTGAACGAGTTGGCGCTTTCGTCAAATGGGCGCCGACTACGCTGCAGCGGATGCAATTGAACTTAATCCGGCACGTGTGGGATCAAGGATGCGGGTCGGGTGTTGCGAACCAGGGCCGCGGATCGACCGGCTTGCCGGCCCTGCGGATCTCAAAGTACAGCTCCGGGCTGTCCTCCCCCCCGGAGTCCCCCGCCGCGGCGATCGGCTCCCCGGCCGCCACATGGTCGCCGGCCCCCTTGAGGAGGTGCTCGTTGTGAGCATACAGGCTCAAGTAGCCGCTGCCGTGGTCGACGATGGCGAGCAATCCCAGACCTGCGAGCCAATCAGCGTAGATGACGCGGCCGTCGGAAACCGCACGCACCGGTGAGCCGCGTTCGGTCGCAATGCGCAGGCCGTCCCATTTGATGCCGCCGGCGCGGGTATCGCCGAAATGGGTGACGACGCGGCCGCTTACGGGCCATGCGAGCTTGCCGCGCAGCCGGGAAAACGCATCCTGGAGGTTAACCGGATAGCTGGGCACCACGCGCTCAAGATCATGCAGCAGCTTCTCGAGCCCTCCCTTCTGGCGTTGCAGCCGCTCAAGGCTTTGCACGCGGTTGCGCGATTCTATCTGCAGATTCGCGAGCACCTGGCTGCGTTGCTCCCGCGCCTGCTCGAACGCGGACAGCTGCGCGCGCCGTTCGCTTTCGAGCTCCTGCAGATGCGTCTCCTCGGCGGCGAGATCCTGATCCAAGTGTCCTATCGCATCGAGCTCGGTGTTGACGCGGTCGATCTCCCGAGCGTGTGCACGGCCGAAGTAGCTGTAGTAGACGAAGAGGCGACCGGCGCGAGCGGGATCCTGCTGATTGAGAAGAAGCTTCAGGGGCTCGACCGTACTGATGAGATAGGCGGCGCGCAGCTCGGTTGCGAGGTCCGTGCGGGCGCTTGCCAGAGCGACCTCGTGGCGGTGTTGGTCCTGCGCGAGCGCGGCACGCCGCGCCGTGCGTTGTGCGTGCTCATTCTTTACCCGCTCCAGACCCTCGCGGGCGCTGCCTACCGATAGTTCAGCCGCGCGCAGCTCGCGAGCAAGGCGGTCGCGCTCGAGCTGATCCCGGTTCACTTGGCTTGCGATGCGGCCGATCTGCGCCTTGATGGCCTGCAGTTCAGCCTCGGTCTTCTTGCGATCCGGCTGTGGAGCGGCGCTCAGCGAGCCGCATAAGAGCAGCGCGAGCGCGCAGGCCGCCCAGGCGCGGCTCGGCGACTGCCGCGGCGCGCCCGGGCGAGAGCGCGCCGGAGTCGCGTGAAACAATTGGCTGCTCGTCATATGGGGTAGAAGCCGAAGCCTAACCTCCCCGCACCCGCCCCACTACGCTTTATAATGGCTCCTATGGAGCGCCTCATCGAATACGCCGGACATCATTCTTATCTTGCCGCCGCGGCAGTGCTCATGGCGCTGGTCGTGATCGGTTACGAGCTGCGCGTGCGCGCGCAAACCTTCGCCGCCGCCTCGCCGCAGGATGTCATCAGGCTCATGAACCAGAACGCACTCGTTTTGGACATTCGCCCGCAGGAGGCGTTCGCGGCCGGCCATGTCACGGGCGCGCGCCATATGCCGTCCGACCAAATCGCAAAGGCGGCGGAGACACTGAAGAAGCAGAAGGATAAGCCCATTGTCGTGTACTGCGAGTCAGGCCCGCTCGCGGCATCGGCCGTGCGCGAACTGGTCGCACAGGGTTTCACGAAGGTCTTCAGCCTGCGTGGCGGGCTTGCGGCGTGGCGCACCGACAATCTGCCGCTCGCCAAAGGCTGAACGGCTACTCCAAAGTCCACGTGGATGAGCACGCCGAAAATACAAATGTATACCGCCGACTGGTGTCCGTATTGCAGCCGCGCGCGGCGCCTGCTGGAAGGCAAGGGCGTGCCATTCGAGGAAATTGACGTCGACGCGCGGCCCGAGGCGCGCGCGCAAATGGTGGCGCGCAGCGGCCGCCACACGGTGCCCCAGATCTTCGTCGACGACGTCCATATCGGCGGATGCGATGAGCTCTTGGCGCGCGACGCCGCCGGCACTCTGGACCCACTCATCAACCCCAGGAATGAATCATGACGACCAAGGAAACTACTACCGATCCAAGCGCCGCCGACGTGCGCGATGCCATCACCGCGCCACAGCTCGCTCTGCAGAGCGTCTATCTGAAGGACTGCTCCTATGAGGCGCCCAACGGTCCGCGCATTGAGGGCACCTGGAACCCGCAGATCAGTCTCGATCTGAACACCACGGTCAACGCCATCACGTCGGAACTGCGCGAGGTGGTCCTCACCGTCACAGTGTCCGCCAAACACGCGGACACCACCGTGTTCTTAGTTGAGGTCAAGCAGGCGGGGATCTTCATGATGCGCAACCTCTCGGAGATCGAGCTCGGTCGCGCCTTCAGCAGCATCTGCCCAAGTGTTCTTTTTCCCTATGCACGTGCCGCCGTTTCGCATCTCGTGACGCAGGGTGGCTTCCCGCAGTTTCTGCTGCCCCCCGTAAACTTTGATGCGCTGCAGACGCGCGACGCCGCAAACGGGGCGGCGACGAAGAATTGAGCGAGCCCGAACCCCAGGCACCGATCGCCGTCCTCGGCGCCGGCTCATGGGGTACTGCGCTTGCGATTCAGTTCGCGCGCGGCGGCAAGCGCACGCGGCTGTGGGGGCGCAACGCGCAGCAGATGCACGCCATGGCGCGCGACCGCCGCAACCTGCGCTATCTCCCCGGTGCTGAATTCCCCGCAGCATTGAGCGTCGTCACCGACGTCGGCGCCGCCCTCGACGGCGCCCTGGACGTGCTCGTCGCCGTGCCGAGCCATGCTTTGCGCAAAGTGCTGCACGCCATAGCGCCGCTCCTCGCGCGCGGCATGCGCCTTGCGCTCGCCTCCAAAGGGTTCGAACTCACGACGAGCCAGCTGCCACATCAAGTTGCGCATCAGGAGCTCGGTGATGAGCGCTCGATCGCCGTCCTCTCGGGTCCCACCTTTGCGCATGAAGTGGGCGCGGGACTACCGAGCGCGATGACCATTGCCTCGCCGGATGCAGAGTTCGCAACAGCTCTCGCCCACGATCTGTCCGTCGGAAATTTTCGCGCCTACACTTCCCCCGACATCATCGGCGTGGAAGTCGGCGGCGCCGTCAAAAATGTGCTTGCCGTCGCGACGGGCTTCTCCGACGGCTTGAAATTCGGCGCGAACACGCGCGTCGCCCTCATCACCCGAGGGCTTGTGGAGATGACGCGCTTGGGAGTTGCGCTCGGCGGCCACCGCGACACGTTCATGGGACTTGCGGGCCTGGGCGATCTGGTGCTCACCTGCACCGACGATCAATCGCGTAACCGCCGCTTCGGATTACTGCTCGCCGATGGCAGGACACCGGAAGCCGCGCTCGCTCAAATCGGTCAGATCGTAGAAGGCTACATTGCCGCCAAAGCCACTCGCGAAGTTGCCCAGCGTCTTGAGGTCAAAATGCCGCTGTGCGAAGCCGTCTATCAGGTACTCTACGAGCGTCTGCCGGTGAATGAGGTCGTTCGCGGTCTCATGAGTCGTCCGATCAAAGCGGAGACCGAGTAGGCCTGCAAGGCCTGCGCGCCGCTCGCACCTTGAGGCGCGCATGCGCCCGGAATCGAGCGCGCAGCGCAGTCGCTTCGTCGCATGCGCATGCCAAGAGCACGGCCGATCTGGCAGTCTATTCTGCAAGGAAACATGCTGTATGCACCGCTATCTCGCCATCGCCCTCGTCGCTCTCCTCGGGTCAGCAGGATGCGTCAATGCATCAGGCGACGACGCCGCAAATGCCGATGTCACGGCGGGTGACGGCGATACCCATAGCATCAATGGCTCGATCGAAGTACCTCACGGCGCCAAACGCGGCGAAGTCACGAGCGTCAACGGCGCCATTCGCGTCGACGACGATGCCACCGTGTCTGCCGCGCATACCGTGAACGGCGACATCCGCGTCGGCACGCATGCAACGGCCGACTCTGTGCATACGGTGAATGGCGCCATCACGTTAGGCGCCGGCGCGCGTGTGAATGCAACGGTCACCACTGTCAATGGCGCCCTCGCGCTGCACGATGACGCGCAGGTTGCAGGGGCGGTCAAGAGCGTCAACGGCGATATCACTTTGACGGCGGCGCACGTGGGCGGCGGCCTCGAAACTGTAAACGGTGACATCAGCCTGCGCGGCACCTCGCGCATCGAAGGCGGTATTCTGGTGCGCAAGCCCGAGTTCAGCCTGTTCCATTGGGAGAGCAGCGGGCCGCGCATCGTGATCGGACCGGGCGCGACAGTTGCGGGCAGCCTGCGATTCGAGCGCGAGGTACGGCTGTATGTCAGTGACCGCGCGACGATCGGCCCAGTGACGGGTGCCACACCGATCCGCTTCGCAGGGGAAAGTCCCTCCAGCTGATCACCGCTTGCGCATCGCAGCCGCTGACTTTTGGCGAGTCGCCGCGACGGCCGCGGAGCCTGCGGTCTCTAGGCAAATCCATTCTGTCGCCATGCTTCGTACACGACGAGCGCAACCGCATTTGCAAGGTTCAAGCTGCGGTTGCCGGCGCGCATCGGTATCGTCAGCCGCCGCTCGAGCGGGATCTCATTGACCACCGCGTTTGGCAGGCCACGTGTCTCCGGGCCAAAGAGCAGCGCATCGCCGGATCGGAACTGAGCGTCGCTGTAGCGCCGCGCGCTACCTGTCTCGACGCTGAATACTCTTGCACCCGGCAGGGCGGCCAGGCACGCGGCAAGATTGGCGTGCACCACGACCGCGGCGAGCTCGGCATAATCAAGGCCCGCGCGGCGCACACGCTTGTGGCTCAAATCGAAGCTGCAGGGGCCGATGAGGTGCAAGGCACAGCCCGTGTTGGCACAGAGCCGGATAATGTTGCCGGTGTTCGGCGGTATCTCCGGCTGCAAGAGAAGGATGTGAAACAAGGGCGGGAATCGTCTATCCGGGAGGATTCGGGGATAATGCCCCGTATGAGCGCCGTCCTCGATGAAGTCAAGAATCCTTTGGCGTTTTCCTTCTGCGGACTCGATTTTGCCTCACCGATAGTTCTCCTATCCGGATGTGTCGGGTTTGGCGAGGAATACACGCGGGTCGAGGGCTTCTCAAATACCGACGCGGGCGCCGTCGTGCTGAAGGGCACCACGCTCAATCCCCGTCTCGGCAATGCGCCGCACCGTGTGTTCGAGACGCCGGCCGGAATGTTGAACGCCATCGGCCTGCAGAACCCGGGCGTCGAGCACGTGGTGCACAAGGTGCTGCCGCAGCTTGATTTCACCGAGACCCGCTTCATCGCCAACGTCTGCGGCTCAACCATCGAGGAATATGTCGAGGTCACGCGGCGCTTCGATCAGTCGGCGATCGATGCCATCGAAATCAACATCTCCTGCCCGAACGTCAAAGAGGGTGGGGTCGCCTTCGGCAACTATCCGGAGGCATCGGCGCGGGTGGTCGCGGCATGCCGTGCGGCGACCGGCAAGCCGCTCATTACCAAGCTCTCGCCCAATCAGACGGATATCCGCGAGAACGCACGCCGCTGCATCGAAGCCGGTTCGGATGCGCTCGCGGTCATCAACACCATCATGGGCATGGCAGTCGATGTTGAGACCCGCCGCCCGGTCATCGGCAATGTGCAAGGGGGACTTTCGGGGCCCGCCATCAAACCGATTGCGCTTCTGAAGGTGCACCAGGTATACGAGATCGCGCGCCGGCATCGCGTGCCGATCATTGGCCAGGGCGGGATCACGACGGTGCAGGATGCGCTCGAGTTTCTCATTGCAGGCGCAAGCGCTGTCGGCATCGGCACCGCGCTCTTCTATGACCCCATGGTGTGCAAGAAGATCAATCAGGGCATCGCCGAGTATCTGCGGGTGCACGGTTTTGCAAACGTAGCGATGCTGGTGGGCACCCTCAGCACGAATGCCGAGATCCAGGATTGCGCCGTATCAGGTTAGGCCATCCACGCGCGTTTGTTCGGCGCGCCGCTAGTCTACGAGCGGCGATGATTCGTTGCCGAGATGCGTCGGTAGGCCGTCATCGGTATGGAACCACGAGATCCGGCTTTGCGCATAGATGTGTTTTTTCGGTGGGTAGGCCTCCGGATTGTCGAAGGATGCGGTGTTGACGCTGATCTCTGCAGGGGATTTGGTGCTCAGAAACACCAAATAGCTGCCGCAGCGCCCGCAGTAATGGCGCCGGCCGTGCGCCGAGGAGGCAAAAGTGCCGGGCGTGTCTGCGATCCACGAAAAACTCGCCGTGGGAAATGTTACCCATGCAACGACGGGCGCACCCGAGTTCCTTTGACACATGCGGCAGTGGCAATAGCCACTATCCAGAGGCGCTGCTGTCACCCGAAACCGCAGCGCGCCGCACAGACAGCCACCCTCGTGATGGGTCGTTGGGTCTTTCATAATCGCCTCGGCCATGACCTTGCAATCACCAGCGGAAAACCTAGGATCCGGAGAGCTGCTTCTTCGCCGGCGGCGGCGTGTGCATGTAATGGCTTACGAAGGCAATCTCGACTTCGAGTGCCGCGAAGCGCTCCAGTATTCCAAGATTGATCGTCTGCTGCAGCTCGGCGTAAGTCTTGTAGTCGGACACCGTCACGTAGTAGACGACTTCAAACTGCAGTGACCAGTCGCCGAAGGCCAGGAAATGACAGCGGTCAAAGCGCGTCTGCGGCGCCGCTTCGATCACTGCACGCACTGCCGCCGGAATGGCCCGCAGCTTCTCAGGAGGCGTGTCGTAGGTGACGTTCAAACGGAAGGCCGAGCGGCGCTCACGCATGCGCCCGTAGTTGCGCACCCGGGCTTTCAGAACATCGGCATTCGCCAGGATGATCTGTTCTCCCGAGATGCTGCGCAGCCGCGTGCTCTTGACGCCGATGTGCTCCACGGTGCCTTGAATGTCGTCAACGGCCAGCGAGTCCCCGATGCCAAAAGGCTTATCGAGCGCAATCGACATCGAGGCGAGTACGTCTCCGAGCACGCTCTGCACGGCAAGCGCCACCGCGACGCCGCCGATGCCGAGTCCCGTGAGCAACGGCTTGATCTGCACGCCCAGATTGTCGAGCGCGAGCAGAAAAGCCATCGTCCAGATCGTGAGTCCCGCGATGAAGACGATGATGTCGATGGACCCGGACTGGATCGGCGCAGTGTTGGCGGCACCGGTACGGCGTCCGCGCCGCTCGATCGAATAGCGCACCGCCGCCATCCCCCACAAACCCACCTGAAACCAGAAGCTGAAGACGATGACGATGTAAATGATCCGGTCGACGCGGCTCGGCAGGTAGAGCAGCGTCGAGGCGAACCAAAGCGCGACCATCCAAATGAAAATGCGGCTCGTGCGCGCGATCAGGAGCGCAGTCAGTTCGACCGCGAGATGATGGGTGTCACCCGTCTCCTGCCACTTGCGGCGGCGCACGGACATGAAGCGCTTGACGAGCGGCAGGACCGTGAAGGTAAAGAAAAAGGCAACCGTAGCGATCGCCCACGCCGCGACGCTGTTGCTGAAAAACTGAATGTCCCAGATGCTGCGCCAGTTCGGCATCAAAACTCCGTCGTGATCAAGCCACGACGGATTATATGCAGCATGCCGGGCTGTGGCTGGCGGGGTTAGGAGGCTCCCCGGTCCGTGTCGCCCATGCCGAGTTCTTTCAACTTGCGGGTGAGTGTGTTGCGACCCCAGCCTAAGAGCTTGGCCGCCTCTTGGCGGTGGCCCTGCGTACGTTTCAGGGCAGCGCGGATCAGGACCCGTTCGAGCTGCGGCTGGGCTTCATCGAGGAGCGGCCGTTTGGCCGTCATCGCCCGCGCGTCCGCCCAGATGGCAAGGGCCCGCGCCCAATCGGCATCCACCCCCCCGCCCGGCACCGCCGCCGTAAGCTCCGGCGGCAGATCCTCGATGCGTACTTCGCGCCCCGGGGCGAGCACCGCGAGGCGCCGGCAAAGATTGACGAGTTCGCGCACGTTGCCCGGCCAGCTGTAAGTGGCCAGCTTGGCGATGGTTTCGGCCGCAAAGACTTTCGGCGCCACCGCGAGCTCCTGGGTTGCGAAGCGCAAATAGTGCTCGAGCAGATCCGGAATGTCCTCTGCCCGCGCGCGCAGCGGCGGCAGCTCGATGCGGATGACATTCAAGCGGTGGTAGAGATCCTCGCGAAAGAGCCCGCGCTCAACGCGCGTCTGCAGATTCTGATGCGTCGCCGCGATGACACGCACGTCGACACGGATGGGAGTCTGGCCGCCCACGCGGTAGAACTCGCCTTCCGCCAACACGCGCAGCAGGCGCGTCTGCAGCGGAGTAGACATGTCGCCGATCTCATCGAGGAACAGCGTTCCGCCGTCGGCCTGCTCGAAGCGGCCGCGGCGCTGTGCATCCGCGCCGGTGAACGAGCCTTTTTCGTGGCCAAAGAGCTCCGACTCGAGCAGGTCCGCCGGAATCGCCGACGTATTGAGCGCGATGAAAGGCTTGCCCGCGCGCGGACTATGGTCATGCAGTGCACGCGCAACGATTTCTTTGCCGGTGCCCGATTCCCCGGTGATCAGCACCGTGACACTGGAGCGGGCGAGACGGCCGATGGCGCGAAACACCTGCTGCATGGCAGGAGCCGAGCCGCGCAGCTGCGGGATACGCGGCACGGGCACCGCCTCGATATTGCCCTGCGGCCGCGCGCGCGCCGCGCGCCGCACGAGATCCACGGCGTGGTCGATGTCGAAGGGCTTGGGCAGATACTCGAACGCTCCGCCGCCATAGGCGGACACCGCACTGCCCAAATCCGAGTGCGCCGTCATTACGATGACGGGCAGCGCGGGGCGCGATTCGTGGATCTTCTGCAAAAGATCAAGCCCGGACAGCCCCGTCATGCGGATGTCGGTGACGAGCACATCTGGCGACTCGCGCTTCAGCGCATCGAGAACCGGCTCGGCCGCCTCGAAGGCACGCGGCGCCATGCCGCCATCGCGCAGCGCGCGTTCCAACACCCAGCGGATAGAGGCGTCATCGTCGACGAGCCAGACATGCAGTGCGGCGGTATTCATGTAGCCTCCGTAAGCGGCAAGAGCAGGGTAAAGATGGTTCGACCCGGCTCGCTTTCAAATTCAATGAGCCCCCCGTGTCGCGTCACGAGATCCTGAGCGACGGCAAGACCTAATCCCGTCCCATTCGCGCGTCCGGTTACGAGCGGATAGAAAATGCTCGCGCGCAGCTCCTGCGGCACGCCGGGTCCGTTGTCTTCAACCTGCAGGCTGCCCACAAGCTTGTGGCGCACGAGACCGATCGTGACATTCGAAAGCGCGCGGGTGCGCAGCGTGACGCGTCCGCGCTCGCCGAGTGCCTGCAGCGCATTCCTTGCGACGTTGAGCAGAGCCTGGATGATTTGATTGCGATCCAGCATGGCGCTTGGCAGGCTCGGGTCGTAATCGCGCTCCACCAGCACCGATGAGCGCGCCTCGGCGCGCAACAAATGAAAGACGTGCTCGCAGAGCTCGTGCACATTCACGAGGCTGCGCAGTGGCGGGCGCCCCGGCCCTGCGATCGAGTCGACGAGCGCCGTCAACCGGTCAGCTTCGCCGATGATGACGCCCGTGTACTCATGCAGTGTGGGATCGTGCAGCTCGCGCGCGAGAAGTTGCGCCGCACCGCGCAGGCCCCCCAAGGGATTTTTGATCTCGTGGGCAAGCTGCCGAATCATCAGGCGGCTGCTTTCCAGGCGCGCGAGCAAGTCGCTCTCGCGCGAGATGCGCTGCCGTTGCGTTGCATCAGCAAGCTCGAGCAGCAGATGCGTGCCGGTGATTTGTCCCTCCAGCAGAGTCACCGTGACGTCGAGAACGCGTGCATCGCGCGAGGTGCCGGTTGGTTTCAGGACCAGCTCGCGATCGGCGATCCCTTCTCCGGACTCGAGCACGCGGCGCAGGGTCGCGACGAGTCCGTTCGATTCGTGCAGGAAATCTCCGAAAGGCCGGCCGCGCGCCTGCTTCAGGCTGAAGGCGAGCACATCCTGCGCCGCAACGTTGGCATAGATCGGGCACAGCTGTGCATCGAGTACGACGATGCCCGTTGCCAACGCATCGAGGAGATCGGCCGGATCGAAATGCGATAGAACCGAAGGCAGGCTGTGTTCAACGGCCACGGCGCCTCGCGTGGGCGCGGGCCGCCGGGGAACGCGCTACCGGGGACGCAAGATCGGGGTGGTGGGCGCCACCGGGGTAGCGGGTGCCTCTGTCGATGGGGGCGCCAGCGGCGAATTGGGCGCGAGCACGGATGCCTGGCGCACGTTGAAAGGCACGCTCGCCGATTGGCACACAACCGCTCCGGCTGAGTCCTCGATCTTGACCGCCAGCGAATGCGCACCGCGGTAGACCGAGTTCAACGCGAACTCGCTGTCCATCTGCACATCTGACATCACCGGCGCACCATCCAACAACACCGAGACTCGATCGCCCGGCCGCAGGTTCGGTTCCACGTGTACGCTCGCCGGGATAGTCTGCGTGTTCTGGAACATCTCTTCGCTTGTCGGCCGGCTCACGACGCAGGCCGAGTACGCGGGAGCGCTGGAGCGGGCCCGGGGCGGCGGCGCCGACGGCGTGCGCGGCCCGACCGCCGCCTTGTAAGTCTGCGCTTCCTGGACCTGGATCTTCTGAGCGCCTGGGTGCGGCTGATCGCTGTAATGCGTCACGCCGTTCTCGTCGACCCATTTGTAGATGGGCGTCGTACTCGCCATCGCGGAGACGGCGACCAACATTAAGGTAAACAGCACGGCGCGCATACAAGCTGAGCATAGCTGCGCCGGAGCCGAAGAACAAAGGCGGATTTGATGCAGTTAACAACTGTAATACATTTCCAGCTCAACCGGATGCGTGGACATGCGAAAGCGCGTGATCTCCTGCATCTTCAGGCCAATGTAAGCGTCGATCACGTCATTCGTGAACACGCCGCCACGAGTCAGAAACTCGCGATCCTTGTCCAAATGCTCCACGGCCATATCGAGCGAATGACATACCGTGGGGATGTGCTTCGCCTCTTCGGGCTCGAGATCGTAGAGATCCTTGTCAGCCGGATCGCCAGGGTGGAGCTTGTGCTGAATTCCATCCAGCCCCGCCATCATCATTGCGGCAAACGCAAAGTACGGGTTGGCGCAGGAATCCGGGAAACGCACTTCGATGCGCCGTGCCTTGGGATTTGAGACCCAGGGGATGCGGATCGAGGCGGAGCGGTTGCGCGCCGAGTAGGCGAGCATGACCGGCGCCTCAAATCCCGGCACCAGCCGTTTGTAGCTGTTGGTTCCGGGGTTGGTGATGGCGTTGAGCGCTTTGGCGTGTTTGATGATGCCGCCGATGTAATAGAGCGCAAGCTCCGAAAGACCGCCGTATTTGTCGCCGGCGAAGAGTGCCTTGCCCTCCTTCTGCAGCGACTGATGCACGTGCATGCCGCTGCCGTTGTCGCCGACGAGCGGCTTTGGCATGAACGTCGCGGTCTTGCCGTAGCCATGCGCTACGTTATGGACGCAGTACTTCAAAAGCTGTACCTGGTCTGCCTTGTAGACGAGACCGCCGGCGCCGATGCCGATCTCCGACTGGCCGCCGGTCGCGACTTCGTGATGATGCACTTCCACCACGAGACCCATTTCCTCGCAGGCAAGACACATGGCCGAACGGATGTCCTGAAACGCATCCACTGGCGGGACGGGGAAGTAGCCGCCCTTAAGACCGGGTCGGTGGCCGCGGTTGCCGTCGGGATAGTCCTTGCTCGAATTCCAGGCCCCCTGCACGGAGTCGATTTCGTAGAATGAGCCGCGCACGTCCGAGCCGCTGCGCACGCTGTCAAAGATAAAGAACTCGTTCTCCGGGCCGAACAGGGCGCCATCGGCAATGCCGGTGGACTTCAGGTACGCCTCGGCGCGCTTGGCGAGTGAGCGCGGGTCGCGCTCGTAGCCCTGCATGGTCGCCGGCTCAATCACATCGCAGCGGATGTCGACCGTCGTCTCCTCGAAGAACGGATCGATGACAGCGGTGTTGGGGTCGAGCATCAGAATCATGTCTGACTCGTTGATGCCCTTCCAACCGCCGATCGAGGAGCCGTCGAACATCTTCCCATCGCGGAAGAGCTCATCGTCCACGAGGCGCGCAGGAATCGTCACGTGCTGTTCCTTGCCCCGCGTATCGGTGAAGCGGAGGTCTGCAAACTTGACCTCTTTTTCCTTAATCAGCTTGAACACGTCATTCGGAGTCATACTTCCCCCCTAGAAAGGGTCTTGATCAGTGCAGGGCCTGTGCCAGTCTTGAAGCTCGTCCGAATCAAGTACTTGGGCAGGGTCGAAGGTCAGGAACGCACCATTTTGGTGCGCACGATAAAATCGCATGCACCGGGACGGTGCGCGGATTGTACTCCACCGATGGACCGTGCTGTTTACGGGTTAGGATTTATACTCGCGGCCCCATGAAGTCCTCACGCCTCGGCAGCGCGCCGCGCACTTTCCAGGAACTGATTTTCGTGCTGGAGCGCTACTGGGCCGACCAGGGCTGCGTCATTCTCGAGCCCTACGACATGGAAGTGGGTGCCGGGACCTTTCACACCGCCACGTTCCTGCGCGCCATCGGCCCTGAGCCCTGGAGCGCCGCCTACGTGCAGCCGTCGCGCCGGCCAACCGACGGGCGCTACGGTGACAATCCTTTTCGCCTGCAGCACTACTACCAGTTCCAGGTGATCCTGAAGCCCTCGCCCCTCAATATCCTCGACACCTATCTGGGTAGCCTGCGCTCTTTGGGGTTGGACCCGCTCGTGCACGACGTGCGCTTTGTTGAAGACAACTGGGAGTCGCCGACGCTTGGTGCCTGGGGCTTGGGCTGGGAGGTGTGGCTGAACGGCATGGAAATTTCGCAGTTCACCTACTTCCAGCAGGTGGGAGGATTGGACTGCCGTCCCGTGAGCGGCGAGATCACCTACGGACTCGAGCGGCTCGCGATGTACCTGCAGGGCGTCGAGAGCATCTACGACATCGTGTGGGCCGAGGGCCCGCAGGGAAGTGTCACCTACCGCGACGTCTTCTATCAGAATGAGGTGGAGCAGTCGGCGTACAACTTCGAGCAGGCAGAGGTTGCCGTATTGCTGCGGCACTTCGTCGACTACGAAAAAGCCTGCGCGGATCTGTTGGCGGCGGGACTTGCGCTGCCGGCGTACGAGCAGCTCCTCAAGGCCTCGCACACCTTCAATCTTCTGGATGCCCGGCATGCGATCTCGGTGACCGAGCGGCAGGGCTATCTGCTGCGCGTACGCACACTGGCACGCGGCGTGGCACAGGCCTACTACAATAGCCGCGAGGCACTCGGCTTTCCGCTCTCGAGGAATACGAGAGCAGCGGTCGGCGCATGAGGGCTGAGCAGCACGACTTTCTTGTTGAGATCGGTACAGAGGAGTTGCCGCCCAAGGCACTCCTCGAGCTCTCGCAGGCATTCGTCTCGGGCCTCAAGGCCGCTTTGCTGCAGGCGGGCCTAGTGCACGGCGATGTCCACCCCTACGCAACGCCGCGACGGCTCGCAATCTGGGTCAAGCGTCTTGCCGCACGGCAACCCGAGCAAAATTTGAAACGCCGCGGTCCCGCGGTCAGCGCAGCTTTCGATGCTGCGGGCGCACCCACGCGCGCAGCGCTGGCATTCGCACAAAGCTGCGGCGTCGCCGTCGAAGCGCTGCAGAAGCTCGAGGAAGCCAAGGGTTCGTTTCTGTACTTTATCGGCACGAAGCCCGGCGTCGACGCCGTGACGCTGCTGCCGGGAATGGTACAAAGCGCGCTTGACGCTCTGCCTATTCCGAAGCGCATGCGTTGGGGCGCAGGCAGCGCAGAATTCGTGCGCCCCGTGCATTGGCTCGTCATGCTCTACGGCAAAGACGTCGTCCCGGCGACACTTCTCGATACCGTATCCGGCAACCTGACCCACGGCCATCGCTTCCTCGCGCCGCAGCCGTTGCGCATTGCAAGTCCGGGAAGCTACGCGCGCCTCCTCAATACGCGCGGCTACGTCGTTGCAGACTTTGCGGAGCGGCGTGAAAAGATCCGCCTGCTTGCGAAGAATCAGGCGGATGAGCTCGGCGGCCGCGCACTCTTTGACGCCGAACTCCTGGATGAGGTGACGGCGCTGGTGGAATGGCCGGTGCCCGTTGCAGGGCGTTTCGATGCCCGCTACCTCGAGCTGCCCCGTGAAGTGCTCATCTCGACTCTGCAGGACCATCAGCGCTACTTCCCGGTGGAAGACGCGCAAGGAGTGCTGATGCCCTGGTTCATCACCATGAGCAACATCGAGAGTCGCGAGCCGCAGAAGGTCCGGGAAGGCAACGAGCGCGTGGTTCGGCCGCGCCTTGCAGACGCGGCATTCTTCTTTGAGCAGGACCGCAAGCAGCCGCTGGCTCAACGCCGCGCAGGGCTCGACAGTGTCACATTCCAGGCAAAGCTGGGCTCGCTCGGGGATAAAACCCGCCGCCTGCACACGCTCGCGGGCGAGATCGCCGCTGCCATGCATGTCGACCGCACGTCAGCCGAGCGCGCCGCCGAGCTTTGCAAGTGTGATCTCCTGACTGCCATGGTCGGAGAGTTCCCCGAGCTGCAGGGAATCATGGGGCGCTACTACGCGCTCATCGATGAGGAACCGCAGGAGGTGGCCGACGCCATCCGCGAGCATTACCTGCCGCGCAGCGCAGGCGATGCACTGCCGATGACAAATGCCGGCATGGCGCTGGCGCTGGCAGACAAGCTCGACACCCTCGCCGGGATTTTTGCCATCGGCCAAAAGCCGAGCGGTACCCGCGATCCTTTCGGACTGCGCAGGGCCGCCATCGGAGTGCTGCGCATGCTGATTGAGCGCCGGCTCGATTTGGATCTGCGCGGCTTGCTCGAGCGCGCGGTGGCGCTGCAGCCGGTGACCGCGGCGCGCACGGTCGACGCGGTCTATGACTATATTCTGGAGCGGCTACGCGCGTATTACCTGGAGGGCGCCGGCCGGGCGGCGGCCGCTTCCGCGATCTCGACGGAAATGTTTGATGCTGTGCTTGCAACCCAGCCGCGCTCGCTTTTGGATTTTGACGCCCGCTTGCAGGCACTCGCCGCGTTCCTGCAGCTGCCGGAGGCAGCGAGTCTCACGGCCGCCAACAAGCGCATCGCAAATATTCTGCGCAAGGCAGATGGTGCGCCGCGCGCGGCGGTCGACGTGGCAATCCTGCAGGCCCCCGCCGAAGTGCGACTCTTCGATGCGATGCGCGCACTTGCGGGCGCCGTGTCGACCTCGGCCGCGCAGCGCGAGTACACAGCCTCGCTCGGCCATCTCGCGCAGCTGCGCAATGTAGTCGATACTTTTTTCGACGAGGTCATGGTGATGGACCCCGACGCGCGGCTACGGGCTAACCGCCTGGCGTTGCTCGAGGAGCTGCGCGCACTTTTCGCCGGGGTCGCGGACTTGTCTCGATTGCCGGGCTGAGTGTTCGCATGCAGCTCATCGGCTCTTTCGTCTTCACGATGTTCTTGTTTGCGTGGACGTTCTTCTACGCCATATTTTTCTGCATTGCCTGCCTCTTCCTGCCCTTTCGACTGCGTTTCATGCTCGCGCGATTTTGGGGGGCCGTGCTGCTTGCCGCGCTGAAATGGACTTGCCGCCTCGATTACCGCGTGGAGGGATGGGAGAACCTGCCCCCCGGCAATCACGTCGCCCTGTGGAAACATTCCTCCTCCTGGGAAACGATCGCAATGGCCGTGATTTTTCCGCGGCAGGTGTGGGTCTTGAAGCGCGAGCTCACCTGGATCCCCTTCGTCGGCTGGGGTATCCGTCAGCTGCACGCAATTGCCATCGATCGCAAGTCCGGCAGTTCGGCCGTCGCCCAGGTCATCGAGCAGGGACGCGCCCGGCTCGCCGAAGGCTCCTGGATCATCGTCTTTCCGGAAGGCACCCGCATGCCCCGCGGCCAGACACGCAAATATGGCGGCAGCGGTGCGCTCCTTGCCCGCGAGACCGGAAAGATGATCGTGCCCGTGGCCCACGATTCGGGCGACTACTGGCCGCGGCGCGGCCTCATGAAGAAGCGCGGCACCATTCGCGTCGCCATCGGCCCGCCCATTCGCGCAGCCGAGCTCGAAGTGCGCGAGATCAATGACGCCGCTCAGTCCTGGATTGAGGACAAGATCCGCAGCTGGGAAAAAGCCTAGGCAGCCAAGCGCGTCAGCACGGCGCCCACGCCGCAAAGCCCTATTGGGTCTGGGCCGGCGCGACCATCGTGCCTATGAAGAGCAGTTCTCCGTTCTCATCGTCGCGAATGGCGTACAAGAATGGATGGTCCATCGTCATGCTGAACTGCGAAGTCGTGACTGCATTGATGGTTGTGCCGCCGGAGGTCCCGGCGGCCGCCACAGTCCCGCTCTCGTCCACCTCTACCACGGTCTTGTGCTCGACGAAGGACAGGTAGGTCCCAGGCGCTATGCCGGAGAAATCGGCCTCACCTGGATTGAAGGCAATCCCCATGCCGAGCGCGCTCAAAGCCGCCGCCAGCGATGTGCCGTAGGTCGACGTGAACCGCGGCAGTGCCACGCTGCCGGTCATGGACTGCATCTTAGAAATCCAGCCATTCAAAGTATCGGGCGTAAGGTCGGCGACAAAGGCCGCGAGGCTGACGCTGGAATCAGGCAACAGGATGAGCATGCTCATGTGCGCATTGGTCCCGTACGGCATGCGCAGCGCCTGGAACGTATCGCCTTGGAAATATTCGAACCCTCCAGTCTGATGCATCATTTCGCACGCCATTGAGGCGCCGTCTGGTTGCGTAAACGTCGCGGCTGTGGTCTGACCCGCATCAAACGGCTGTGTCCACGCCCCCTTGAAATAGATGGCATTGACGATCACGGCATCGGTGGCCGCGTAGTTCAAGTTCGCGGGCAGTATGTCCGTGATGAGCCCATGGGTTTCGTTCGCGATCCAGGCATTCACATTATCGGGCGCGCCGGCCAGGTCTCCGATCTCGGCGCCGTAGTAGGTCTCGTTGATCTGTGTGAACGAGGACAGCACGGAGTTGCTGCCGAGATGCATCCACAACGAATTGGCGACGGTTAGTGCAATCTGCGGATCCGGATTGACGAGCGCGGCCTGCAAAGCGGCGTTAGCGTCGTTGACATCCGTGACGCTCAGACTCTGCACTTGCAGTGTCTGCAGCATTGCCTGCTGCGTAGCGCCGGCCGCGCCGTTGAGAAGGATCTGCAGCACCAGCGCAATGCTGATCGGCGAGATTGCAACGTTGCCCGAGCTACCCTGATTCAGATTCTTGAACAGGTTCAGGCCGAAGGCGTTGTCGGCCGTGACAATTTCCGGATTGACGGCCGTATCGGCGTTCTTGGCCTGGGTCACCGCCGGCGGCAGGTTCGATGTCGGCGTGCTGGGCGAGGTCGGGGAGCTCGGCGTGCCGGAGGTGGAGCTCTGCGAGCCCATCCCGCCACCGCCGCCACAGCCGACCAGAACGCTGATGGCCGCTAAGACCGCGGCGGTCGCAGCGGCGCATGAGTTCCAACGCGGGCGACAAAGCTCCATCGGACGTCCTTTTTCAGAGCAGTGATTTGAGCTGATTAACGATCCGGCCGCTAAAAAGTCACCATTGCCGCGGACACCTCAGAGTTTCGGTGATCTGTCGATTGGTCGATATTTCGAATAAGTCTCTAAGTTATGGGCTCTATTGACTCATTAGTAGATCAATTAGTCATCGCCTGACACCCTCGCTAGATATCGAGATTGGTCACTGTCAACGCATGCTTCTCGATGAACTCGCGGCGCGGCTCGACCTGATCGCCCATCAGCGTTGTGAAGATGTCATCCGCGGCGACAGCATCCTCGATCCTCACCTGCATCAGGCGCCGGGTTTCAGGGTTGATGGTCGTGTCCCAAAGCTGCTCGGGGTTCATCTCTCCCAGGCCCTTGTAGCGCTGAATGCTTTGGCCCTTCTTCGCCTGTTCGAAGAGCCAGGCCATGCCCTCCTTGAAGCCGCCGATCTCGTGACGATCTTCGCCGCGAGTCACGTAGGCGCCCTCGCCGATTAACCCGGCCAGAGTGCGCGCAAGATCGGCGATGTGCTGATATTCGGCAGACTCGAAAAACTCCCGCGGCAGGAATTTATCACTCGGCGTGCCGTGTTCGGTTTTGTGGATGATGATCCGCGAAGCCAGTGGGTCGGCGGCGCTGCGCAGCTCGACCCGAAAGGTTCGCGTGCCATCGTGCAGCGCGTTCAGGCGATTGTGCAGCTCCTGCGCCCAATCGCGCAGCCAGTCGCGTCGGCTGAAATTGGCAGGCGTCACTTCAGGCATGTAGATGAGCTGCTCGAGCAACCGATCATCGTAGCGCCGCGACCAGCGTTTGATGATCGCCTGCACTTCGACGTACTTGCGCGCAAGGATCTCAAGAGCCGTCCCAAGAATGGCCGGAGCGCTGGCATTGACGTGCAGCGCTGCGTTTTCCAGCGCCGTGTTGAGCAGCACGGCATCAAGCTCGATATCGTCCTTGACGTAGTGCTCCTGCTTGCCGCGTTTTACTTTGTAGAGTGGAGGTTGTGCGATGTAGATATGGCCGCGCTCGATGAGCTGCGCCATCTGACGATAGAAGAACGTCAACAGCAGGGTGCGTATGTGGCTACCGTCAACGTCCGCATCAGTATTTTTCGCGGCGATCCCTCCAAAGCCGCAGATGAAATTCTCATCGCCCCAAACTGAAAAGTCGTAAACATTGCCGTTCGAAGCCTGGACCGGCGTTATGGAGACAATGGGCAACGCCATGAGATCGCCATCGAGGCACGCAAACGCGCGATTCTTGAGATTTGCCGGCTCGTCTGAATTGACGAAACTCTGAAGCCGCGCCGCCGACTCATGATCCCGCCAGACCGCCATCAATCCTCTTAGGTCACCCTTGGCGCTCACGGAGATTACCCAGTGCGGATGTTCCGTTACGCACGGCGTGCCGCGGATCTCGCGGACAATTCCGTCAGGTTCGTTCTTGGTCAACGACGCAACGACCCCAAGAGAGCTTAGGCAATACGAAATCCCGCTGGCGATGTGATAGGACGAAGTTCCGAAAGAGAGCTCGCGCTCGCCGAGAGCGCCGTCGCCCAGAAAATAACCGCGCAAAAATGCCAGTCGCAGTGGCTCAGAAACATTGAATACCAAATCGGGAATGCGTTTGGTGATTGAGTCCATTCCACCGAAGCCAAAGGCGTGCTGCCACGCAAGCGCCGCTGTGCGATTTACGAGCTTAAGTTCGCCTGCGCCCCGATTGATCTCGTAATTCTTGGGGGACAGCCCGAAAACTTGTGTAAATGCTGCGGCCATCTCATCGAGGAAACGCACATTGCTCTTGCCGATGCTCAGCCGAACGCCATTGCGATCTGAGCAGGAACCTTCAGCCAAGTAGAATCCCAGCAATGTCATGAGTTCAGTCGTGACATTGATGAACCGTGGAATTCCCTCGTTGGCGTAATGCTCCGGCGTCAGTTCCAAATCTTCGCGGCCTTCGAACCACTCTAGATCATCTGCTTCGAGTGCTGAGAGCCGCACGTACGGGCGCACACGATTGGCTGGCGACCCGCGATACTGCTCCTCCCATATGCGCTCGAGCCGACTCGGCCCTACGATCACCCTTGGCATCACGGTTGCGGCATTTGCCCCGATCACCGCCAGATAGGACTCGCAGTTGAGCAGTGTCGGGCGGGACGTTCCCTTCTCCCAGGCGTAAAACGTCACCGGCTGTCGAATGCCAATCCTTCGGCATAGATCTGCATTTGAAATTCCGCTGGCGCGGCGCAGCGAAGCAAGCTCCGCTCGGACCTCTGCAGGAAATTCCACGCGCGGCGCGGATTGCTCCGGTTCGTCCGCGTATTCCGCCAAAATTCGGGTTCGGTACCATTCCTCAACGGCGGGGCCTCGAACCCAAATCTGCTCGCGCGCCTCGGGTTCAGCGTGCAGCTCTCGCAAAAGATCGATGCGTTTGGGTGCGTTCTGCGGCAGCGGAATCGATTTCGGAGCTACCACTCGATCGCCAACGCGCAAATCGTCGCCTTTTTTGAGGCAAAGTTCGCCGTTTTCCTGAACAAAAATGCTATGGCTTGCCGTCACTCGAATCGATCGGCCATGAGCGGTCTTTACCTCATATAGGACCTCATCGAGCGGATGGCGGATGACGCCCTTGATCGGTCTAAACCGGACGCGATGATCATCCAGTCCGAAACAGAGGACCTCGCCCAACGAGGAATCCCGGACGCGGCGCGTAACGCCTTCGCTATCAGCCTCGATTCCTTCAAGTGCGGCATCGATGAACTCGCCGATGGTTGTCATTCGCACGCCGTCACCGCTGCGTACAAAGACATGCTCCTGCGCATCCACGCTCATGATGATGATGCGGTGATAACGCAGTTTTTCGATATCAAACTCATCACGCCCGATGCCGCATCCGAGCGCGGTGATGAGCGTGCCCACCTCCGCCGATGAAAGCATCTTGTCGAAGCGCGCTTTCTCAACATTCAGGATCTTGCCCTTCAAAGGCAAAATAGCCTGCGTGCGCCGATCCCTGCCCTGCTTGGCTGAACCGCCTGCTGAATCGCCCTCAACAATAAAAATTTCCGATAGAGCCGGATCCTTCTCCTGACAATCGGCAAGCTTTCCAGGCAATCCTGCGATATCGAGCGCCCCTTTACGCCGCGTCATGTCGCGCGCCTTGCGCGCGGCTTCGCGCGCGCGTGCCGCCTCAATAATCTTGGCCACGATCGCGCGGGCATCCGCGGGGTGTTCTAGCAGGAAATCCTGCAGTTTGGCGCTCACCGCCGTCTCAACAATGCCTTTGATTTCCGATGAAACGAGCTTGTCCTTCGTCTGCGAGGAGAACTTGGGATCCGGAAGCTTCACGGAGAGAATGGCCGTCAATCCTTCGCGCGCGTCATCGCCGGTCGTCGGAATCTTCTCCCGCTTGCCGGACATCTCCTTTTCGATGTAGTCGTTCAGCGTGCGCGTGAGTGCACTGCGAAAGCCTGCGAGGTGAGTGCCACCGTCCTTTTGAGGGATGTTGTTGGTGTAGCAGAACATGCTCTCCTGATAGGAGTCGTTCCACTGCATCGCCACTTCCACATTGACGTTGCCTTCCTGCACCTTGAAGCCGCAAATCGTGTCGTGAATCGGCGTTCGCGCGCGATTGAGATATTTGACGAACGCCTGCAGGCCGCCGGCGTGCTCAAATACGTCGGATTTGTTCTCGCGCTCATCGATGAGCTCGATCCGCACCCCGGAATTCAGGAATGACAGCTCGCGCAGTCGCTTGGCAAGGACGTCATAGTTGAACTGGATGTGCGTGAAGATCTGCGCGCTGGGCCGAAAGCGAATGATCGTTCCACGCTCAGTCGCCTCCCCCACGACGGCCAAGGGCGCGACCGGCACCCCGAGCTGATATTCCTGGCGGTGCAGCTTGCCGTCACGGCTGATGGACAGCTGCAGGTACGCGGACAAAGCGTTGACCACCGATACGCCGACGCCATGTAATCCGCCCGACACTTTGTAGGAGCTGTCGTCGAACTTACCGCCCGCGTGCAGCACGGTCATGATCACCTCGGCGGCCGAAACCCCTTCCTCGGGGTGAATATCGACCGGGATCCCGCGTCCATTGTCCGAAACTGTTACGGACTCATCCGCGTGGATGGTGACCACAATCTGATCGCAATGACCGGCGAGGGACTCGTCGATCGAGTTGTCCACCACCTCGAATACCATGTGGTGGAGCCCGGAACCGTCATCGGTGTCACCGATGTACATCCCGGGTCGTTTGCGCACCGCATCAAGTCCCTTTAAGACTTTGATTTTGCTGGAATCGTAGACGTCTGTATCTGACATGAATGCACTCGTGATGAGATGCAACATTATACCGGCTGGACCCTCCCCTGTTCCACGTGGAACGTGCGATCGGGCAGCCCGAATGGAGCTGGTGAATCATCCAAAGAGGTGAGAACGAGCTGGCATCGCAGACTCTTTACCTGCTCCACGAATCCCGCAAGCTTCTCTGCATCGAGCTCAGCGGCCGGATCATCCAGTAAGAGCGTCGGCACCAGGGCCGTGCGCTCACGTAGCATCTTCAATTGCGCGAGAACCATGGCCGTGGCGACGAGCTTTTGCTGGCCACGCGAGAGGATCTCGCGTGCAGCCCGCCCCTCGATGCGCACATGGATGTCGGCGCGGTGCGGGCCTGTATGACTCAGGCCTCGGCTACGATCACGCTTCCAGCTCTCGGTCAGCGACTCCGCCAGCGAAAGATCCTGCTTCCAGCCTGGGGTATAGCGAAGGTCAGCGGGAAGGCCCGCGAGGTTGCATACCGTGTCATCCCAATAAGGTTTGAGACTCTCCATGAGTCGAAGTCGCGCCGCGGTAAGGGCCTCCCCATGACGCACGAGCTCACCGTCCCAGGCCCGAGCAGTGTCGGGATCGGTGCGCAGGGCGGCATTGCGTTGACGCACGACTCGCCCGTATCTCTGCCAGGTGTCGATGAAATTCGGTTCCACGTGGAACACCGCCCAGTCGAGCCAACGTCGGCGTCGGGGGCTGCCCTCTTCGATGAGACGGTGGATGCCGGGCTCGATGATCTGAACCGGGAAGACCTGCGCAAGCTGCGCGAGCGATCCGACTGTTACGCCGGCGATGTCCGCAACCGTGGGCTGATCGCGAGCAACCTGCACGCGAATGCGTTGACTCAACGCCCCGGCCGTTCGGCCCATCGCCTGCAGCACGCCTTCCTCGTGCCGGATCAAGCGTTCGGAGTTTCGCGTCCTGAAGGACCGACCCCGGCCCAGAAGATAAATACCCTCCAATAGAGAGGTCTTTCCGGAGGCATTGGGACCGCGAATGAGGTTGGTGCCCGGCGCCAGGACGAGCTCAGCACGTTGAATGCAGCGCAGGTTCTCAAGCGCCAGCTCCGCCAGCGGCATGCGGGCGCGGATCGCCTAGAGGCGCATCGGCATGACGACGTACTTGGTATTCGTCGTACCGGGGGCGCGTATCAGGCAGCTGCTGTTGGCATCCGTGAGACCGATCTCGACGCGATCTGTGTCGATCGCGCTCAAAGCATCCAGCAAGTAGTTGACATTGAACCCGATCTCGACCTCATCTCCCTTATAGTTCACCTCGACCTCGTCTTCGGCCTCCTCCTGCTCGGGATTGTGGGCCTGGATCATCATGAGATCGGGTTTCACGCACACGCGCACCCCGCGATACTTCTCGTTTGACAAAATCGCGGTGCGCTGCAGGGCCTGGCGCAAACCTTCGCGTTCGGCATCGATGATTTTAGTCGGGGCGGCAGGGATGACGCGGCCGTACTCCGGGAAACGTCCATCGATCAGCTTCGATGTGAACCGAATTTCTCCGATTTGTGCCCTAACGTGATTGGTGCCGATG
>Ga0302324_100002547_pt1 | contig 41856 bp, 33 predicted proteins | sample Palsa_T0_1_FD_201949 | JGI IMG/M metagenome (GOLD analysis project Ga0302324, IMG submission 201949) | Peat permafrost microbial communities from Stordalen Mire near Abisko, Sweden - Palsa_T0_1 | ecosystem: Environmental > Terrestrial > Soil > Palsa > Peat permafrost | place: Sweden: Abisko...
GCACGAGCGGCAGCGGCAGCGGAACTCTTTCCGCCAGCGGCGCCAGCGTGACCGTCACTGCCGCCAGCACCAACAACTCCGCCTTCACTGTCAGCGGACTTTCGTTGCCCGTTACAATCCCTGCAGGTCAAAGCGTCCCCTACACGGTCACATTCAGCCCGCAATCCACGGGCTCTTCCACGGCCACACTCACCTTCACCAGCAACGCTCAACCGTCCACCACGACTGAATCACTCTCAGGCACAGGCACTGCTGCCCCTACGTATTCGGTGAACCTGGCGTGGCAGGCTAGCGGCTCGGAAGACATCTCCGGCTACAACATTTATCGTGCCGCCTACACCACTTCGACCGCCTCCTGCGGATCGTTCAGCAAAATCAACTTGTTGCTGAACACCACCACGCTCTACACAGATACCGTGGTGATCGATGGCTCGGCCTACTGCTACGCGACCACTTCCGTAAACACCAGCAATCAGGAAAGCGGATACTCGAACATCGTCTCCAACATTCAAATCCCGGCTCCGTAGTTGCGATGAGTAGCTGCGATGGGAAGTTGCGATGGTTCCGGCCCGCACGGCCGAAGGGTTGCGCTAAAATCAGGCAACTCGTTGCCGCGCGCCGCTATGAACGATCTTTCTTCGAGCGCTTCCTCTTCCCGGCTCGTTCAAACTCTCGCGTCCTATCTGCCGCGCTATCAATTGCGGTTCATCGCCCGCGGCTCCCGCCCCAGTACAGAGCCTTCGTTCGAGAACCGCGCCGGAGCCGTTCTGCTGGTCGACGTCTCCGGCTTCACTGCCCTTACGGAGCGCTTCGCAGCCCAGGGAACGGCCGGCGCGGAGCAACTTTCCGGCATTCTCAATCGCTACTTCGGGCAGATCGCCGATCTCATTACCGCGCGCGGCGGAGACATTCTCGCCTTCGCGGGCGATTCAGCTCTTGCCATGTGGCCGTGCGACGAATCCGATGGCGAATCCGATCTCACAGCGTGCGTTCTGCGCGCGACGCAAGCCGCCCTCAACATTCAAGCCGAACTCGACCGCTACGAGCCGGTTCCGGGAGTGACCATTCGCCAGCGCGCCGGCATAGGAAGCGGTGCACTGCAACTGATGGAACTCGGTGGCGTCAGCGGGCGCTGGCAGTTCGTGGTAACGGGTGATGCCATCGCTCGCGCAGCCCTCGCCAACCAGGAGGCGCAGTCCGGAGAAGTCGTGCTCGCGGCCGAAGCCTGCAAATTGGCTGCCACCCGGTTGCGCGGAACGACCCTATCTTCCGGCAGGCTGCGGGCAACTGAGATCTTCGATCTGACTTCGGAAGCCGAGCCGCCCGAGCGGGGAACCGTGATCCCAGAATCCGCCCCGAATCTCGTCCCGAATCTTGCCCCATATCTTCCCGCCGTCGTTTCCGCGCGTCTCGCCGCCGGCCAGGATCAATGGATCGCCGAGTTCCGCACGCTGACGGTCCTGTTCCTGAATCTCGCCGGCTTCTCCATTCGGAGCCTCGACACTGTCGAGGCTCTTCATCGGCACCTGCAATTCATGCAGCAGACGCTCGATCGTCTGGAGGGCACGCTCTACCAGTTCCTCATGGACGACAAGGGACTGACCGCCGTCTGCGCTTTCGGGCTTCCGCCGCTGGCGCACGAAAACGATCCTCGACGCGCCGTGGAAGCGGGAATCGCTTTGCACGAGGAACTCCGCCATCGCGGCATCTCTTCCTCGATTGGCATTGCCACCGGCAGCGTGTTCTGCGGCGTGTATGGCAGCGACAATCGCCGGCAATACACTGCCCTCGGCAACGCCATGAATCTTGCGGCGCGGCTCATGCAAGCCGCGCAGGGGTCCATCCTGTGTGACGACGCCACGCGGCGCTCCGCTGCATCGCTGCACTTTCAGGCCAAAGGCGAGCTTACGGTCAAAGGCCGCTCCGCTACCGTGCCCGTCTTCATTCCATCGCTGAGCGCGGACCACGACTCAGATGCTGGTTCCGCAACAACGCTCTCATCCGACAGCGTTCACCATCTCGTCGGCCGCGAGGCCGAGCGCTCCATCCTCTCCAAAGCGCTGGCCGCTTTACTCGATCAGGGAAAGCTCGATCAACGAAAGAGTTGCTGCGTAATTCTCGAAGGCGAGGCCGGGGTAGGGAAGTCTTGTCTGCTCGATCATCTTTCCCGGCAAATCGGCGAGATCCAACAATCAGGCCGTACTGTTTCCTGCCTGCGCGCCGCCGCCGATTCCATCCAGCAATCCACTCCATACCATGTATGGCGCGCCATCTTTCGCCAGATTCTTCCCATCGGGATTCTTCCGATTAATGATCGTTCCAGCCCAGCGCAGGCTGAACAAATCCTGGCGCAGCTTCCCCCCCACGTGCTCCCGCTCGCTCCGCTGCTGAACGCCGTCATGCCGCTCAATATCCCGGAGAACGCCACCACCAAAGCATTACAAGGCGAGGCGCGGGCGGAAAATACTCAGCATCTGCTGATCGAAATCCTCAAGGCAGCCGCGGCCCGCTCGCCACTCTGCATTCTGCTCGAAGACGTGCACTGGTTCGATTCTCCGTCGTTGCGCCTGGCTCTGCTGGCGGCGCAGCAGGTCGCGCCGCTGTTGTTCGTGCTCTCCACCCGTCCCTTCCCAGCGCCACCTCCAGAATTCACGGCGCTGCTCGATCTGCCCGCTCAGCACTTGATTCTCTCCGGCCTCGCTCCCGATCTCGCTTCGCAGGCCGTATGCCAGCATCTCGGCGCCTCTCACCTTCCGCCTGAAATCGCACGCTTCATTGAACAGCGCGCCGGAGGCAATCCTCTTTTCAGTCAGCAACTCGCCTATGCGCTTCGCGACGCCGGAGTCATCAAGATCGCTGGCGGCAAATGCGAGATCGCAGAAACCGCCGGCTCTCTCGATTCAATCTTGTCCGCCACTCGTTTTCCTTCCACCGTGGAAGGCGTCATCACCAGCCGCCTGGACCGCATGCCCGCCGCACTCTCACTAACCGTCAAAGTTGCCAGTGTCCTGGGACAAAATTTTGCGCTCTCAACTCTCGCGGGAGTTTATCCAGTAGAAACCCCCGGCGCCCAACTTGACTCTTCTCTGGATGAAATTGCCAAACTCGATCTCATCCAGCGTGACCTGCAGCGCCACACCGCCGATAACGCCGACCCCGCTTATTCGTTCAAGCACGCTGTGATTCAGGACGTCGCCTACAACGCCATTCCTCACTCCCAACGCCGCCAGCTCCACCAGTCCGCGGCGCAATGGTGCGAGACCAGATTTCAAAGCGACCTGGAGGCTCAATATCCGTTGCTCGCTCATCATTGGAGCCACGCCGAAGTTCTTCCGAAGGCAATTCATTACTGCTCAGAAGCGGGCGCTCAGGCGCTGCGCAATCATGCCAACCCTGAGGCCGTGCGCTTTCTCAGCCAGGCGCTGCAATTCGAGGAGAAGGAGACCAAAGAGACTAAAGAAGGCGAGCTCAGCCGCAATCATCATGACGATCGCACCGCCCGCCGCGCCGGATGGGAACTCCAACTGGGCACGGCGTATGTGAACTGGTCGAGGTATGTAGAGGGCCGCGATCACCTGGAGCGCGGCCTTGCCTTGCAGCGGCAGGCAATTCCGGCCAGCCAACTTTCCGCGGCAGCGGCCTTGTTCACCGAAGTCGCGCGCCAGTGCACGCATCGCGCTCTGCCCGGCCGTTATCTTTCGCGGTGCTCAAACCAACGTGAAGCTCTGCTCAACGCCTCGGGCAATCTGGCGGCGCTGACCGAAATTTATTTTCATCGCAGCGATCCCTTGCGCACTCTCTATTCCGTATTTCGCAGCCTGAATCTCGCCGAACTCGCCGGCCCATCGCCTGAACTCGCCCGCGGCTATTCCTACCTCGGATCCTTGCTCGGCTTTCTCACCCTGCACCGCGCGGCCAACGCATACTTCGCGCGCGCCTGGAAGGTCGCGGAGGACATCGACGATCCAGCTTCGCGCGTCTCGGTGACCATCGCTCGCACCGCCTACTACACCGGCGTAGGGCGATGGCAAGAAGCGACAGGACTACTCGATGAAGCCATCACCATCAGCGACCGCCTGGGCGACCGCCGCCGCAGCGATGACTGCGGCATCCTTTCTTTGCTCATCAAGATTCTCGAAGGCAGGTTCGGCGAAAGTCTCGATCTGGCAAACTCTCTCTACAGCTCGGCCAAGCAACGCCTGAACAGCCGCATTCAATCGGAAGCTTTGTACGGAAAAGGCTGGTGCCTGCGCGAACTCAACCGTCTCGACGAACTGCAAGCTTCCGTCGATGAACTGGATTCGCTGCGAACCGCCCAGCTGAAAATCGGCGGGCGCCATCAGAAGCAGGATGTCCACTGCCTCTACGCTCTCCTGCATTTCGACCGCGGCGATGTCGTCGCGGCCAGGCGCGAGGTCGACCTCGCCGTGCAAGCCCTGACTCGCAATTCCTTCTATAACGACATCCTCGTGCATTCCGCGATCACTGAGGTCTACCTTGGTCTCTGGCAACACGCTCGCGCGGCTGGCACGGCAGGTAACAACGAAGACCACAGCAATCTCGAAAACTCCTTTCGCCGGGCCTGCGCAGCGCTCGCCCGCTACAACCGGATTTTCCCCATCGGCAAGCCGCTGCTTTATCTGCGTCAGGGACAATATTTATGGGCAAAGGAGCAACCGGCCAAGGCGATCCGCAATTGGCAGAGTTCGCTCAAAGCCGCAACCGGCCTGCAAGCGGAATATTATCAAGGCGTTGCCCACTTGGACTTGGCTCTTCACCTCCCCGCGAGCGATCCCTTACAAGCGCAACACCAGAGTGAAGCCAGCGAAATTCTCTCCAAACTTGGCGCCGTCCACGATCTGGCGCGCCTGGCCCAGGCAGACTCTTGACCTCTGCGATTCCGATTGATATAGTTCGCCCTCACCACGGGATTTGCACTGTTTTTGGTGTATGGACAGCATCGCGCTCACTTCGGAAATCGCCGCCGCCTTTGCCCGCATCGAATCGACGCTCAGCGGGCAAGCTCCCTTTCTGTCTGCCCAAGTCTCCGAGTGGATTCGCCAGGTTTCCCCCCATCGCGATCCTTCCGCCCTGTTTACTCACCCGCGCATGTTCCCGGTTTTGCAGTTGCCCCTATGGCTAGCCGATACATTGCCCGTCCGGCAGGACGCGGATTTCCATCGCTCGCTCATTCATTCCTCGATCAGCGGCTATTTCTATATTCGCCTTATTGACGATGTGGTGGACGGCGACCAGAACCGTCCACTGGAACTCAGCTGTCTTCCCGCGGCAGGGTTTTTCAGCAGCCAGTTCCAATTCTTTTACCAGCGTCACTTCGCGCCCGATCACGCCTTCTGGCACAAGTTTCATGAGTTGTGGCTGGCTTCGTGCGAAAGCGCCGCGTGTGACGCCAGTTTGCGCACGGTGAGCCGCGAGGACTTCGAGCGCGTCTCATCGCGAAAGTATTCTGCCGCGGGCATTCCCGTGGCGGCCGTCTGCTATCGCTGCGATCATCCCGAACCGCTCGCTCCCTGGCTTCAATTCACGCATGATTTCGCGCGCTGGTCGCAGATGCTCGACGACACGCTCGACTGGCACTCCGACCGCCGCGATGGCCGCGCAACTTACTTTCTCTCCGAAGCCGACCGCCAAAAGCGCAACGGTGAATCGCCCGACGGTGAATCCATCGAGCGCTGGATCGCCCGCCAAGGCCACGACTGGGCATTCGGTTTGTTGGAGCAGTGGATGGACCGCTTGCGCGCCGACGCTGCCAAACTTGGCAGCCCCGGCTTGAGCGCCTATCTCTGCCAGCGCCAGGCTTGGCTCCTGCAGCAGAAGTCGGCGATGCGCGACGGGTTCGCGGCTCTCTCGCAACTGGCCCGCATCCTCGAGATGGCTCAGCCGCTCGCGGCAAATGTTGCGCCCGAGCAAGCCGGCATCCCGGACGGCAAGGAATCCGCGCAGAAACAAGTTTGTGTGTAATTTGTCCGAAATGCACTTTGCAAGGAGAACGCAATGCCGCAGAAAGTTACGTTTGAGCTGCTGGTTCAAACCTGCCTTAAAAATCCCGGCTTCTTTGAAGGCCTGAGAAGCAACCCGGTGCAGACCCTCAAGCAGGCAGGAATGCTTACAACCCCGGAACTCCTCGTGGCGTTGCGAAAACTCGATTATGACGATATCCGCAACGTCGCGCTGGCTTGCGATCCTGTCGCCGGGCCCCTTTGCTAAAGGCCGGGAGGTAGAGACGCTGGTTGAGAGTTCGATGAAACCAGGGCGCGCATTGGCCTCGCGTACTTGCTCGTTCGCTTAGCGGGAGGAATTCCATGCCTTACACACTGATTCAGGTAAGCGGCGTTCCGATCTGGCTGGGGATTGCCAACATCGTTGGCGATGTGCTCTGGATCGTTGCCTACTGGCTGATCATCCGCGAGGGTTTCAAACAACGAACCTACGGCATCCCCATGCTTTGCATCGGCCTGAACTTTACCTGGGAACTGCTCTACGCCATTAACTTTCCGTTCCCCAGCACCATCATTGAAATGCTGCGCTGGGCCTGGCTGATTCTGGATGCGGTCATCGTCTACCAGCTCTTGCGCTTCGGCCGCGACGTGCAGCCGATTCCGCTCATCCGTCGATACTTCCTTCCCATCTGCCTGGCCATGTTCGCCTCCGCGTTCATCGGCCAGCTGGCTTTTCACTACACCTTCAAAGACAGTTACGGCGCTACCGACGCCTACATGATCAATCTGGTCATGAGCATGCTCTTTGTCTTTATGTACTTCGGACGCCGCGCTGGCGCTGGTTTGTCGGTGGGCGCTGCCTGGGCGAAAATGCTGGGCACCGGGATACTTTCCCTGGGCAGTTGCTTCATGATCAAAGACTGGCTGAAGGCCAGTTTCATGCTTTATTTGTTCATCACGATTTTTGTATTCGACGTCATTTACATCGCGCTGTTGTATCGTGCGCGCGCGGCAGCGAGCAAGCCGGCATCAGACAGCATGCTTGTAGCGGCTTGAAGTTGTCATCCTTCAAGGTTGTCATACTTCAAGCTTGTCATCCTGAGGCGGGCGTTCTTTGCCCGCCGAAGGATCTATGCAATTCTGGCCGGCAGCACCGGCGCTTCGCGAGCAATGCCGTTTGGAGTGCGATCTTTTTATCGGAACGTGTGACAAATGCTATTTCCATCCCGCACGCTTTGTCCGCTCCGTTCCATCTCGGCTGCGCAGGCGTATCAAATCGGCCATTCCCCCACCTTGAAGCCGAAAATTCTCTGGATGCGGCCTTAGCCGACGCCCTGCTCACATGGTTCGAAGAAAACGCACACTGGCAGATAAAAAAGCTAAACGGATACACCGGCTACACCGACATCTCGCTTTTCCCCGGAGACCTTCCCAGCGAGCTTGACCTGCTTCTACTTCCCGAAACCTTTTCTCATCTACGAAGTTGCATGGGAAAGTTTTTCGCGATCGATCCGGAAGGTTATGTGCGAGTCACAGCGCATCGCCTGTTGGCGGGCGCATCTCTCCGTCCGCACACCGACCTGGCGCCTCTGCGCTTTACCCATCGCCTGATCGTGCAACTCAATCGCGGCTGGACTCGCGCCAACGGCGGGCTGCTATGCCTTGCGGATAACGAACGTTTCTGCAACGAACAGAAAAGCCCAAAGCTGATCACGCCTACGCACAACAACGCCTTCGCCTTCGAGGTCTCGCAGCGCTCGTTCCATTCTGTAACGCAGGTGGTGAAAGGCGAGCGCTACACGCTCTCGTACACGTTCTATCCCGATAGCCCCGAGTTCTGAGTCGCGAGTTCCGAGCGATGAGCCGCGCGCGACGGACTTCAAGTCAGTCCCATCGCCAGCGCGACCTGCCTCACTCGCGGATCTTCGCGTATACCCGCGAACGACGGGCGCACTTGCAGCCAGATCAGATCGCTGGCTCGCAGTTCCTGCGCCTGCTGCAGTTCGGCGATCGCTTCTTCGTTGCGCCCCAGGCCCACCAGCACGTGCGCTCGCAGGATTGGAGACACATAGCGCTGGCGTGACCGGTTCTGCAACTCAAGCAATGTCTTCTCCGCGGCTTCGTGATCGCCCGACTCTGCTTGCACGCGTCCCAGCACGGCTTCCATTTCAGAGCTTTGCGGAGTCAGTTCGACCGCTCGCAGCAGCGACCGCAATGCAATCTCATAGGAACGCTTTTGTTCATACGCCTGGCCAAGAAAATAGTGCGCCAGCCAAAAGTTGGCGTCCATGTCGAGCGCCTTGCGGTATTCCGCAATCGCCCTGTCGGGATCGCCTTCGAACGAAGCCACCAGCCCCAGCGTGACCTGAATCGCCAAAGAAAGCGGATCATTGGCCCGCGCTTTCTCCAGTTGCGTTCTCGCCTCGTCAAATCTCCCCTGCGGCGCCAGCAGATGCGTGGCGTACCAGTGATGTGCCGTTCCGTATTGCGGGCTGAATTCGAGCGCCTTGCGAAAGCTTTCCTCCGCCGCTTTCCAGTTCCAATCGTAGACCGCTTCCACGCTGGCCAGGCTGGCGAGCGCTTCGCCCATTTGCGGATCAATGGCCAGCGCCTTGGTCGCCGCCTCGCGCGCGAAGGGAAACAATTCTTTGGGATTCGTCGCCCCTTGCACCCCGGTGACCACGTAACAATCCGCCAAGCCCGCCAGCGCTGGGGCAAAGCGCTCATCGACTCTTAGAGCTTCGCGAAAGCTTTCCACCGCTTTCTGGATATCTGCCGGCCTGCGCCGATTCCAGAAATAGCGCCCTTTCAAATAAAGGTTGTACGCCTCCACGTTCGGCGAAGGCCGCGGCACAATTGCCGGCTTGCTCGTCAGCCCCAGCTTCTCGCCCAGTTGCTCAACGATCGCGCCGGCAATTTCCTCCTGAATCGCGAATACATCGTGCATCTCGCGGTCATAGCGCTCCGACCAGATGTGGTATCCGCTCTCGGCATCGAGCAATTTCACATTCACGCGCAAGCGACTTCCCGAGGTGCGCAGGCTGCCCTCAAACACCGTCTGCACGCCCAATTGCTTGCCCACTTCTCGGATGTCGGCGCCGGCGCGAAAGCGGAAGGCCGACGTCCACGCCGCAACTTTCAAGCCTTCCACTTTTGCCAGCACTCGGATCAGTTCTTCGGCCAGCCCTTCGCAGAAAAAGTCGTTGCTGGCGTCTCCGCTCAGGTTGGCGAAGGGAAGCACCGCAATCGAGGCCTGCCGCACCGTTGCTGGGCCGCTCCACCCGGCGCTCAAGTCGCCGCGCATTTTTGCTCCATATCGCGAATGGACCAGCTTCAGCTCGGCGAGCAGTTCGCCGCCGTCGGCATAGCGGCTGCGGGCGTCCTTCGCCAGCATTTTTTCCAGGACAGTGTGCAGTCCGATTTCGGCGATGGCGCGGACCATGGTGTCGCTTTCGAGCGGCTGCACCAGAATCGCGCTCGCGGTTTCCAGCGGAGATTTCCTCTTGAAGGGATGGCTGCCATTCAGCAGCTCATACAAAACAATCCCGAGGCTGAAGATGTCGCTGCTCGGCGTCGCCGCTTCTCCCCGCACCTGCTCGGGAGACATATAGTCGAGCGTGCCCACGATGCGCCCCGGCAGAGTCATGTCGTCCGGTCCGGTGTCCACGGTGGTTGCCTCATGCGCGCGCAAAGCATCGCCCTCGTCCGTGCTCAACGCGCTTATCGGAGACTGCTTCACCAGGCCAAAATCCAGAATCTTCACCCGATTCTCCGCCGCCAAAAAAAGATTCGCCGGTTTGATATCGCGGTGCACCAGCCCCTTGGCATGGGCGGCCTTCAGGCCGTCGGCGATTTGAATCGCCAGCTCGACCGCGATCTCCGGTGGCAGTTTCCGGCGTTCGATCACCTGGCGGAACGTCTCCCCCTCCAGCAACTCTTCCACCAGATACGGCCGGCCTTCCCGTTCGCCCAGTTCATACACCGTACAAATATTGGGATGACTCAGGGTTGAGAGGGCACGCGCCTCGCGTTGCAACCGTTTGGCGGAATCGCTCGAGGAGTCAGAAGAGGCGGGAAGAAACTTGATGGCAACCTTGCGCCCCAGGTTCAGATCTTCGGCTTCATACACCACACCCATGCCCCCGTGCCCCAATTTTTTCAGGATTCGATAATGGGAGATGGTTTCGCCGATCATAATTCGCCGATCACGTTTGGCCGATCATGCTTCGCCGGGCATGTTTCGACAATGATGCTTTCCGGGTTTGGTTTTCGGATTAGTGTAGCAGCACTGCTGCGGCTGACCCCAGTTACAAAAGCAGGCGGCAAGTGGCTCGATTTGAAAAAGTCCCCAGTCGGGAGTCATCCTGAACGCAGCCGTTTTTGAGTCGAAGAGAAGGATCTCCCTCGCGCCCACTTTGTGGGTCGGGAGATCCCTCGGCCCGCCAAAAAAACGCGGGCCTTCGGGACGACCCCGGAACGCTGAGGCGAAGAAACGGCTAAGAGTGCTGTACGTACACCGTTGTAGTCATAATTCGATAAATGTACAACGGCGTACATTTATTTACGTACATTATTGCCCCAAATTCCCATTTTGGGACAGAAAAAATACCCCTTCGCGCCAGGGGAAGCGAAAAAGCCGGTCCGGTCGATTCGTAGAATGCCCCGTGCTGCGTCAGCAACGGCCCGTAGAGCGACTTTAAGAACTCGGCTGGCCCTCCCCACAGGGTCGGCCATTTTCGTTCGCCAGAACGCGTTTAAACGCGTTCTACGAAGAATCAACAACTTCCACCAACTTTCAACGACTTACACCAACTTTCAACAACTTAGCGAGAGGGGCAAGTTTCAAGGTTTCAAGGTTTCGAGGAACAGGTTTCAAGGTTTCGGAGTTTCAAGAGTCGGAGACCAGAGAGAAGTTTTGATTGTAGATTTTTGATTGTTGATTGAAACGCCTCAGCTCCCGCGCGGCAGTTTTCAATCAAAAATCAAAAATCAAAAATCAAGAATCAAGAATCAACATTCGGCAATCGCAAATCGAAAATCGCAAATCGAAAATCGGCATTCAACGGAATCCAGCCATGCTCGGCACCACCCTCATTTACGCTCGTCTGCCGGCGCGCGTGAAAAAAACCAAGCCCCACCACGCGAGCGGATGGGGCTTGGGGCAGGTACGACCCTGCTCGGCCTGCCAGCAAAAGACTTTGATTAAGGTTGAATGGCGATGGCGACCGGTGCAGTCCCCAATCCCGGCGTGGCCAGAGGAGAACCTACGATCGCTACCAGCTTTCCGGTCTTCTCATTGATGGTGTATTCCGAGATGTAGCCGTTGTTGTCGGCCACATAGAGGAATCGTCCGGTGGGATCGGCGCTCAATCCCTCCGGCCTTAGGGCGCCGAGGCCGAGCGAGAACGGACTGCCGGTCACGTTGCCGAGCTTGCAGCTCCCCGGTTCAATCGTGTATCCCGAGACCGTGCCGGAGCCGTTGTTGGCTACATAAGCCAGTTGATCCTGCACGTCGATGGTTACTCCCCAGGGGTTGGTGCCCGTGACGTTCAAGCTGGTCACGGCGACCAACGCGCCCAGCGGGTTGATCGAATAAGTCGTCATGTCCGCGCCGGGGTTGTTGGTCACCAGCAGGCACTGGCCCACGGGATCGACCGCCATCTCGAAGGGATTGGGCGTCACCGAGGGACTTGTGGTGTATGGGGTCAGTGGGGGCAGAGCTCCACCTGCGCCATAAGTTCCTTCCTGAATCTCGCCATTGACGGAACTGTAGTCATTCGCGGCAAAAACGAAGGAGCCCACGGGGTCCACGGCGAGCCCCTCAAGCGGAAAAGGGCCGGCCGGGTATGGGACGGCCGGGGCCAGCGTTCCCGGAGGATTGTTGGTCAGTTCCCACACTTGGTTGGTAGCTGTGTCGCTGACGTAGAGGTATGCATCGTGAGCGGTCAGGCCCATGGCGAACGGGACCGAAGTAGTCGCCAGGGGTTGGGACGAGTCGTACGTCAAACAGCCGGTGTTGAGATTGATGCTGTAGGTGCTGATTTCGGCGGGCAATTGGTTGGCGACGTAAAGGAACGCTCCGTCCCGGTCGACGATTGCGGCCACCGGATAAGCAGTATCCGCAATGGGCGAACAGGTGAGGGGAACGAGTTTGCCGGTGATTGGCGTGATCGAGTAGGCGAGGATCTGGCCACCCGCGCCGGTCGGATCCACCGCGTACAGATACCGCAGTTGGGTTGTAGAAGCAAACAGGCTGCCGGTGAACAGTGCCAGGCAGGCGAGAAAAAGTCCGCTCATTCTGGAAATAGCTCGCGTTTTCATAACAGCTCCTTTGAGGTGGTGTTCGGTCAAATCTGCTGTTCGAGCTCAACCACGCTCAAGGCCACAGGGTCTTTAGCAGCAGCTTTTTGCCGTCACTAGGAAACGCGACGTTGTCGGGAGAACGGGGTCACAGATTTCTACGCCCACAAAGCGTGTGCGCGGGAGATCCCTTCGCCTTCAGCTCTGGGCAGGCCCTTCGCTCCGCCTGGGCTTTTCTTGGAAAAAGCCGGGCTACGCTCAGGATGACAGCACAATAAAAGCGGTTGACATTTGACCGCCAGCGGGTATGCTTCCTCTACCGTCTCAGATTGGGGATAGACGTGGATCGAACGGTCGGCCTTTTGTCCCCAAATTGCCTTGATCGAGTCTTCCGCCTCCTGAGGTTTTCCATGCGCAGAATCCCGATCGCCTTGTGGACGTTTACCATCCTTTTGCAGGCCGCTTCGTTTTCCCAGACCGACCGGCATAATTTCGCAGGCGGAACCGATGGCGCCGATCCGCTGGCCGATGTCGTTCTCGATTCTTCAACCGGGATGGTCTACGGAACCACCGTCAAAGGCGGAGCGTCAACCGCCTGCACCAAAGGTTGCGGAACCGTTTTTCAGATTGCACCCAGCGGCTCCGGTTATGCCACGGTCTATGCCTTCGCCGGCGGTACGGCGGACGGCGCCAATCCTCAAGCCGGCCTGGTGATGGATCTCTCCGGCAACCTCTACGGCACCACCTACCACGGTGGAACGCACAACATGGGAACGGTATTCAAACTCACCCCCACCGGCACCGGAACCTTCACCGAGAGCGTGCTCCATTCTTTCGGAGCAACCTCAACCGACGGCAAGAATCCCCTGTCCAGCCTCGCGCTCGATGGCTCAGGAAATCTTTATGGCACAACCTTTGTGGGAGGCGCGAAAAAAAAGGGCGTTGTGTTCAAACTGACTCCCAGCGGCACGGAGTCTGTGATTTACACCTTTACCGGGAGCAATGGTTCTGAGCCGCGCGCCGGTGTGGTGTTTGACGGCAGCGGCAACCTTTGGGGTACAACTTCGGAAGGTGGAGCGGGATTCGGAACCGTCTTCCGGCTCGCCGAGACCTCGGGCGTGTGGAACGAGACCTTCCTTTATTCATTTGCCGGACCGCCCACCGACCTTGCCAATCCTTATGCCGGGGTTACGATCGATGGGTTGGGCAACGTCTACGGCACAACCAAGTTTGGCGGGCCGGGATGTACCCTCGTCAGCACCGGATGCGGCGGCGTTTTCGAGCTGTCGTCGAGTGCGGGATTCAGCGAGTCGATCATTTATCCCTTCACCGGCGAGTCCGATGGCGCGGAGCCCATCGGCGACCTCACTCTGGCCGTCGACACAGGTGGATATTCTTATCTGTTCGGGACCGCAAGCGAAGGAGGCGCCACCACCGGCTCCTGCGGCGCGAAAGGCTGCGGAAGTCTGTATGAACTCTGCAGTCTCGGCAGCAGTTGCGCAGGAACCACGCCCTGGACCGAATCCACGGTCTTCGATTTCGCGGGAAAGACCAACGGCAAAGCTCCCGCAGCCGGCGTGCTGGTTTTGCAGCCCTTCACTCCCGAATCCTTCGATCCCCTGGTGCGCCCTCCGGGCCACGGAGGTTGCCCTTCGGGATGCATCACGACCGGGAGTGCGGGCGGAAGTGACACGGACGGAGTCATCGACACCAGCCCGTAGAGCAGTCCAGCGGTGCGGCCAGGCTAGCGCAGAGAAGCCATTTCTTTCTTCGCCTGCACATAAATCGGAATACTCGCGTCGGCCTGCGCCCAGGCTGTCAGAAACTCCTGATACGCGGCCTTCGCACCCACGTCTAACGATCCAGCCTGGGCGCGGGCTATTTGCAGCTTCGCCAGCGATCCCAGCGGAAAATTCCACACTAATCCGCGACTGTCGAGAATCTTCTGAAATTCGGTCTTCGCCTGCGTCCAGTCCTTCTGCTTGAGATATGCCAACCCCCGCAAGTAAGCGGGATAGAACGTTGCGCCCGCGGTAAACGGAGGCCGGTCTCCGCCCAGCTCATAGGGCAAGGCGGCCTGCAGTTCTTTTTCCGCGCCGGCCGCATCGTTTCGATCGAGGTCAATCGCGGCCCGGATTGTCGCCGCCCAATAATTTCCCAGCAGCGTGTCATGCGGCGATTGTTGCAGCAATGTATTCAGGATTGCCTGCGCGCGCGTGGTTTCGCCGCTTCGGGCCAGAGCCAACGCCGCGGCAATCTGCACGCTCTTCGATGACGTCAGTGACAGGGCTGCGTGCGCATGCTGGATCGCCTGCGCACGATTCCCGAATTCCGCTTCCCGTAGCGCCGCGGTCACTTCCCAATCCGCTGCGCTGTCTTTCGATCCGATAGCGAGCGCGGATTGCGTTGCCCGCCTGGTGAAGTCGCGCGCTTTCTGCAAATGACCGGAATACGCTTCCGTATCGGCCTGGCTCGAAAGCAGCGCCGATTCGTCGTCCGATCCGCTGGGCGCGGCCGCCACCCACCGTTCCATCGCTTTGTCATCCCCGTTCAGAAACGCCAGATGGTAGTAGTACTGCACCAGCGAACCCTCCAGCTTTTTCGCCGCCGCTTCATCGAGGATTGCCTTGGCCTCGCTCAGGCGATTCCGCGCCATGTAGTCTTCCGACAAATTTCGGTACACCACCGCGTAATCTTTGCGCAGGGCGTACGCGGCCTGATCGTTCGCCAGCGCAGAATCCAGACGTCCCAGATTCCATTCCACCAGCCCCAGGTTGACGTAGGGATACAGCGTGCGCGGATACAACTGCTTGAAGCTCTCGAAGGCCTGCGCAGCTTTTTCCAGCTCGCCGGTCACATACAAGAAATATTTTGCCTCGATCACCGAGCGCTCCCGCTCGCTGACTCGATCGCGCAGCGTATAGGCGCGGCTGGCATAGAGTGCGCACGGTTCCGCTCGCTCCAGGTTGCAATACATCGTCGCCAGATCGGAAAGCGCCAGGGCGAAGTTGGGATCGAGCTGCAGAGCGCGCTCGAATAAAGGAATGGCCGCGGAATCTCCGTGGGCGAAGGCTTTCTGCGCCTGGCTGAAAGCCTGCAGCGCTTCGAGCGACGAAGTGGTCGCCTGCTCCAGCGGCGTGTCGTGCTTTTCGACCGAAGCCAGCGATTCTCCCAGCTTCCCGCGCAAGCGCCGCGCCGCTTCATGCAGGCGCGACAATACTTCTTCCCGCCGGTTCGCTTCGGCCTGCTCCACCGCCAGCGATCCGCCGCTTTCGCAATTCGAGGCGCTCAGCGTGATCACATAGTGCGACCCCAGCGTGGCAATGGATCCAATCAGCGTGGCCTTGCTTCCCGCGCGCCGGCAGACCTCGCGCGCGACCGGGGCGTTCAGTGGCGTATCCGCGGGCCGGCCCATGAAGCGCAATTGTTTTGCGATGTCGTCGTCGGAGAGCATATTCAGAAACGGCGACTGTCCCAGATCGGCCACCAGCCCGGCTTTCAGCGCATCGCCAAATACAGGATCGCCTGTGGTGTTCACAAAATCTCCGAGCACGACCGAATCTTTTTCCGTAAGCGGCGGAGCCTTCCAGCGCAGCCATGCCATGGTCCCAATCGCCACCAGCAGAACGATCGCACCCGTCCAGGCAAATCGCCGCGTTCGTCTTCTCTCCGGCGCCAGCAGAAATCCGGTGTCGCGGCTGCGCCTGAATTCACGCACAGCCGTTTCCAGTTCCGCAGCCCGCTGGTAGCGTTTCTCTCGGTCTTTCTGGAGGCAGGTCTGAATGATGCTTTCCAATTCCCGCGGCAGATCGGCGCGAAGCTGTGAGGGCGGCTGTGGCGTGGCATGGAGCACTGCATCGCAAACGGCGAGCGCGGTCGCGCCGTGAAACGGAAGTTGCCCGGTGGCCGCTTCATACATGGTCACGCCCAGGGAAAACACATCCGTGCGCGCGTCCAGTTCCTCGCCGTGAATCTGTTCCGGCGACATATAGGACGCCGTTCCCGCAATCGCTCCGGCTGCGGTAGGAATGGTCTGTTGCGAGTTCGTTGGGTCTACGCCTGCCGCGACGTTCGCGGCAATGTTGGCTACGCGGCTTCCCGTCGCAATGCCGAAATCGAGAATCTTCGCGTGTCCCCGCCTGGTCACAAAAACGTTGGCCGGCTTGATGTCGCGGTGCAACACGCCCGCCGCATGGGCCGCATCGAGCGCATCGGCGATCTCCGCGGACAGCCCCAAAATACCGTCGATATCGAGCGGACTCGATGCAATCCGCTGTTTCAGGGTGGCGCCTTCCAAGAATTCCATGGCAATGAAGGCGCGGCCTGCATGATTGCCGATTTCATAAATCGTGCAGATGTTGGGATGGTTGAGGGCCGATGCCGCTTGCGCCTCGCGCCGCAGCCGCGCCTGAGCCTGCGCGTCGCCCGATTCGACCGCCAGAAATTTCAACGCCACAAAGCGGCGCAGATCCAGATCTTCCGCCTTGTAGACCACACCCATGCCGCCGGCCGCGATGAACTCAACGATCTTGAAGCGCGCGGCCAGCACCTCGCCCGGAACGAACTCGGGCTTGTTCTGTATGTCGCCGGCAGAAATCCGTCCTACGGCAGGCGTGGAAAGAAAATTTTCCGCTTCACGATATTCTCCCAGCAATCGCTCTACTTCCGAGCGAATCTCCGGGTCGGAGCATTTTTCGGCAAGATACTGCGAAACTTCGGCGGGAGCGATTTCCTGCGCAGCCTCAAACAGAAGCTTAACGGTTTCCCACTTCGTCGGCTCCGCTTCCATAGCTGGCCTTGAGTTCCCCGTGTAACCACGCCTTGGCCACGGTCCAGTCGCGTTTTACCGTTTTCGGCGAAATCCCCACTACTTCCGCGGTTTCTTCCACCGTCAGGCCGCCAAAAAAACGCAGCTCCACAATCTTGGCCAGCCGGGCATCGCGCTCGGCAAGGCGCAGCAAAGCGGTGTCCAGTTCCAGAAACTCCGCCGAGCGTTCCGGCGAGAACACCAGCGCCTCATCCAGCGGAACCGCCGCGATGCCTCCGCCGCGCTTGTCGCGCACGTGCCCGCGCGCATGATCGATGAGCACCCGCCGCATCACCTGCGCCGCAATGCCAAAAAAATGCGCCCGATTTTGCCAGTCGACGGAGTGCTGCCCCAGCAGCTTGAGATACGCTTCATGCACCAGCGCCGTGGCCTGCAGGGTGTGCCCGGTGCGCTCCCGCCGCATGTACCCGTCCGCCATGCGGCGCAGTTCGTCGTATACCAGAGGAATCAGTTTCGGCCCGGCTTCCGGATTGCCTTTGGTCAGCTCGCTGAGCAGAGCTGTAACGTCGGGAGACGGTTCCATGACGACATACCCTCTGGTCGGACTGGGTGCGAAATCGGCGCGATTATAACCCAAGTGCAGGAGCGGACGCCTGCCGGTGGCGTCCTAAGTTGTCGTGCCTCCGCTTGAGCGCGTCGTACAGGCACCGGCAAACAGCAGGTTCCTCACCGGCGCTTCGCGCCGGTTCGGAATGACATCTTGAAGTTAGGACACTCCACGCCTGCCGGGCAGTTCACGAGCTGAACGCCTGCTGCCTGAACATCCCCAAATGACGGCGAGCCGTTTGAATCTCTACAGGTTTGCGCCGAATGCCAGCAGGTGGTGTGAGGACTCGGCCGGGTAGTGGTGCCGCTTGCCGTCCGCTCCCTCAAGCGTACGACAAACAGCACCCTACCCTGGCGGCAGAAAGCCGAGCTGTTGCATAGCCGCCAAACTTGAACCGCACGAGAGTGGGTCTTATCTCCGCAAGCCTTATGGTTCTCTTAGGCTCCCCCAATGGCACACAGGTGCCTCCCGCGCGCCCGGCGGCTGCGGTAGAATTCGGCGAGCGGTATTCTCCGGTTCCCCCAAGGCGCTGAGGGAAGGACAGCTTGCCCGTTACTCTGCCTCTCCGCTCCCTGGAAGTCCTTAGCTCGGTCTGAATTTTTTATGAAGGTTTTCTAAACGGCGCTATGAGCAATGCCGTCAAGCACTTATACGAGTTCGGCCCGTTCCAGCTCGATCCCGGGGAGCGGCTGCTTCTGCGTGCCTCGGAGCGGCTCGACTTGCCTCCCCGGGTCTTCGACGTCCTGGTGGTTCTGGTAGAGAATCAGGGGCGTCTGCTCGAAAAGAACGAACTGATGGATCGCGTTTGGCCTGGGACCGCCATTGAAGAAAACAACCTGACCCAGGCCGTCTACCAACTGCGCAAGATTTTGCATGATGGCGAAGGCGAAAACGGCGCCCGCTACATTGAGACTGTTTCCAAGCGCGGCTACCGGTTCCTGGCCGCAGTCCGCGAAACCGACGGCGCGCCAGCCGGGGACCATGCCGGGTCCGGCGCTGGCCAAGCCGGGGAAAAGGATCTTGCGGGGACGGATCCATTGGTCCGTCCCGCCGAGCGTAGCGAGGCGCAGACGCCGAATACGGTACCGGCCTCAGACCAACCCCGTGCCGTAGCCCAACGATCCCGCGCGTGGCGCTGGATCGTTGGATTAGCCATTCTCCTTCTGGTCGCAGCCGTTGCCTGGCGCGTCGCCGTCAGCCACAGCAACTCCGACCGCACGCCCATTCGCTCCATCGCCGTGCTGCCGTTGCAGAACCTCTCCAACGACCAGAGCCAGGAGTACTTCGCCGACGGCATGACCGACGAACTCATCACCCAACTAGCCCACATCAGCGAGTTAAAAGTCGTTTCCCACACTTCGGTGATGCAATACAAGAGCACGCGCAAGCCGTTGCCGCAGATCGGACGAGAACTGGGCGTGGATGCGGTCGTGGAAGGCTCGGTCCTGCGCTCCGGCGACCGGGTTCGCATTACTGCCCAGCTGATTCACGCCTCGAACGACCGCCATCTTTGGGCGCAGTCGTATGAAGGCGAACTGCGCGATGTCTTATCTTTGCAGGCATGGGTGGCCGATGCCATCACCCATCAAGTGCGCCTTACGCTCGATGTTCGCGAGCAAAATCAGCTTCACGCAGCGCGCCATTACGATCCGGAAGCCTACGATTTGTATTTGCGCGGCCGTTATGCGATCCAACACCGCAATCTCGAGGCCATCCACCAGGCCAAGGGATTCTATGAGCAAGCCGCCGCCCGCGATCCCAACTTCCCGCTCGCCTACACGGGCCTGGCCGATTGCTATACGCTGCTGGCTCTGTTCGGTGATGGATATCCCGCGGTGCCCGCCGCCATCGCTAACGCGCGCCACGCTCTCGCTCTCGATGACACGCTTGCCCAGGCCCATACTTCGCTTGCCGCAACCTATGTTCTGGATTGGAAATGGGTGGATGCGGAAAAGGAATTCCGCCGCGCCCTCGAGCTCAACCCCAACGACGCCCAGACTCACCAGTGGTATGGCAACCTCTATCTCGGTCCAGTGGGACGGCACGCGGAAGCGATCGCCGAACTCAAACGCGCGGTCGAGCTCGATCCGCTATCGCTCGCCATCAACAACGATCTTGGCTATGCCTACTTTCTCGCCGGCGACGACGATCTTGCTCTGGCTCAGTACAAAAAAGTTCTAGCCATGGACTCGTCTTTCCTGCCAGTGCATTACGACATGATGCTCTACTACCATAAGCGGGGCATGTTCGCCGAGCAGATCGACGAATTCGTCCAGGATGAAACCCTGATCGGCCACTTCACGGCCGCCGCCAACATCCGCCGGCTCGCCAATCAAAAGAAGAAGCTTTACGAGACGGTTGCCAAAACCGGCGGCGCTCTCGGCGAGAAAAGCAAGAACCCGACCGGCTCCCCCGTGGCGATCGCCCAGGCCAATGCCGAGCTGGGACACAAGGATCTCGCCCTCGCAGCTTTGCAAAGATCGATTGCCTCCCACGAGATCGACATGATCTATCTGAAAGTCGATCCTTCCTGGGATTCTCTGCGCGACACTCCCCAATTCAAAGATCTCCTTCGCCAGGTCGGGCTGCTCTAGCTCTTTTCCACCACGGAGTCACGGAGTCACGGAGGCACGGAGAAAACCTTTTTCTTTTCTCTCTGTGCCTCTGTGTCTCCGTGGTAGTTGTGCTCTTGCCAGCCAGTAGCCCACTGCCGCTGTGGTCTAACGCTCCCGGAATTGTGAGATGATCTCGTAAACTGGGGAAATCGTGGGGAATTTCAAGTCGCAGCCTAACTCTACTCTGCTCGATGACCGCCCCGGCCAGCGCCCTGCCCCACGATCCCAACCGCCAATCGAAACCGATTCCATCCGCATCGCTTCCCCGGCGCACGTCGCCGGAGGCTTCACTGCCATCCTGAAATCTTTGGAGTTCACGGTCAGGGAACCTGGCCTCGTCCACGGCATAGCTGCCCTCACTCACCTCAATCAATTCGATGGCACCGACTGTCCCGGCTGCGCCTGGCCTGATCCCGACAGCGACCGCTCCCTCAACGAATACTGCGAAAACGGCGTCAAGGCCATCGCCGAAGAAGCTACGGCGAAGCGGTGCACACCGGAATTTCTCGCCGCGCATACCGTCGCCGAACTCTCGCAGCAATCCGACTACTGGCTCGGCCATCTAGGGCGCCTGACTCATCCCATGATTCTGCGCACAGGCCGCGATCGCTACGAACCCATTTCCTGGGACGACGCCTTCGCCACCATCGCCGGTGAACTGAATTCTCTGGAAAGTCCGGATCAGGCGATCTTCTACACCTCCGGCCGGACCAGCAACGAAGCCGCATTTTTGTATCAACTTTTCGTGCGCCAGTTCGGCACCAACAACCTGCCCGACTGCTCGAACATGTGCCACGAATCCTCTGGCCGTGCTCTGAACGAAGTGATCGGAGTCGGCAAGGGCACGGTCACGCTCGAAGACTTCGAACTCGCCGACACCATTCTCATCGTCGGCCAGAATCCCGGCACCAATCATCCCCGCATGCTCACCACGCTGCAGCGCGCCGCCCGCCGCGGGGCCACCATCGTCAGCGTTAATCCCCTGTCCGAGGCTGGAGTGACGCGCTTCAAGCATCCGCAGGAAGTCCTGCACCTTCTGGGGTCGGGCACCAGGATCGCATCCCATTTCGTGCAGGTGCGCCTCAGCGGCGATCTGGCATTGTTCAAAGGGCTGTGCAAAGAAATTCTGGAAGAAGAAGCGAAGCGGCCGGAAAGAATCGTCAACCGATCTTTCATCGAGCAGAGAACTTCAGGATTCGCAGATTTTCAAACTTCCCTCGCTGCCGTTTCCTGGGACGATATTGTGGAGCAGAGCGGCATCTCTCGATCTCAAATTCGTGAGATCGCCCAACTCGCCATGCGCTCCAAAGCGATGATCGCCTGCTGGGCCATGGGCCTGACGCAACAGCGCCACGCCGTGGCCACGATTCAAGAAGTCGTTAATCTCATGCTGCTCGGCGGCCACATGGGACGCCCCGGCGCCGGAGTCTGCCCCGTCCGCGGACATTCCAACGTCCAGGGTGACCGCACCATGGGCATCTGGGAGCGCATGCCCGACTCTTTCCTCGACAAGCTCCGCGACCTGTTCTGCTTCGAGCCTCCCCGCAAACACGGCTGGGATGTGGTCGATTCCATCAAGGCCATGCATCGCGGCGACGGCAAAGTTTTCTTCGCCATGGGTGGAAATTTTCTTTCCGCCACTCCCGACACCGAGTTCACCGCGCAGGCTCTTGCGCGCTGCAATCTCACCGTCCACGTTTCCACCAAACTCAACCGCGCGCATCTCATCACCGGCAAACAAGCTCTGATTCTTCCTTGCATGGGGCGCACCGATCACGACGTGCAAGCCGGCGGCCCGCAGTTTGTCAGCGTGGAAAACTCCATGGGAGTGGTTCAATCGTCGCGAGGAAATCTTCATCCACCGTCCGATCATCTGTTGAGCGAGCCCGCCATCGTCGCCCGCCTGGCCGTGGCTACGCTGGGCAGCCGCACCAAAGTCGACTGGATGCATCTCATCGAAGACTACGACCGCATCCGCGATCTGATCGCCCGCGTGATCCCCGGCTGCGACGATCTGAACCGCCGCGTCCGTCAGAAAGGCGGATTCTACCTGCCCAACGCAGCCCGCGACGACGAGTACAAAACCAAAACCGGCAAGGCCAACTTCGCGGTCTCGACGCTGGAGCCGATTCGTCTTCGACCCGATCAATTCCTTCTCACGTCCGTCCGCACCCACGACCAGTTCAACACCACGATCTACGGCCTGGACGACCGCTACCGCGGCATCTACAACGGCCGCCGCGTGCTGATGATCAATCGAGAAGATATGCAGGAACGTGGCTGGAAGTCCGGCGATTTGCTGGACATCACCAGCTACTTCATCAACGAAGGTAAAGAAGAACTGCGCACCGCATCCGCATTCGTAGCCGTTCCCTATGAAATCCCGCGCCGCTGCGTCGCCACATATTTTCCCGAGGCGAACGTTCTGGTCCCAATCGACAGCGTAGCCCTCGGCAGCAACACTCCGACTTCCAAAGCGGTAGTCGTCACGCTGGCTTCGTCGAGGAGGTGAGAAGCGAGGGAAAAGATCGGAGGTAAGAAAGCTGAGGTTACGCAAGAAGCCCAATGGCTGAGGCCCGAAGCCTGACGCCTACCGCCCCAGACCTCCGTACCATCTCCGCCAAGCCGCGGCATCATTGCCCAGGTGCTGATGAGTAATGTCGGCCAGCGCATGAAAAGCCCAGGCACGCGTCGCCGCATCCAGCGACGGATCATCCGCATAATTGATCAATACCGGAACCGCGGTCATCTTCAGATCGGGCGCGGACATTCCCGATTGCCCCAATCCACAGGCAGCCGCCTCACGGACTTTGGGTGAGGGATCGTCATGCATCGTCGTCAGCAGAGTCCGCAGCGCGCGTTCCGTTCCCGCCAGCGCCAGCCCGTCCACGGCCCACATTCGCGAATCTTCATCTCGATCGTGCAAATGCACCGCCAGCGTATTCACGGCATACTCGGGCTGCACTCCGCGATTCGCCATCAATCCCAGCGCCCACAGGGCCCAGGTTTTTCGCGCGTGATCGCGCGACGCCGCGGTTTGCATCACATAATCCAGGCTCTGCTGGTTTTTCCCCAGGCCATAGGCGGCCAACTCCACTTCCACGCCCGATTCGCGCACATGCATATCGTCGGAATTCAGCGCCGCCGTGGTGAGCGAAGCGATCTGAGTATTCCACTGCACCTTGCCCGGCCAGCGGTCGACGCGCGACGAAATCTGCTCCACCGCGCCCGCGGAATGTCCCACCGCCATTTCCAGCAGCGTTTCCGCCTGCCGCTGCGGTTGCAGGCGGTCCAGCGCGCGCGCATCGTAGGCCGACTCAGGCGTGCCTGGTTTCAAATGAAGATCTGCCAGCGCCGGACCCTGCGACCGCCACGCGATCAGCATCGCTATCAATCCGAATATCCAGACGGCAGCCCCCGCGGCTGCCAGCGCCCGTATTTGCGGCACAGAAAGACCCGGCTGTCCCGCTTCAAGCTGCTTTTGCCCGAAAGCCTGCTGTGAACCTGCCTGTGGGCCGGGGCCTTCTGTGTGACTTTCCGAGCCAATCCCCAGCGTCCCGCGATCGGGCGTTGGCGTGATCCGCGCATCACGCTCAGCCGGTTCGCTCGCGTCTGGTTCGTGAAAAATCGTGCCCATTCCGCTCATTCATAAAAAGTCTAGGGTGCGCTGCAAAATGCGGTAAAGTTACTTCGGTTCGGATGGGCTGCATCGAAATTCTCTGTAAGGAACTCTCATCATGAAACTGAAATTCACCGTCTTCGCCCTGATCTTGTCTTTCGCTGTGCTGGCTCTCGCCGCGCCCGGCTCCGGCTATCACGTCATCAACACCTACAAAGTCGGCGGCGACGGCGGTTGGGACTACCTCACCGTCGACGCCAACGCCCGCCGTCTGTTTATTTCCCGCGGTACCCACGTCATGGTCCTCGATACCGACTCCGGCAAAACTGTCGGCGATATTCCCGGCACGCAGGGAGTCCACGGCATCGCTCTCGCTCCAGATCTCGGCAAGGGCTTCACCTCGAATGGCCGCGAAGGCACGGTCACGCCGTTTGACCTCAAGACGCTCGCCCCCGGAGAAAAAATCAAAGCCGGCGACAATCCGGACGCCATCCTCTACGATCCCGCGACCAAGCGCGTCTTTACCTTCAACGGTCGCAGTCAAGACTCCACGGCCATCGACGCTGCCACCGGAAAAGTCCTGGGAACCATCAAGCTCGGCGGCAAGCCGGAATTCGCCGCCTCTGACGCCAAGGGAATGATCTTCGTCAACCTCGAAGACAAGAGCGAACTCCTCGCCATCGATCCGGCGAAACTTGAAGTGAAATCGACGTGGCCGCTCGCGCCCTGCACCGAGCCCAGCGGACTCTCGATCGATCGCAAGCATCATCGCCTGTTTGTCGGCTGCGACAACAAGATGATGGCGATCGTCGACGCCGATAGCGGAAAAGTCCTGGCCACGCCCGCCATCGGCGAAGGCGTCGACGCCACCACGTTCGATGAACAAGCCGGACTCGCATTCGCTTCCTGCGGGCAGGACGCTGTTCTCACGGTCGTGAAAGAAGAAGGGGCAAAGTGGGTCGCCGAAAATGTGCCCACAAAAAAAGGAGCCCGCACGTTAGCTCTCGACTCGAAGACTCACAACGTTTTTGTAGTGACCGCTGACTTCGGCGCACCACCAGCGGCCACAGCCGATAACCCGCACCCACGGCCTAAGGCCCTTCCCGACAGCTTCGTAGTTCTGGTCGTCGGAAAGTAAGTCTTCCTTGTCGTCAAAAAGCAGATTCCTCACCGAGTCTTTGACTCGGTTCGGAATGACACTGCTCGTCTTAAGAACCACCGCTAGTTCCGACTGTTCTACGTTGTTATCGGGCGCAGCAGGCCGCGACGAGATCATTTCCTCATTGCTTTTTCCTCCCCAGCGTGGATAATGCTCAGTTCCTTCCCCCAAGGAGGAATTGTGCAAGTCATCGCAGCGGCACGCCTGGCCAAGGCTAAAGGTGTGCTTGCGGCTCTCTTGATTTCTTGTGGTCTTCTCGCCCACGCGCAAACGTCCGCTTCCGCGCCCAATTCCGACCCAACCTACCAGGCCCTGCGCAACGTGGGTCTTGGCGGCGAGGCCTTCACCGTCTCAAAGCTTGACGTAAAGCGCGACGCGGGGCACTTCCATCTGCACTCGGGCACGGTTTGTTTTCTCGCACCCGTAAACGGCAAAGTCACCGGAGCGGTGTTTCAGGGCGATGGAACGTTAATCCTCGATCCTCCTATCGACGTGGAGCGCAAGAATCTGAAAATGCTGACCGGGGAAAACGAGTTCAGCGAGAACTTCGACCACGCCGTTTTTCGTTTCACCGATTCGACCTACGACGAAATCAAAAAAGGGAGTACTCCTTCCACGGGCACGTGCGACGCCGGTCCGCTCAAAGAGAGCCAGCATGCCACCCGCCATCGCTTGCATTTCAACCTCGATGCCCGAATCCTGGCTGACGTGTTCAAGTCCTCGCCGGGCGGCCTGTTCGTCGCCTTCATTCATGGGTCTCGCTACAGCGACAAAATGCTTTTCGCGGTCGATCCCCAGGGCGTCCCTGAGTTCGCTGAATCCGTCGTCGGGTTTGATCCAATCGCCATCAATCTTTCGCCCGAAGAGGTCTGTCTGATGACCTACGGCGAAAACAAGCATGGTTATTGGAGCGCCTTTCATTTCTCCAATGAGTACAACAATGGAGTGCCGCCCGCGGGCGAGCAAAAAGGCGTCATTCACATCGCATCGCAAAAACTCGACACCACCATCGAAAAGAACGGATTCCTTTCCGGCAAAGCCACAACCACACTGGTTGCCCGCGAAAACGAAATTCGCGTTCTACCGTTCCGCCTGTATCGCACCTTGCGTGTGCAGAGCGTCACCGGCGGAAACGGCAAGCCGCTTTCCTTTATTCAGGAAGATAAGAACGACGACTTCCAGTTTTCTGTGATTCTTCCCGCTCCGCTCGCGGCTGGAGAGAAGACTTCGATCACCACCACCTACAGCGGCAAAGAAGCGGTCATCGATGAAGGCGGTGGCAACTACTATCCCGCGTCGCGCGAGGATTGGTATCCCGCGACCGGAGGCCCTGCGCCCAGCGACTTCAGCGATTACGATATGACCTTTCGCATCCCCAAAAACCTCCAGATCACAGCGACGGGTGCGATGTTGAGCCAAACCATCGAGGGCGGCCAGAGCGTGAGCATCTGGAAGAGCGAGGTTCCGCAGCAGGTCGCCGGATTTCAGCTCGGCGACTTGAAAGAGGAGGATGTCAAGGCTTCGTCAACGGACGTGACCGTTGCGGCCTATGCCAACCGGGAACCGCCGGACTTTATCCGGCCTCTCATGGGCCATGCGCTCGGTAATTTCAGCACAGTCAGCATCATGAAAGGGCCACTGTCGGAAGCCCAGTACGCCGTCACCCTCTATAGCGGATATTTCGGGCCTCTTCCCGTGAAGCGCCTGTCGATCTCTCAGCAGACCGCCTGCACTTACGGACAATCGTGGCCTCAGCTGGTGTGGCTGCCGATATGTTCCTTCTTCGATTCCACCCAACGCCACGCCTTTGGCCTCGATTTCCGCGACCGCGGATATTGGGACGCGGTCACGCCCCACGAAGTCGCCCACCAGTGGTGGGGACACCTCGTCGGGTTCGGGTCCTACCGCGACCAGTGGATCAGCGAAGGATTCTCCGACTTTTCCGCGTCCCTGTTCCTGCAGAATGCCTACGGCGAGAAGGGCGAGAAAATGTTCCTGAAGTTTTGGAGCGACGAACGCCTGTCCATTACGGAGAAAAGCAAGATGGGCTTTCGCCCCATCGATGTCGGCCCGCTCACGCTCGGCTACCGCCTCAACAACGGCCGCTCCGGCGATTGGGTCGCCCGCGGCATTATCTACCCCAAAGGCGCGTTCGTTCTGCACATGATCCGCATGATGATGTGGGATCGCCAATATCACGACCAGTTGTTCAAAGAGACCATGCAGGATTTCGTGAAGACCTACACCGGCCGCTCAGCCACTACCGAAGATTTCAAGGCCATCGTTGAAAAACACATGACCGACCAGATGAAGACCTTCGGCAACGGCAGCATGGACTGGTTCTTCAACGAATACGTTTATGGCACGGAACTGCCCACCTACAACCTGGAAACCGCCGACTTCACTCCTGATGCCTCCGGTTCCGTCATTCTGAATCTCAAACTGAAGCAGTCCGGTGTCAGCGACAACTTTCGCATGCTCGTCCCCATTTATTTGGAGCTGTCCAACGGGAGCATGTTTTTTCTGGGCCGCGCCCGCCTGGTCGGCAACACGACCTATGAACAGAAGATTCCTCTCAAGGGACTGCAGGGCGCACCCCGCCGCGCCTTGATTAACTACTACTACGACGTGCTGGCGAATTGAGCGAGCGTCGGCAGGACCTTAGCGGTCAGAAGATTTTGCCACGCGCGTAAGGTCCTGGCAGTGGTGCAGTTTGATGGTTTAAGAGCTTGAAACCACGGAGGACACGAAGGTACACAGAGGAAAAATCCAAACTGCACCACTACCAAGGTCCTACCTCTATCCCGCCGAAACCTCTCGACCATTTACAATAGTTCGTTTTGTGCTAACGAGTGACGACTCACCACTGCCCATGCCCATGAAACTTCGCAAAGCTGTTTTCCCCGCCGCCGGACTTGGCACACGATTTCTTCCGGCTACCAAAGCCCAGCCCAAAGAAATGCTGCCGCTGGTGGACAAGCCCATCATTCAATACGGCGTGGAAGAGGCGATGGCTTCCGGCTGCGACCAGATCATCATCATCACTGGCCGCGGCAAGCAGGCGATCGAGGATCACTTCGACGTCAGCTACGAGCTGGAGAAAATGCTGGAGGAGCGCAAGAAGACCGAACTCCTCAAGATCGTCCGCTCCATTTCCGACATGATCCATATCGCCTACGTCCGGCAGAAAGAAGCCCTGGGACTGGGCCACGCCGTGTTCATGGCCCGCGAACTCGTGGGCAACGAACCGTTTGCCGTGTTGCTGGCCGACGATGTGATCGACCACACCACGCCCGCGCTCAAGCAAATGGCCAATGTGTTCGAGCAGCAGCAGTGCTCTGTCATCGCCGCGCAGGTCGTCGAAGGCCGAATGATCTCTTCTTACGGCGTGCTCGACGCGATCCCGGCCGACGGCTACAACGGACGCCTGTTCGAAATCCGCAACATGGTGGAAAAGCCGAAGTTCGAAGAAGCCCCGTCGAACCTGGCCGTGATCGGCCGCTACATTCTTACGCCTACGATTTTCGAATGCCTGGCGAAGACGCAGCCGGGAGCCGGCGGCGAACTGCAGCTCACCGACGGCATGCGCATGCTGTTGAAGCAGGAAAAAATGTATGCCTATGTATACGAAGGCAAGCGCTACGACACGGGCGACAAGTTAGGCTTTCTGAAAGCGACGGTAGAATTCGCGCTGAAGCGCGCGGATCTGGGGGGGCCGTTCCGCGAGTACCTCAAGGGACTGAAACTCTAGATTTTCGATTCGCGATTGGCGATTTCCGATTAAGAATCATATGGGGCAGAGTTCAATCGAAAATCTACAATCCTTTCAACTTCTTCGACTTTTCCTCCACCCCGCGGGCCAACTTATCCTTGTGCTCCACCAGCTTCTTCGCGACGTCCGCATCCGCCAGGCCGATTATTTGCGCTGCCAAGATACCCGCATTCGTTGCCCCCGGCTTGCCGATTGCCACCGTTGCCACCGGAATCCCCGCCGGCATCTGGACGGTCGCCAACAGCGAATCCAGTCCATTCAGCGACGTTGACGGAATCGGCACTCCAATCACTGGCAAGGTTGTATGCGCCGCGATCACGCCCGCCAGATGCGCCGCTCCGCCCGCGCCTGCAATGATCACGCGAATCCCGTTGGCCGCAGCCTCACGAGCAAACTTCGCCGTGCGCTCCGGAGACCGGTGCGCGGAAGTCACGTCCATCTCATACGCGATCCCGAACTCGTCGAGAGCCTTCCCGGCCTCGCGCATGATTTCCAAATCCGAATCGCTGCCCATCACAATCGAAACCAGTGGTTTGCTCATTCGTTCTCCCTAAGGATTGTTCCAAGAAGTCGTTTTCAAAAAACTCAAAGCTCGGGACTCGGGGCTCGCGACTACCTACTTCTTCAGCGGCCGTGCAGCAATATCCCTGCGATAATGCGCGCCGTCGAAGCTGATTTTCCCGCACGCCTCATACGCCCGCCCCACGGCCATTTTCAAATCCGCGGCCCGCGCCGTCACCCCCAACACTCTCCCACCCGACGTGTAATACGCTCCATCCCTCAACGTCGTCCCCGCATGAAACACCTTCACTCCGTCAAGCGCCCCAGCCTCGTCCAGCCCCTCAATCTTTTTCCCTACCTCAAACGTCCCCGGATATCCTCCCGAGGCCATCACCACGCACACCGCCGCATCTTTCGACCACTTAAAATCCCCGTCGCTCAGCCGGCCTTCAATCGACGCCTCGATCGCCTCGATCAGGTCGCTCTCCAGCCGCATCAGGATCGGCTGCGTCTCCGGATCGCCGAAGCGGCAATTAAATTCGAGTACCATGGGCCCGCGCGCCGTCATCATCAGCCCGCAATACAGCACGCCCTTGAACTCTGCGCCCTCGGCTTTCATCCCCGCGACCACCGGACGCGCGATATGATTCACCAGCCAGTCGCGCATCTGATCGTCAATAATATCGGCTGTCGAATACGCGCCCATGCCTCCGGTGTTGGGACCGGTATCGCCATTGCCCACGCGTTTATGATCCTGCGCCGCCACCAGCGGAGCCACGCGCTCGCCGTCCGAAAACACCAGAAACGAAAGCTCGTCTCCCTTTAAGCATTCTTCCAGCACCACGCGCGCGCCCGCGTCGCCCAGCATCTTCCCGCTCAGCATCTCGCTGGCCACGCCGATCGCTTCTTCCTTCGACTTGGCGATCACCACGCCTTTGCCCGCCGCCAGCCCATCGGCTTTCACCACCACCGGCAGATGAAAGTGCGCCAGGCCCGATCTTACTTGCTCCATCGAATCGCAAATCGCAAACGGCGCCGTCGGGATGCGGTGCCGCTGCAGAAATTCCTTGGCAAAACTTTTCGACGATTCCAGCCGCGCCGCCGCCCGCGTGGGACCGAACACCCGCCATCCCCGCCGTTCAAACTCATCCACCACGCCCAGCGTCAACGGCAACTCTGGCCCCACCACCGTCAGATCGGGCCGCAGACGCACCGCCAGCTCGGTGATCGCGTTCAGACTCTTCAGGTCCACCGCGACGCACTCGGCGTCTTCGGTGATCCCGCCATTGCCGGGCGCACACCACAACTCCGTCACCCGCGGCGACTGCCGCAGCTTCCATACCAGCGCATGCTCGCGCCCGCCGCCACCAAGAACCAGGACTTTCATAATCGAGGAATAAAAAGGTTAGGGGTTCTCAAGGAAGGCTGTCAAACCGGCAGACAAGAGGGCAGGTGCTTAGCGCGTTCGTCCGTGCGAGGGATCGGGAGAACTCGCCGCGTTGAGGTCGACGTGCAGGCCTTGCGCGCGATCGAAGCCGGGCGGGTAGCAGTTGCCGTCGCGGTTGTAGTTGGTGCAGTGCGCGGCTTCGTCTTTGCGCCGCGGCGATTGGGCGAACTGCCAGATTTCGGCGAAGTCCAGGCCGCTCTTCGCCGGGGAGGGGGCGTGTCCGGCAGAGCATCCGGGTGAGGGCGGACACGCATCGTTGGTGACCCAGTAGGTGATGTTGCGTCCGGCGGCGTGCTGGCGAATGTCGTTGGCAGTGATCACGTGATTCTCATCGGGCGAAACCATGCCGGAACAATAAATGCCCGCGCGAAAGCCCGCGGCGACAATGCCGTCAACCCAGGCGTAGATGTATGCCTTCTGCTCGGGCAGCATGGCGCCGCCCTGTTCCTGATCGAGGAAGACGATGGTCTTTGCGGGAAAGCCTTCATGGGTTGCGGCTGCCGCAGCAGATTGCGCGTCGGACTGACCCAGTTTTTCTGCACGAGCGACATTCTTCAGTTCCGCGTAGAGCCGGCCATTGAAGAGCACGAGAAAGCCGAATCCCGAGGACTCGACGGCGGCGCGGTGTCCACGCCATGTGTTCGTCTTCTCTCCGGGAGGATTGTTGAGCCAGTATCCGGCGTAGGAAAACGTCTGATGCAGAGTTTTCAGATTGGCGTCGCCAGGGTAGTCGTTGCGGTCGAAGCCGAGATAGGAGGGAGCGGAATTCTGTGCACCGGCAGTAGCAAGCAGGGCTAGACAAATCAGAAGCAAACAGGCTGATCGCACGAAATCATCTTAAACCAACAAAGTCGAGGACTGCGTTGATCTGCTCTCGCGTCACAGCGAATTCTTCCATCACTTCCTCGACCGTCAGGTCTTCCAGATTCTCGATGACGGTAGCGACGGGCAGACGCGTACCTTTCAATACCCATGCACCGCCGACCTTGCCGGGAATGCTCTCCACGGCAGGGCACTGCGATCAGTCGAGAACTGGAGCCATATTCTGCCTCGCTTTGATCGTACCTCCCTTGCCGGGATTTGGGCAGTCCCTTCCGCGAAAAACTTCACCTTGCGCCCTTGTAGAAATATTCTCCCAGGCCGATGGTGAACATCCAGCAGCCGTAGAGGGCGTGCTCGAACGACGAGGTGAACAGCGATCCGGTTGTGGAGTAGCGCCAGGCGAAGAGCAGTCCGCCGGCCAGGGTAAAGCCCACCGCAATCGGATTGCGGAAGATGATGTGGGCGAAGGAAAACACGGCCGCGCTCATCACGATCAACACCACGGGATTGGGAAACAGCGCGCGGTAACGCTCGAAGAAAAATGCGCGATAGACGATGCCTTGCGGATAGACCGAGAGCACGGGATACAGGCACATGGCCAGGGCCCAGAACGGAGGAGCGCGGCGCACGAAATTGAAGAGGGTTTGCGGGGCGAGGAAATAAACTCCTGCGCCGATCAACAGGGCAGCGACCGCGAAAATGGCAAGCATTTGCAGCGCTACGCCGGGCCATGCGCCGATATTCCACAATTGTTTTCGGTCGAAAGCCGGGTCGTGCACCAAGCGAAACAGGCAGTAGCCTGAGATGACCCAAAGCGCGGGAATGGGCGGGAGGGGAACCAACTGGAAGCGGAATGCCACGGGCAGGGCGACGAACAAGACGAGGAATTCGGCGATCAACGTCCAATACTGCGCTGCGCTGGCCGGTTGAGGCATGAATCGGCTCCGCCCTCCTCGATAGTACGCGAAAAAGTGTGCGCGAATAAATGTACGCGAAAGAGATGATCGAGAGATTGTCTAGTATCTGTCATTCCGAACCGAGTCTTTGACTCCGGTGAGGAACCCGCTGTTCACTAGCGCGCACGCAAAAGCAGGTTCCTCACCGCGGCTCCGCGCCGGTTCGGAATGACAAAAATTGCTACCTAGCCGCCAATGTGCACCATGGTGCGCGAGGCGGGCACGAAATCGGGCTCGCCGATGTGATGCCGTTCTTCTTTTTTTTCGACCACGCCGCGAATGAACTCGGCCAGTTGTTCGTCGCTTGCGCCGCGGCGCATTTCGGCGTGCAGATCGTGGTCCCAGACGGAAAAAAGGCAGGTGCGAATCTTGCCGTCGCTGGTGATGCGGATGCGGCTGCAATGTCCGCAGAAGGGATGAGACACGGGCGCGATGATGCCGATTTCACCGACGCCGTCTTCGAAGCGGTAGCGGCGGGCGGTTTCCGAACGCGCGTGCGGAATTTCGACCAGCGGCCGGTACTCGGCCATGCGCGCCAGAATTTCGTCGAGCGTGACCACTGTGGACGGCGCCCAGGTGCGTCCTTCTTCGAGCGGCATGAACTCGATGAAGCGCACGGTGACGCCCTCTTCGCGCGCGAACATGCCGAAAGGGATGACCTGGTCTTCGTTGAATCCGCGCATCAGAACGCAGTTGACTTTGAGCGGCCACAGCCCGGCGCGGCGAGCGGCGCGGATTCCGGCCAGCACGTGATCGTATCCGCCGGGCACGCGCGTGATGCGGGTGAAGCGATCGGGATCGACCGCGTCCATGGAAACGGTGACGCGGGTCAGGCCGGCATCTTTCAGCGGCTTGGCCAGATCGGCGAGCAGGTGTCCGTTGGTGGTGAGAGCAATATCGAGCGGATCGGAACTGTAGTCGCCCCGCAGCCTCGCCAACTCGCGCACGAAATCGACGATGCCTTTACGCAGCAGCGGTTCGCCGCCGGTCAGGCGAATCTTCGTGACGCCCAGCCCGACCAGCACCCGCGCCATCCGCAGGTAATCGGCAAACGGCAGATCGCCGTAGAGCGCGCCTTCATTGCCCGTGCGGCAATAGACGCACTTATAGTTGCAGCGGTCGGTGACCGAGATGCGCAGGTCGGCGATGCGGCGTCCGAATTTGTCGGTGAGAACAGCCATCAGCTCTCAGCTTTCAGCCAGCAGCCGTTCTAAACACGAAGGCCGAAGCAACTCTTTCATTGTAGTGGGTTATCGGTTTCCGCATGCAACTAGTGTAGTGCGTCGAAAATGGTGATGGTTATGTTGCGCCTCGATCCGGCGTAAGTTTTGGTGTTCGACGAAGAAGTCAAGGGCTTTTCACCACAGAGGGCACAGAGGATCACAGAGGAAACCGAGATAAATAAACGTCGATCTGTTTGACGCACTACACTAGGCACGCCGCCGTGGACGAGTGCTTCGCTAAGAGCTAAGAGCTAAGAGCTAAGAGCTGAAAGCTTATTTCATCGCCTTGGCAATCGCGGCTTCGGCTAGCGGCGCCATGATCTTGAATCCCGCATCGTTGGGGTGCAGGCCGTCGTCGGCGAGTTCTTTCTTGAGCAATCCTTTGTCGTCGGCCAGCGCGGGGAAGTAGTCAAGATAGACGATCTTGTTTTCGGCGCAGTACTTCTTGAGCCATTCGTTGAGCGCCAGAATGCGCGACATGGGGCGTTGGGCAAAAAAATCCTTCGCCTTGTCGGTGTAGTTGTGCACGGGCAGGATCGAGGAAAACACAATGCGCACGCCGTTGGCACGGGCGAGTTCGTAAAAGGATTTGTAGTTGGCCTCGATATCTTCATCGCGAATGGGGCCGGTGTTGCCGGAGATGTCATTGGTGCCGGCGAGAATCACAACGACTTTGGGATGCAGATCGATCACATCCTGGCGGAAGCGGACCAGCATTTGCGGCGTGGTTTGGCCGCCGATGCCGCGATTGATGTAGGGCTTGCCGGGAAAATACTGATCGAGGTGCCAGATGTCGGTAATCGAGTCGCCGAAAAACACGACGCGCTTTTCGCCCGCCGCTGGGGCCCCGAGTTTTTCGTTCGCGTCGCGATAGCGCCCCAGTTGTCCGTAGTCGTCGGTGAAGACGGCAATGCGGCGGGCGCGGTAGCCATCGAGCCCGGCGAAGCCGGTGGAGGGAATGCCGGGGGTGGGGACAAGTTGCGGAGTGGGCTGTGGGCTCGGCTGTTGCGCGAAGGCGGACAGCGCAAGGACTAGAATGACAACGCTGCAGATGGTGGCTTTATGCGGCATGGGAATTATGGCCTCGCCTCTTGGAAAAGCTATTCGCGGAAAATCGACCCGTCCATGGGGAGAATGTAGCACGGCGACCTTGCTGTTTTTCCCATTCCTGATGTTATGCTTTGCCTTGGATGGTTCAAGAAGATGGGCACAGCCAAACACGATGTCGAAATGCTACTGCATAAGCTCCCCGACGACTGCTCGGTCGAGGACATACAATACCACCTTTACGTCCTCGACAAGGTCCGGCGCGGATTGGAAGACGCTCGCGTGAACGGCACGCTTTCGCAGGAAGAGGCTGGGTCGCGCCTGAGCAAATGGCTCACCGAGTAGAGTGGTCCCGCCCTGAGGGATCTTGAGGACATCGCCGATCACATCGCTGCGGATTCTCCGACCTATGCCAGGAATGTCGTCAAGAAGATCGTGCGCGAGGTGCGCCTGCCGACGCAGTTTCCCCGCGCTGGCCGCAAGGTGCCCGAATACGACGATGAAGACGTACGCGAGGTCATCGTCTACAGCGATCGTGTCATCTATCGGCTGACCGACAACGACATCGTGATCGCAGCGATCATTCACGGCAAACGAATGTTGCCGTAGACCGCGAAAAGCAGGAAGCTTTTTTTCACTTCCTGAAGACGACTAAAACCAAGAACTATAAAATATGCTCAATCTCGAGGTCGCCCCACTTTTTCTGCAAATATTCGGCGACCAGGCGGCGATGGCAATGTTCGGGCGTCGGTTCACTGCAGAGCAGGCAGGCACCCGCCATCTTCTCTTTCGGCAGCGTCGATTCAATTTTACGGCTGGCGATCAGGCTTAAGAATTTCTTTTCGTACTCCGCCCAGTCGCCGCGGTTTTTCTTGTAAGCATCGAGCATCTCCTGCGTAGGCGCGAGTTCGGTCCAATGCAGATACTCGACTGCCAGAATCGCCCCGCAGAAGTATTTCAGGTCGTCGCGTTTAGTGAATCCGGCGAGCTGCGAGACGTTGTTCAGGCGGACATCGATCACACGCTCCAAACCGGGGCGGCGGAGAGCGCTGAAAAATTCATGCGCCGATTTCCGGGTGAATCCGATGGTGAATAATTTCATGCGCGGCGACTATGCCGGTTGTTGTTGTGTTTGCTCGGCGGCATACTGGATTTCTTCAGCCTGCTTCTCGTAAGCGATCGCCACCAGTTCGTCCCTGCTGTGAAACAGATGGTTTTCCTGCATGCCGTGCGCCGCGAGCAGGCGGAGTAACAGTTGCTCGTGCGCCTCGAGACTGCCGTCTTCGAGGATGTGGCGGACGTCGACTCCTTGTTCGTGCAGATGCCTGGCGATCAGAATCGTACGGTGACAGCCCAGCGGATCTTTTTCGGCACACATCATGGCGATGTTGAACTTGCCGGCCGCCCCCAGCAGATGTTCGATGCCGCTCGCGAATAAGCGGGACTGTGCGATCAACGAATATTCGGCGCGGCCGTTGCGATAGCAGGAACGATCCTCTGAGCGCGCCCCCAGTTCGCGGCCGAGGAAGAGATACTCCACCCCTTTTCGCTTGAAAAACGCCGCGATCGGCTCGCGATTGAATTGTGGATTGAAGCGGCTGTATGGCTGCGAACGCACGTCGGCGACAGCGGTGATACCGTGAGGCTGAAGTAACTCGAGCAGATGCTCATCGGTGAAGTTCGAATGCCCGATGGTGTAGATGGTTCGATTCATGGCTGCGTCTGCGCTTGCGTGTGAACTATGCCCGCGACCAGCTTGTAGCAGGCGTTTTGCGCGGCAAACTTCTCACTGAGGCTAATACAGAGAATCGGCTTCCGCAAATCCATGCTATAGCCGTCGGGCTGACGCTTCATCGGAGCCTCGATTACAGGATCGGTGATCGACAACCTGTAGTCGTGCCCGTTGAGCGAAAAACTTCCTCGCACTCTGCGCCGGGGAATTTCCGTGCCCGCTCCTTCCATGCCGATGGTGACGGTGAGTTGATCGGGCTGGATGAGAAGCAGCGAGTAGGTTTGCCGGTCGGCAAGGTCGGCGCGCACGCGATCATTCAGGCCGCCGGAGGTGGATTCCCCGTTGACCCAGAGCGGCCCCGCGGGCCGGTCAAGACCGCCCAGAAGTTGGGCCGCCGAGACTCGTCCGAGAAACTTCCAGCGAAAACTGTGGTCGATCCAATGGTTCTCAACTTGAAAGGAGGATGGACGGGGCGCAAGCAAGCCGACTTGCAAAACATCGAGCAATTGCGGATCGCGCCAGGTCCTGCGATACCAGCGTTCTGCGCTGAGCTCGCCCCATTCCGTCCGCCCGCTGACTGGGCGGCACCACGCCCCGAACTTGAGTCCGTCCCATTCTTTGCCCGCCACACAGCGCCCGGCCAGTTTGCGAGAGTTGGCCAGACACACAATTGTCTTGGTGTATGGCATGGCCGCCGGAAGTGAGGCGCACAGACTCAACGGGGGAAGTGTAGCGCGGGGTGGACGGACAAAGGTAAAGAGTCAGAATAATTTTTGTCGGACGTTCCCGTTCTGGACTTGCGCCTGGGCATGGGAGCCTGCCTAGTCCGTTTTCATGAGGGTTAAGTCAGTAGTGGGCGTATCTCGGGTGGTACAGAGTTCCTGTGTGCAAGTGACTCTCAGTCCCGAACTCGGGTCGCGAATCCAGGAACTCGCGGCCACGACCGGGCGCACTCCCGACCAGTTGATTGAAGACGCCATGGCGGCGTACTTGCGAGAGCTTGAGGGGGTTCGCTCGATGCTCGACGGTCGCTATGACGACATCGTGAGTGGCCGCGTCACGCCGATTGATGGACGCGAGTTTTTCGAGGGATTGCGGCGGTGCGAAGATCAGTTGATTAAGCAACGCTCCGCAAAATGAACGTCGGGTAGTGGTGTAGTTTGCATCCGAGGGTTCGTATCAGGGCATCGCTTCAGCGATGCCGTGAAACGGCTGCGTGGGAAAAGGCTTTAGCCGCTGTGCCTGGCCCGCGTGGCCGCACCGGCTGAAGCCGATCGATCCTCTACCGTGCTCTTACGGCACGCCTCGAAGGCGTGCCCTGATACAAATCTCTCTTAAACTGCACCACTACCGAATGTCGAGCTGGGCTTCGATTGTCATCCTGGTGCCGCGGAAGACTTTCTCGATATTTGGGAATCCATGGCCGCCGGAACCCCAAGGTCAGTGCTGCGATCCTCGAACAACGCCAATAGCGGTTTCCAGTGAGCTGCGGCAGCCCAACCTTAGGTAGTCCCAACATTAGGAGACCACCCGATCTCAATCCGAACCCGCCTTGAATCGCACCAACTGGTAGACTGTCCGGTTGCCCGGAGGAAGGTTCATGAACTGGACAGGACGGATCGTCCTGCTGCTTGCTATCGCTACGTCGCTGGCGTTGTTCTGGCGGAGATTTGGGCGCGTGCTGCGAATTATTCTTGCTTCGAAGCCGGACGCCGATTTTCAGCTCCGCCCGCTCGGACCGCGCATCCGCAAATTTTTGTGGGAAGTGGTCGCGCAGGGGCAGGTCATTGCTGAACGCCCGCTGCCCGGACTGGCCCACGCCTTTGTATTCTGGGGATTCTGCGCCTTTGCCCTGATCACGCTGAACCACTTCGCGGAGGTGTTTGGGCTGGCATTTCTTTCGCGCGAAGGCACGTTCGGGCGGTTCTATTTTTGGTTTGCAGGCGCCTGGGCTGTGGCGGTTGCCATTTCGATTGCCGGGTTGGCGTTTCGCCGGTTCGTGATCCGTCCTAAGTCGCTGGAGCCGCTCTCGATCGAATCCGGATTCATCGCATTCCTCATCTTCGGATTGATGGTGACCTACCTGGCTTCTTTTTTGGTGGTCGAAGGAACGCCAGTCGCATGGGGGATCTGGTGGACGCACGCGGCCATGTTGCTGGTGTTTCTGCCGCTCATTCCCAAGACCAAACACATGCACCTGGTGATCAGTCCGCTGACGGTGTTTTTGGAGCGCGACGAATTCAGCAAGATTCCGCCGCTGGTGGGAGATGAAGATTTCGGGCTCGACACGGGCAAAGACATCACGCGCATCGCCAGCTTGCAAGCCTACAGTTGCGTCGAGTGCGGACGATGCACCGAACATTGCCCGGCCAACAGCACGGGAAAGATTCTGAATCCGAAAGAAATTATTCTGGGCACGCGGCATTATCTGAATGAGTTTGGCCCGAAAAGCGAAGAGCTGCTGCTGGGCAAACATCTTTCCATGGAAGCGGCGTTTCAATGCACTACCTGCGGAGCGTGCGAATTTCAGTGTCCGGTGGGCATTCAGCATTTGCCCATGATCGTGGGCCTGCGGCGCGGCGCGGTCAATACCGGCAAGTGGGACAACAGCTATGGCGGCGAGTTGTTCGTCACGCTCGAGCGCCACGGAAATGCGCTGGGCTTTTCGCCCTCGGAGCGGCAAAAGTTTATCGAGAAAAATAATCTGCCTTACTACGACGGCTCGCAGGAATACTGCCTGTGGATGGGCTGCCTGGGTTCGTACGATCCGAATGGGCGCAAGATCATTCTGGCTCTGGCCGAAGTCATGCGCTATTTGGGGATCAGCTTCGGCGTACTGCGGCAGGAAAAGTGCTCGGGCGATCCGGTGCGGCGGCTGGGAAACGATTATCTTTTCGGCGAACTGGCGCAACAGAATCTGGAGCAGATTCGCGAAGGCAAAGCCACGCGCTCCGACGGGAAAAAGATGGTTTCGATTTGCCCGCACTGCGTGCGCACTATCGGGACTGACTGGAAGGAACACGGAGCCGACATTGAGATCGAGCATCACACGGAGTTACTCGCGCGCTATCGCGAAAAGCTGCCGGTTGGAGGAGACGGGGAGAGCATAGTGTTTCACGATCCCTGTTACCTTGGCCGGTATCGCGGAGTGTATGACGAACCGCGCGATGTGATTGCGCGGTATGGGCAGGTGGTGGATCCTCCGCGGGCGCGGGAGCGCGGTTTCTGCTGCGGCGGTGGTGGCGGGCTGATGTTCCTGGGTGAAGAAACCGGAAAGCGCGTCAATGTGGAACGCGCGCGGGAATTGGCGGCTACTGGAGCGAAGGTGGTAGCGGCCGCGTGTCCGTTCTGCAGTTCGATGCTGCGGGATGGATTGGCCGCGAATTCGGCCGAGCCCCCGGAGTTGCTGGATGTGGTGCAGATCGCGGCCGCGGCGATTGGGAAGACCGGAGGGAAACCGCCGGGGAATTGAAGGTCAACTTCTATTTCGCCGCGGATGAACGCGGATTATCTTTCCTTTTCTCATCAAAGGTAGGCCGCAGCACGACGAGCGAGCCCTCGACGCGCTCCAACTTCAACTCCTCCCTCAAGTCATCTCTCAGGCTTGCCAGCAGCTCACCCAATTGTGCCATTCGATGTTCAGCCAGCTCCTTGGCAAACTCTTGCGCGGCTGCTATTTGATTCTCACTTCCGAATAACTGGACATCGACAATTGCGGAGTCTAGATCTGCAAAGTAAGAGGCGTCAGTCAGCTTGCGCTCCGTCGCGGTTGCCAAACGCCTGTACGCTTCGATCAAGTACTGAATCCTGAGATCGCGACGCTTATTGGCTCTGTCACGCCTCACAGATAGCCAGCTACCGACAAACCACGAGATGATCGCAACGACTGTCGGTATGAGCAACGTGAGCAAAGGATGAGAGTTCACAGTCGATTGGTTTCGAGCAGCAAAGCGACCGCGTCGCGCAGGTTTTCACGCGCCTCTTCGAGAGTATCGCCTTCGGAGATTGCACCTGGGAGTTCTTCTGTGTAGGCGACGTAGCCGCCACCCTCGGTCTCAGCAACCTTCTCGAAAACAGCGGTCGCAATCATGTCCATAAGAAAATTATAGCCATTTGTGCACAACCTGTGGACAAAGTACACACATTGTGCAGAAACAGCGGCCAATGAGCGCCGATCTTACCCGCCTGCCTTCGCCTTCTTCACTTCTTCGATCAGCGGGGGGACAATGTCGAATAGGTTGCCGACTACGGCGACATCGGCGATCTCGAAGATCGGGGCTTCGGAATCTTTGTTCACCGCGATGATCGCTTTCGATCCTTTCATGCCGACGATGTGCTGAATCGCGCCGCTGATGCCGAGAGCGAGATACAGCTTGGGCGCGACAGTTTGGCCGGATGATCCGACCTGGCGGTCCATGGGCAGCCAGCCGGAATCGCAGATGGGGCGCGAGGCGGCGAGTTCCCCGCCCAGCGCATCGGCCAACTGCTTGACCATCTCGATGTTCTTCTGCTCCCTGATGCCGCGGCCGACGGACACAATAATTTCCGCCTGGGTGAGATCGACCGCCTGCTTGGCTTCTTTGAATACTTCCTGCGGCTTGTTGCGGACGACGCCGTCGGCGATCTCAACGCTTACGGTTTCGACGGGAGCGGCCGCGGCGCCGTCTTCGGCTTTGTCTCCGCGAAACGCGCCGTTCTGAAAAGTCGCGAACCATGGAGCATCGCCGGTAAAGCTTACGTCGGCGGAGAGCTTGCCCTGAAACATCTGGCGTGTGAACGTGAGTTTGCCGCCTTCGTGCTTGAATCCGATGCAGTCGCTGATCACGGTGCGCCCCAGGGCGGTCGCGAGCTTGGGGACGAAGTCGCGCACTTGATAGGTGTGCGGCATGAGCACGAGCTTGGGCTGCTTCGCGGTAAGGAACTGCTTCAGGCCGGCCGCAAAGGCGTCGGGAGTGTACGGGGTAAGTTTCGGCGAGTCGATCGCATACACTTTGGCGACATGTTTCGCCGAAACTTCGGCCGCGAGGGAAGCAGGTCCTCCCACTACCGCGGCTTCGAGAGTCCAGCCGGTTGCGGCGGCGATGGCCTGTCCGGCGGTGATGGTTTCCCAGGAAACGCGATTCAGCTTGCCTTCGCGCTGTTCGACGACGACTAAGATCGTATCTGGCATAAGGTCAGCTTCTAGCTTTTAGCTCCTAGCTTCTAGCAGGCTGCTGAAAAATTGACGGTGGCGGTTTTGTTCTTGCCGTTTTTCATGTTTGTTGTTGTTGTGGAGTAGAAAGAGCGCTGTTTTCGCGGCCTTTTCCCGGCGATTCCTGACCCGCCGGA
>Ga0302324_100002549_pt1 | contig 41852 bp, 31 predicted proteins | sample Palsa_T0_1_FD_201949 | JGI IMG/M metagenome (GOLD analysis project Ga0302324, IMG submission 201949) | Peat permafrost microbial communities from Stordalen Mire near Abisko, Sweden - Palsa_T0_1 | ecosystem: Environmental > Terrestrial > Soil > Palsa > Peat permafrost | place: Sweden: Abisko...
ACCGACCCGACCCCTGACAAGATCGCTCGACTGCTCGGCCTCAATCTGGACTTCCTCAACGACGAGATGTTCGACGTACTGATCGTGGGTGGCGGACCCGCCGGAGTGGCAGCTGGGGTTTATGCCGGGGCTGAAGGTCTGTGTGCACTCGTCGTAGAGGACATCGCAATAGGCGGTCAAGCCGGTACCTCGAGCCGCATCGAGAACTACATGGGCTTTCCGACGGGCATTTCCGGAGCAGACTTGGTCTGGCGCGGCGAGGTCCAGGCGATGAAGTTCGGGACGCGCTTCGCCATGCCGCGACGGGCGGTGCGCCTTCAGCGTGTCGAAGATCAAGCCTTTTGCGCGACCTTCGACAACGGCCAGCGCGTCCGCGCCAAGGCCGTGGTGGTCGCAACCGGAGTACAGTACCGTCGGCTGCCGCTCGAGCGGCTGGCCGACTTCGAAGGCGCCGGCGTCTATTACGCCGCGACCGAAATGGAGGCGCGCTATTGCAAGGGAACCGACGCGGTAGTCATTGGGGGAGGCAACTCGGCGGGCCAAGCCGCGATGTTCCTGAGCCGCTCGGCGCGTTGCGTGCGTGTACTGGTTCGAGGTGCCTCGCTTGCCGCCTCGATGTCGAGCTATCTCTCGAGCCGGCTCGAAGCCGATCCCAGAATTACCATCGAGTACGGCGTCGAGGTGAGCGCGTTGCATGGCACTGACCGTCTGGAGGCGCTCACCATTCGTGAGCTCAAGACCGGCACCACTCGCCGCCTCGACTCGCCCGCGCTATTCATAATGGTAGGCGCCGCGCCCAATACCGACTGGCTCTCGGGGTTGGTGGAACTCGATAACAACGGGTTCGTGATTACCGGCGCCGGCTCAGCGTCCGCTGCATCGCCATTCGTGACCTCTCAGCCCGGGATCTTCGCGGTCGGTGATGTTCGTGCAGGCTCGGTCAAGCGCGTTGCTTCCTCGGTCGGTGAAGGGTCAGTCGTGATTGCCAAGGTGTGGGAGTTTGTGAACCGCTGATGCCGGACCTGTCTTTGGACGGGGACCGCGGCATGGGCCGACACCGCGACGCCGCCGCGCGGTTTTTTGATCCGCTATACCGGCGCGCCGTGAAGGGGCGGATGGAGCGTCGGTGATTTCAGCGGCCACCAACCACAGCGTAATAGCCGCAGCACTTTGAGGCTATCGGTCTGCCTCGCGAGCAGGTCCTGCGAAAAATCGACCGGCGTCAAGCGATCGTATAAGCGGACCAGGTCGAGTTGGATGGATTGCAGCGCTGCGCGCAGATCCGCAATGGCGGCATCAAATCGCGCGGGAAATAGCTTTATCAACGACGCAACACTGCCTCCGAATATGAAGGTGTTCCAGAGCCCGCCGGCGTTGATCAGCCTGCGTGCCCTGTTTATGTCCGGCCTTTCGACGAATTCGTAGACACCCGTCGGCATCAGGATCGCATCGTGCCAAGGAACGATGTAGCCCAATTGGTCGTGGGGACCTTGCGGCAAGGCACCGAGCAGGTAGACCGGCCCCGGCTCCTCGGCGACCCACTCGATCATGGTCATCAGAGAGTTCGTCATCACCTCTTCGTCGTCGACGACATGGTCTGCGGGAAGGAATAACACCGGCGTCGCCGGAGAGACACGGCTTTCGAGCAGCAATAGGGCCAGCAACACTTCGTACGCGGTTCCTTGTTGCCTGGGTTGAACGAAGAGATTGCGAGCAGGGAGCTCTTTCAACGGGCTCTGCTGCCAAGGCTCGACAGGGGCGGCAATGACCGCAGCGATCCGGTCAAGTGACGTCACCGTAGCGGCACGGCGCAGCGTGGCGGTCAAAGGATCGCGCTTGCTCGGTGCGGGCTGTTGCCGTCTCGGATCCTCGCGACTCGCCAGAAGGACACACCAAGGCTCAGTCACCGGCTACTTCTCCCCAAGTGTGAGCAAACATGAATAGCTTACTCTCGATCGATGTCATATGCGACGCCGCAACGGGAGGCGCATCATCAGATCGGCAATTGCCCCCGAGCACGGCGCATAGGCATCCCAAGACGAGTGCTTTTCTCACCACCACCCCCGACGCTTGAACCACAGGATCGGCAGAAAGATACTGAGCGCCATGAGCGCGAGAGCATATGGATAACCCCAACGCCAGCTCAACTCCGGCATATCGTGAAAGTTCATGCCGTACATGCTGGCAATCAGCGTAGGGGGAATGCCAACAACGGAAACGATGGTCAATACCTTGAAGATCTCATTCTGTTCAGTATTGATAAAGCCAAGGATGGCGTCCAAGAGGAACTGAGATTTGCCGGAGAGATGCGCTTGGAAATCGACCAGCGAGACCAAGTCCTGCTGTGCGGTGCTCAAGCGAGTTTTTTCCTCCGGCGGTATCCAGTCGGTCGCCGTCTTCACCACGAATCCTATGATGCGCTGTAACCCGAGCACGCTTTCGCGGCTGTGAGACAGCAGATCGCCCGCGATCCCAATCGCTTTCAGGCAGTCGCGCAGACCTTGCGCGACTCGCTTATCGTGCTCCTGCGAAGAGCTATGCCGGCCGAAGACGCGCGCCGAGACCATCGCCAGATCGCCGCTCAACTTCTCGAGCTTGTCGGCGCTGAAGTCGACCATCGCCTCGATGAGAGCGCAGAACGCGCGCGTACTGCCGATATCCTGCTTTTGTCCAACTCGCGCTTCGACTTGGCTAAAGGCGAGAACGTCCGAATAGCGCACGGTGACCAACAGCTGTGGGGAAAGAACAAACCCGAGCGGCACCGGCGCAAAGCCGGCGCTCTCATCCTGTATGGCAAGCGGCATACTGACGTACAACACTTGTCCTACCGCTTTCAGGCGGCTCGAGGTCTCGATTTCTTGCAACGAATCCCGCGACGGCACCGCGATCCCATAATCGGCCGCCACCCGCGCAATTTCATCTGCGGTGGGAGTCAGCAGATCGATCCAGAATGCCTTGGGGAGGCGCGCTCCCCCATCGGAAGTGGTGTCGGTATGTAAAGTCAGCATGGAAGAGCGACTCGAGATCTAAGTGGTTTTGGCGGGCATGATGTCACGGTTGCATTCGATCGATGTCGCCGTCCCGCTTTGTGCCGGTACGGTCGATATGTTAGACTTAAATATACATGTTAATCAGATACTTATACGTACAATATACAGGGGATTGTTACTCATGCAAAGAAATCGAGCCGCGAGAGTGCGGCGTGCGAGCCGGCTCTGTGGCGGCGCTCTGGGACTCGTCACCGCGGTAATGTCCTGGCCGCCTCACCACATCAATGTGCTCGCGGCGACTCCGGAGGCGAATTCGAGTGGCGCGGCCGATCCTTATCTTTGGCTGGAAGACGCGTATGGCGCGCGTGCGATGGAGTGGGTGAAGGCGCAGAACGCCAAGACGAACACGGTGCTCGAAAACGATCCCCACTACCGAAGTCTGCTCGATGACGCCAAGAGTCTCGAGATGGCCGAGGACAGAATCCCGGAGCCTCACGTCCTCGGGGGCAAAATTTACAATTTCTGGCAGGATGCCGCTCATCAACACGGTATCTGGCGCGAGACGACACTCGAGAACTATCAGACACCGTCGCCAACGTGGCGAACGATCCTCGACCTCGACTCGCTGTCGAGCACCGAGCGAGGCAATTGGTTCTGGAAAGGCGCCATCTGCCGCGAGCCGGCGGAGAATCGCTGCATGCTCAATTTATCGGATGGCGGTGAGGATGCGGTCACTCTCCGGGAATTCGATTTGAAGTCCGGCGCTTTCGTGAAAGGCGGATTCTCATTGCCCCGCGGCAAGCAAGACCTCGCGTGGGAAAGCCCCGACACCTTGCTGGTTGCCAGGGAATGGACACCCGGAGAAGTCACTCAATCCGGGTATGCATTCGTGGTCAAACGCATCAAGCGCGGCGAGCAGCTGTCCGCAGCCGTCGAGGTGTTTCGCGGAACTCCGCACGATGTCCTCGTGGCGCCGTTGGCCTTCGATGACGGCGCCGGTCATCACGCCATCGTGATCCAACGAGGTGTTTCGTTTTTCGAATCCGAGTTCTATCTCGTCGGTCGCGGGCGTCCCGCGAAGCTGGAGATACCACCGAAGGCGGACTTGTTCGCTCTCGTCGACGGCCGGCTGATCGTGAACTTGCACCAAGAGTGGAAGCGCGACGGACATCCGACACTCCCTCAAGGATCTCTCGTATCGATCGACCTCGCCGCCGCAACCGCCGATCCCCTTCATTTGCGTCCGACCTTGATTTACGCGCCCGGCCCTCGCGAGGCGTTCGTCGAGACGAGAGCTACCGCGGGGCATTTGCTGGTCAACACTTTGGACAACGTGAACGGCCGGCTTTTCGCGTACCAGCCCGAGCCTGGCGGCCTGTGGTCCAGGAAGCAACTCCCTGTGCCGGAGAGCACGTCCGTGGATCTCGTGGACACGAATCCGCATAGCGAGACAGCGTTCGTGACCCTGACGGGGTTCCTCACGCCTCCGCGGCTGATGCTGACAGATGTGCATGGCGGCACGCTCGCCCAGGTGAAGGCTTTGCCGGCCAAGTTCGATGCCTCGCGCGATGTCGTCGAGCAATTCGAAGCGACCTCGAACGATGGCACGCGCATTCCTTATTTCATCGTGCATCCAACCGGCATGAAAACGGACGGCAGTACGCCCACCATTCTGAGCGCCTACGGCGGATTTGAAGTCCCCATGAGGCCCAAGTATTCCCCCAAGGTGGGGAAGCTTTGGCTCGAGCGCGGCGGCTCATTCGTACTTGCGAATATCCGCGGCGGAGGCGAATTTGGTCCCGCATGGCACGAGGCAGGGCTCAAAACCCACCGGCAGCGCATCTATGACGACTTTGCTGCCGTAGGTAAGGAAATCATCGCCAAAGGCTTCACCAGTCCGGCTCGCCTCGGTATTCGCGGCGCCTCCAACGGCGGACTTCTGATGGGTGTCGAGATGACGCAACATCCCGAGCTCTGGAACGCCGTCGACATCGAAATCCCGCTGCTCGACATGCTGCGGTTCGAGCAGATAGCAGCCGGCAGTTCCTGGGTGGGCGAGTATGGCAGTGTCGCCAATCCCGACGAGCGGAGTTTCCTCGCCTCCATATCGCCATACAACAACTTGAAACCGGGTGTGCCCTATCCCGAGGCTCTCATCTGGAGTACGACCAAGGACGATCGCGTCGGCCCCCAGCACGCACGCAAGTTCGCCGCGAAGCTCGAGGCGATGGGCGTGCCATACCTATATTATGAGGTGACCGAAGGCGGCCACGGCTCCGGCGCCACGCTGCTCGAGGCTGCGGAGATGGACGCGCGCGAATACACTTACTTTGCGCGCAAGCTCGTTCCCGACAGCGTCCACTGAGGACGGGGGTTTCCTGAGCGCCCGGCTAAGCCCGCAGCTCCGACGGCAGCGATGGTTTCTCATTGGGGTCCACGGACACCTCGAGAACCGCCGCCTTGGCCGAACGAAGTGTGGCCTGGATCGCGGCTTTAACCTCGCCGGGACTCGAACAGCGAAAGCCGTCCGCGCCGCAAGCCTTGGCAAAGGCCACGAAATCGATTGGCGCAAGATCGCATCCGTAATTGGGGTTGCCGAGCTCTTGTTGCTCGAAGAGAACTTCGGCAAGGCTGTTGTTTTTCAGAATTATGATTTTGACAGGCAACCGATATTTCACTGCCGTCACCAGTTCGCCCATCAACTGCGTGAATCCTCCGTCACCCACGACGGCCACCGACTGTCTTCCGGGAAAGGCCAGTTGGGCGGCAATCGCGAAAGGCAGCCCCGGGGCCATCGTCGCGAGCATGCCGGTACCGGTCAACTTCTGGTTCTCCCGCAATTGAATGATTCGCGCGGCGAAATGCGTATTGGCTCCGCAATCAAGCGAGATGACGGCATCGTCCGCCAGTTGCTCGCTCAGCGCGCGCATGACCATCTGCGGGCGAAGGGGCGAGCGCGCCGTGGCACACACCCGGTCCAGCAGCGCGTGCCACTCACGCACACGCGACTGGGCGTCGCGCAGAAAAGCATCGTTCTTCGCATCGAGCATGGGCAACAGGGCCGCGACGGTGGATTTGACATCCGAGACCAACCCAACCTCCACCGGATAGCGGATCCCAAGGTGCTCAGGCTTCAGATCAATCTGAACTGCGCGAGCTTGTCCGGGCTTCGGATAAGAGTCCACCCAAGGCATGGTCGAGCCCAGAATGATCAGCGTGTCGCAGGAATGCATGATGTATTCTGAGGGAACCGTACCCAGATGTCCGATCCCGCCCGTGGTGTAGGGCGAGTCGTCCGCCAACACCCCTTTACCCAGCAGCGCCTTGGCCACCGGGGCGTTGATTTTTGCGGCGAGTTGCGTGACCTCCGCCCGCGCGCCTAGCGCCCCCTGCCCAACCAGAATGGCGACTTTCTTGCCTTGATTGATGATTGCAGCGGCCTCCCTCAGGCGCGCATCAGCGGGGACGCTATGCGAGGACTCCCATCCGCGAAGCGTCTGCAACCCGTGATTTTCCAAGGAAGGCTTGTCGACCCCCAGTTTCATCGCCTGGGTGTCCTTCGCAACCGTCAGATGCGCGACGCCGCGGCGGCCGAGTGCCGACCGGCACGCCAGGTTCCCGACGATGCCCGCGTGGATCGGCCCTGTAACCGCAATGTTGTAAATAGCCACGTCGCGCATTAGCGCCTGTGTATCCACCGCCTGCATGAAATGCGTACCGGCGAGATCATGGAACGTGCTGCCGGTGATGGCCAGGACTGGAACGGAGTCCATTTTTGCATCGTAGAGGCCGTTCAGCAGATGTACCGCTCCAGGACCTGTGGTCGCGACGCAGACGCCGAGCTTGCCCGTGTGCTTGGCATACCCTGACGCCATGAACGCTGCCGCTTCTTCGTGACGAACTGCGATGAAGCGTATCGTGTCTCGACGCTTGCGCAGGGCCTCGATGATCGAATTGATCCCATCGCCGACGATCCCGAAGACGCATTGCACGTCCCAGCGAATCAGTGTCTCCACCAGAATATCTGCGGTATTCGATTCCGGAACGAACGGCTCGGTACGGCTCTCGGTATGCTCGCTGTCGGCGTGCCCCGGGTCGGCGGAGCTACGCGGCGAAGCCTTCGCTACGGTCGCCGCGGTCATAAGTCCGACACCCAACGTGCTCGCCACTCGTAACACATCGCGCCGGCTCTGCATTTTATCGGTGTCCATGAGGCAAATTCGCGCAACGACCAATCAAAAGGAAGGGTGCCCAGCCGATACCCCGTGTGGGATGTGTCTGATTATATTTTGGCGCCGGTGATCTCGGCGATTGCGTCCCGCAACGCGCGGCGGGCGAGTACTATCGAGTTTTCACGAGTGGAAACCCGTTTATGAATCTACATCTCGCAATCGGACCCGTGGTCGCGCTCCTGGCCGGCATCCTCATACTGGTGATGCCGCAGTTGTTGAATTTGATTGTCGCGATTTACCTGATCATCGTCGGCGTGACCGGACTCCTCAACAAGGGGACATTCAGCTCGAGGTCCCCATAGCGTCCCAAGCTCTCGTCGCGGATCCACCGTACATAACGTGTTTCGACCTGCGACACGCCGCTAGTTCCATCGATCCCGCGTTGCCAGCGCGTATGGCCGGCGGCACGATCTCACCAGGTCGGACGGAAGGGATGGGCGCCCCAATGCGACGAAGCGGCATAAATCGATCAGCCGGGCCAGGACTGCTTTCGGCTTCCCTCTACTTCCACGCACCGCCCGGCATGGGCTGGCGGCTCCATATCTCCAAAATTGCCGCCGAAATCCGCGTTTCACCGTCCTCGGGCATGTCGGACCGCTCGCGGCAGGCCAAGTTGGCTCGAACCGACTGAGACGGCGGCTGATCCTCTCAAGTCACGCCGCCGGGGTAGGCACCTTGTGCTGACTGACATCGTCTCCATCGCCGCTCTTCAGGCCACGGAAGACAACCGTGGATGCGATGGTCAATACGCCTAGCGCGATGAGGGCCTTGTGTATCCCCTCGATCATTTCCGGAGCATTGGCCTGGGTGCTGGGAACAAACACCGCCGTGGTCAGCCCCGCGGCCGCGACGCCGAAGCTTATCGACATCTGCTGCATCGTGCTTGCGATGGAGCTGGCGCTGCTGGTTTCCTCCTCCGTAATGTCCGCGTACACCAGCGTGTTCATACTCGTGTATTGCAGCGACGTGAAGGCTCCATAGAAGAACGCTTGTAACACGATGACCCAAACAGGTGTGCGTGCTCCAATAGTCGCGAACGCCATCAGCAGAAATCCCAGGATCAAGGTATTGGAAATCAGCACGCCGCGATAACCGACACGGCGCAAAAGCTGCGGCATGATCATTTTCATGCTCATGGCGGAGATTGCCTGGGGCATGACCAGCAGACCGGATTCGACGGCAGAGAAGCCGAGACCCACCTGGTAGAGAAGCGGCAGAAGGAAAGGAACTCCGCCAATGCCGAGGCGCGTGAAAAAGCTGCCGCTCACCGCGGCCCGGAACGTGCGAATGCCGAATAATTTGAGCTGCAATAAGGGGAACGCGAGCGTACGTGCATGAATTCCGTATCCCGCGAGCAAATCCACGGACACCGCCAAGAGCCCGGACATCTCCAACGTACTCAAGGAGTGCTCGCCGAATATCTCCAGCACATAAGACAGCAATGCGATCCCGGAACCGAAGAGAATCAATCCCACGGCGTCGAGCGGATGAGGGTTGTCCTCGCGATAATCCGGCAAGTGCAAATAGACGAGGACCAAACCCGCGAGTCCAATGGGGATGTTGAGGAAGAAAATGAACCGCCAATGCAGATAGCGGACGATGAGACCCCCCGCGATGGGCCCCAACATGGGAGCGACCAAGGCCGGTATGGAAACAAAGCTCATGGCGCGAAGGAGATCCGCCTTGGCAAATGTACGCACCAGGGTGAGCCGGCCAACGGGCACCATCATGGCCCCGCCGCACCCTTGTAGTATCCGGCATGCAACGAGCAAGTGGATGTCGCCCGATAATCCGCACAGCAAGGAGCCGAGCGTGAATAGCCCGATTGCCGATGCGAATACGCGTCGTGTCCCGAAACGATCGGCCATCCAGCCGCTGATTGGAATAAAGACCGCAAGACTCAGCGTGTAGCTCGCCAGCACTGCCTTCATGCTCAGGGGAGCCACTTGCAGGGCTGATGAGATCGCGGGCACGGCGGTATTGAGAATCGTCGTATCCAACGACTCCATGAAGAAAGCGACCGCAACGAGCCAGGGTAGGAGGCGTTTAGACGCCGATGAGGCGCCGGGTGCCGGCGGTGGTGCGGTCAATGGCACAGGTTCAACAGCATACCTCCGGCAGGAGCTTACCCGGATTCAATACGCGTTTCGGGTCCAACGAAGTCTTGAGTGCTTGCAAGGCCTGGAGCCCCGCCGGAGACACTTCCTGGTTTATCCACGGACGATGCTCAATTCCCACGGCGTGATGATGGCTGAGAGTACCCCCCAGACGCAGGATGGCGTCGGTGACGAGGCGTTTGTACTCGTAATAATGCTCGAGTTCCCGCCCCACGGGTTGTCGCGCAGCGAAGGTGAAATAAAGGCAAGCGCCGGTCTTGTAGGTATGGGAGATATGACAGCCGATGTAGCCCGTGCCATCTTCCGCACGGAAGCGAGCCTTTACGGCTTCGACCGTGCCGGTATAAAGCGGCAGCACCTTCGACCACACGGTCGAAGTTTCGGCCACATCCGCCATGCAGCCGTAGTCCATGATGTAATCGCGAAGATAGGGGATGTTGAACTTATCTTTCGACCAGGTCCTGCCGACGCTCGTTCCCAGGGAAAATCCGCCATGTCTCTTCAGTATCCTCATGGCGGAGCTACGAGTGGCCGCGATCGACTTCTCCTCGCCCTCGAAGCCTACGATCAGGATGCAGGGCTCGGTGTAGCCTCGGGACCTGAGCCAACCTTTCATCTGATTCTCGATCCAGCCCCGAACCCCGTGGCCGGGGGCTTTCATGTTGAAGGCGAGTTCGCTCTCGCCACTGTCCTGGAGCCTAATCATGCTCGGGGCAAAACCGCCATCCAGACATTCCTGGATGCCGCGCACACCGTCCTCGAAGCTCCTGAAGAGATAACCCCGGTAGTCCTTGACGGCAGGCGTTTTGTGGATACGCATCGTCGCCTCCGTGATGACGCCGAGGATCCCCTCGGATCCGACCATGAGCCGGTTGAGATCGGGACCCGCGGAAGACGCCGGAACAGCCTTGGTGACTATGGTGCCCGACGGAGTGACCATCTTGATGGATACGACCATATCCTCGATCCTGCCGTAGACGTCGGACTGCATGCCGGCCGAGCGTGTGGCCAACCATCCTCCCAAGGTGGAATACTCGAAAGAGTCGGGGTAATGCCCGAGCGAATGCCCTTGTTCCGCCAGATCCGCCTCGAGCTGGGGCCCCAGCGCTCCCGCCTGAATCACGGCGGTTCGGGATTCCTGGTCGACGGAAATCACGCGGTTCATGTTGCGCAGGCTGAGCGTCAATATCGGCCGCGCTTCGTGGGCTGCAGGATTGATTCCGCCCACGATGTTCGTGCCCCCGCCAAAGGGAATCAGACAGAAATTCCGCCGATGCGCGAGCTTGACCAGCGCCTCGACCTGCTCGCTCGAATCCGGAAGCAGAACGGCGTCGGGCGCCCGTCTCACGATTCCGTTTCGAACGCAGAAAAGATCCGGAAAACTCTTTCCGTAACTGTGCAGGAGCCTGTCGAGCGGTTCGAGCGTGATCTGCTCCGGCTTCAAGATTTGACGTAGCTCGGCGAGCAGCTCCGAACTCGCCTGCGACGGCGCGATCTTGATCGAGGCAAGATCAACGGGCAGCTCCGTTGGCGAGGCGCTGACGATGCCAAGCTTATGAACCACCCAAGGCCATAGCTTTGGCTTATCGGCCATCGGAAACGTCAAATTCGGATCGCCCCACCCCCACCACTTCATCATGAGCGCTACCCCCGTGCGCTGCGAAAATCGGCCGGGAAGTCGTGCAACACTTGCCCCGCGTGTTGATTACGGAGATGCGCGGGGCTCGGGAAGTAACCGTCGCGGATTCCCGCACGCACATAGGTCTCTATGAGGTTGCGATCGATTGGAGCACAGACCACTCCCAGCTTCTCCAGTTTTGAGCGCGTGTATTCGCAGTCCGTCATCGCGCTCCCGTAGAAGCTGACTTTCGAGATGAAGTACCAGAGACTGAAGGCCTTGAGCATGGTACTCGTATAGGGCCTGCCGTTCTTCGTAATCTCTCCGCCGCGCAGCCTTTGCTTATAGATTTCTTCGGGAAGCAGCTCGATCTGGTAGCCAACCTCCCGAAGGAGTCCCATCACCTGGGCAAAGGTTTTCGCGTCGGGATTGATCAGGTGATAGACGTCGAAAAAGTTCTCGGCTCCCGAGGAGAGAGCGATGATTCCGCGACTCACGTAATCCACGGGTACGATGTCGTAATGGATGTACGCCTCGGGCATTACCCCCGTGTCCATCGCGGTTTTGAACAGATCGTAGAATAGTCCGGTAACCTGGGTCGCCGAATGCGGATAGGCGCCGGTGACCGAATCGCCGTAAATCTGCCCCGGTCGGAAAATGCGCCATTTGAGGCCGCGCCCTCGAGCGGCGCGAACCATCGCCTCGGCTCGGAATTTCGAGCGCTGATAATTCATATGATTGAATCCCTGCCCCAGGTCGTAGTCCACCTCACGGAAGCGGACGCGCTCATCGAAGGTCTTGTCGCCCATCACCGTGTAAGTGGAGACATAGCACAGACTCTTATCGGCGGTCCCGAGACAGAACTCGATCACGCGCCCGGTGCCCTGTACGTTGATCGGCTCGAGGCGCTTGTATTTGAGCAAAAGACTGGTGTTCGCGGCAGCGTGGATCGTGATATCCGTCTCGCTTTGCAGCTTCGCAAAAACACTCTCCGAAAGTCCGAACAGGTGCTGGGTCACGTCTCCCCGCAGTACGGTCACGCGAGCGAGAAATTCGGGCTCGAGCGTATCCCGATCGTCATAAACGCGCAGAAACGAACGCACGCGCTCCTCACAATGCAGCGGGTCTTTGCCGCGCGCCAAGCAGTAAATACGACAGGCGGTCGATTGGAGAAGATCTTTCAAGATGCGGCCGCCCAGGACACCCGTGGCCCCGGTCAGGAAAATAGTCTGTGGAAACGCACTGAGCTTCATGGGTGGAGGGATTGAAAGCAGGTCTAATTTCCGCTTAGATGGCGACGAGGAGAGTCATCATGAAAATATACAATTTCGTAGGCTACGGCATCATCATTTCCTACATGCTCGCCTGCGCGTATTTCGCCCCGAGTTATATGGGGCCCTGGGCCGGCTTGTTGATAGGGGGTGCTTACTTCGTCGTTTTTTGGTTTATCGCCGGGGTGTATCTGGCCGATGTCCTTCATCTGGGAATCGCCCATCGTTCACTCGACTACAAAGAATGGTTCATAAAGCTCGTCACTGTGACCAACAACCTCTTCGGGCTTTATGTCGACCCGATTGCCTGGGTCAATCGCCATCGATTGCATCATAAGTACTCGGATCATCCCGGGGATCCCAATAAACTTGCAAGCGATGGTTTCTGGCGAACATTGTATCTGTGCGTGATTCCGTATTCATGCAGCGAGAATCTGGCCGGCGACGGGGTCTTCAAGACCTGGTCATTTCGGTTGGTTTCAAACAATTCGTTCGCGTTGTTTTCACAGATCTTCAGCCTTTCTCTGTTATGGCTGCTGGTACGGGATTTGAAGTTCGCGCTGGTCATGTGGGTCGGATTGCGAATATTCGCCCTGTGGGTGAATATGATTCAAAACTATTGGACTCACAATCGAAAATACGGATATCGTCGCTATGACGACGAGCGCGACAATGCCATGAATATCGGCGAATGGCTCCCGGTAACCGCGACCTTCAGTGCTTGTCTGCAAAACAATCACCACCACTATCCGAGCCTTTTGCGGCTGAGCCACGACAAATCTGAATACGATTTCGGGCTTGCCACGATTAGACTGATGAAATCGCTTGGTCTGGTGGAAGCCTCCGCAAGGGGGGCGATCGTTCCCGAGGATATTCGCTTAGCCGGATTGGATTTCTAGGCTCCTCACGTTTCCCCTTATGAACGGCTCGTAGGTTTGCCTGATAAATCCCCTCGGGATTTCTTCGGCGTCCAGACCGTAGGTTGTCGGCCATTCAGCCGGCAAATAATGGGTTCCGAACAGCTTGTCGATCCACGGAAAATGGATGGCAAAGTTCTTATCCAACGCCTCCTTCTGAGAAGAATGATGCCAGTGGTGATATCTGGGCATCACGACATACCGTTCGAGCCATTTGACATTGGGCGCAAAATTGCAGTGGGTCCAAGTGGCATGAAGAGTCACGAAAATCAAATAGGCCACGATGATATTTTGCGAAAATCCGAGCATCAACGGTACGAGGATAAAGCCGCGCACCAAGGTGTCGTCGACGAAATGGGAACGTGAGCCGGCGATCCAATCGAGCGCCTTGGACGAGTGGTGGATGGAATGAAACCGCCATAGGAAGGGCACCTTGTGCAAGGCCCAATGAATTGACCACTCGGCGAAGTCTGCCACGACGATCGCCAGAAGAAACTGGATGAGCCGAGGCAGTTTATCTATGACGTGTGCGATGCTCGGAACCGCCAAAAACTTGGCCGCTTGAGTCGCCGGCAACAAGACTAGAAATGACAGAATCTGTATGGGGAGATGGGTGGACATGAAATAGACCACGTCTAAGGTCCATTGATCCCTGAAGGTTCCTTGGTCCCGGTACTGAGGCCAGAGCCTTTCGATGGGCACGTATATCAGCGCCATCAGGAACAGATCCAGCAGGAACCAGTCGAGGCCGATTGCGGGCCCATCGCGCAAAGTCTCATTGATGGGTACGCTCGATCCGCCCAAAGCCGCCGCCGCAAACGCCAGCAACATTCCGGTCAGAGCCAGGACCCTTTTCTTGCGCAGGATCGACGAAATCGCCCCGCAAAGGAGCGCCGCGACTATCAGGCCTTGAATCAGCAGCCGGAGGATATGCATGGGATAATGCGGCCGCAGTTCCGGCGAGCTGAGTATCTGGGGAAAATGCAGGCACAAAACCCCTCCGAACGAGAGAGCTCCGAAAAATGCCGACGATATTCCACTCCACCAGCCTGTTCCAAAGGCGCCGGACTCGGCATCGCCGAAGAATTCATTGATTTTTTGCTCGTTCATGAGGTCGCCCGGCATAGTAACTCAATCACGCCGCGTTCTTCGGCCGACACTCGCGGCAACGGCATAGCGCAGATGTCTCGGCAATCGCCTCGCGACTCCGACGATGAGACGATATTTCCAACTCGGGATGACGAGCAGGTCATTGCGCTCGAGAGCTCGCAAGGACTCGCGCACCACAAAGCGAGGGTCGAGCCAGAGAAAGCCCGGCATCAGCGCGCGATCCATGCCGATGACATCGTGAAATTCCGTCACGATGTAGCCCGGACAGAGCGACTGAATGCGCACCTTCGACCGTGCGCTCCTCAGCTCGAGGTAAATACCCTCGCTCAACACATGCAGCCAACTCTTGGTCGCGGCATATCCCACGGAACCTGCGACCAATACGAAGCCGGCTACCGAAGCAACGTTGATGATGGCGCCGGCGCCGCGCGCAAGCATGCCTCCCAAGGCCGCATGAGTCAGCTGGAGGGGTGCCAGCACATGCAATCGATGCATGCGATCGAGGTCATCGATTGCGGCCCGATCAAAGCGGCCCTTCATTCCAAATCCGGCATTGTTGATGAGCCAGTGAAGGTTCGGAGTCGCGATGATTTTGGCCTTTACCGCGGTTACCCCCGCATCGGTGGCAAGATCCGCCGCCAGAAGGTCCGTGTGCGTGCCGTGCTCGGCCTGCAACTGCGTTGCCAACGCGGCCAATCGCTCTTCGCGTCTTGCCGTCAAGATGAGATCGGCGCCCTGGGCGGCCAGCGCTCGTGCAAACTCTGCTCCAAGGCCTGAACTGGCGCCGGTTATCAAGGCAATGGGGCGCGGCATCATTTGCGGAGTCGATTCCCAAGCATGCGGGTGACCGAGCTATTGTAGAGCGGCAGAGGCCTTACCGCGCCTCGCTAATCCAACGGCCAGGGCGCCGAAGTCGGCCAGGTGACTTCGCCCTCCTGACTCGCTGCGAGCTTGACCTCGCTGTTGTCGACTGCACGCCACCAAGGCTCGACGATGTCGGCTTGCGCAGGCTCCGCCGGTTGACCCAGCAATGGCATGAGCAACTGCACGCCGGTGTCTGCGGCGAGTTTCAACAATGTCTCGGCCGGCTGGTCCCAAGCGTGCATAGCCAGTGCGAACGTACCCCAGTGCACAGGCATGAATACGCCGCCGAGCATGGCATGCGCTTTCAAGGCATTGCCGGGTCCCAAGTGGATGTCCCCCCAAGCCGGATGAAAGGCGCCGATCTCGAGCATCACGACATCGAATGGCCCAAGCTGTTCGCGTATTGATTGATACTCTGTGGTCAATCCGGTATCTCCGCTGAAGAACACGGAGTGTTTTGGCGAACGAATCGCAAACGATGACCACAGAGTTGCATTGCGGTCCTTCAACCCGCGCCCGGAGAAATGCTGCGACGGCGCCGCCGTCAACACGACACCCGTGTCGGGCACCGTATACGACTCCCACCAATCGAGCTCCGTAATGCGTTCCGGCGGCACGCCCCAATATTCCAGATGCGCGCCGACACCGAGCGAGGTGACGAACGGCACGGGAGTTCTCGCCAGGGCGCGAATGGTTGGGTAATCGAGATGATCGTAGTGATCGTGCGAGACCACCACGACATCGACCGGCGGCATCTCGCGAAGCGATATCGGCGCTGCTTGAAAACGCTTCGGTCCCACGAGCGCAGAGGGAGAGGCACGCGGTCCCCACACCGGATCGGTCAGAATTCGGACGCCGTCGATCTCGATCAGCATCGTCGAGTGTCCGAGCCACGTGACTCGCAAACCGCTTTGCGGCACCTTGGCCCATGCGTTGAGCGGGCTCGTCGAGGGCAACGGCCCGCGCGGCACACGTCTTTCGCCGCCGCATATGAAATCCTTGAGCGAAGGCATCGGCACGGCCGGATCGCGCAGATTCGGCAGCACCGGATGCGCGTTTTGAAAGCGATCGCCCGTCCATAGAGCCGATGCTTTCATGCGCTCGAGGCGCGCACCACCCGCGCGGGTACCCATGGATCTCATGCCCGCAGTATACCCCCTGGGGGGGGGTTGCCAATTCCCTGGCGATCGTTATATTAGCCCGAATATTGCGGTGCTTGTGACGAATTCTTCAGGGGGAAACTACAATGCGCTCTGTCTGGTGGTGCGCCCTTGCGGCGTTTGCTTCGACTTTCGTTTTGAATTATGCGGCGCGCGCCGCCGAGGAGCTTCCAAGCCCCGGGCCGGCCCCGGCGGCCGCTGCTCCCGGGGCCTGCGCGAGCTTCGAGGACTTCGTCGCCACGGCCTGCCCGCTGACCTGGCACGGCATCACCATCTACGGCGCGTATGACGTCGGTGTGGGCTGGGTCAGCCACGGCCTACCGGAAAACGGCTATAACTACGAAGGCGAATCGCTGGTCAACCGCAACGGCCAGGGCTCTCGAGTCGTCCTTGCGCCGAACAACCTGCAGCAGACGGGCCTGGGCATCAAGGGCCGGATCGAGTTCATGCAGGACTGGTACGCGGTGTTCAACGCCTCGACCGGCATCAATCCGCAATCCGGCCAACTCGCCAACATGGCCGCAACCAACACCACGAACAATGGCCTACCCCGGTCCGCTTATTCGGAGACGGGCGACGGTGCGCGCGCGGGCCAAGCCTTCAACGACGAACTTTATGCCGGTGGATCGTCGACGTATTACGGCACGTTGACCTTCGGTCGTCAGCGCTCGCTCGGCACCGATACGATGCTCGCTTATGACCCGGCCGGGGGCGCCTACGCCTTCTCATACATCGGGTATAACGGCACCATGGCGGGCGGCGGCGACACCGAGGACACCCGCTGGGATCAGGCCATCAAATATCGCATCGCCTATGGTCCGGTGCATTTCGGCACGATGTACAAATTCGCCGATGGTTCGGGCGGCTGCTACTCCGCCTCCGGAACCTGGAGCGCCGCCACCTGTACCCCGGAACAGGCGCATAACACCGCCTATGGATTCGACCTAGGCGTGGAGGCCTTCAATTTCTCCGTCGATGCGGTGTTCCAACATTACAACCAGGCGATCAGCGTCCTCAACCCCTTGCTGGGACCCCAGAGTCTGTCGCAACCCTTTCAGTCGACCACCAACAGCATCAATACGAACCCCATTACCGGGCCGAATGTGATCGGAACGGACAACACCGAATACGGCATCGTGACCGACAACACGGCCATCATGCTCGCCGCCAAGTACACCTGGGACGCTTTCAAGTTCTACGCCGGATACGAGCACATCCAACAGTTCAACCCGACGAACCCGCTGGGTGTCGGCGCTTCGGCCCAGGGCGGCTATCTCTTGAGCGGCGTCGAGGATAACAATCTTGATTCTCCCAAGATCGTACAGGTCGCCTGGACGGGCGTGAAATACGCGTACGACAACAAAACCGACATCACTCTGTCCGCTTATCATCAGTGGCAGAACGATTTTCGTGTTCCGTCGGCCTGCCCGCCCACCAGTTTCCGCGCTTCCTGCTCGGGGTTCCTCAACGAGTTTTCACTGTATGCGGATCATCACTTCACCAAGCGTTTCGACGTGTTTGCCGGCGTTGCGTATTCCAATGTGGGGGGCGGTCTGGCCATCGCCATTCCTCATGGCCCCGGCGTCCCTTATCTAAACAAGAACAACACGGCTCCGACGATCGGTGCCCGTTTCACGTTCTGATGGTTCCTCGCGGCGGGCTCGATCGGGAGCCCGCCTTACTCGAGCTTCGCTCGTACAGATACCCTGGTGCCGGGCTTGGAGTATCGGACAATCGTTGGCAGGACCGGGTGGAGACGCCGTTCTGCCAACTTCGCGAAATCCCGTTCCAGTTCGCGATAGGTTCTAATCAAGGCTTCGCCAAATTCGGTGACCAGCATACCGCCTCCGTCCTTACCTCCCGTGCTTGCCACCGTCACGGGTTCCCGGAAAGACTGCTTCAGGCTGTCGAGCAAAAGCCAAGCGCGGCGATAACTCATCCCGATGTTGCGCGCGCCTTGCGATAGCGACCCGGCATCTCGAATGGCTTCCAGAAGAAGGATCTTCCCCGGCCCAATACTGGAATGCTCCGTGAAATCGATCCTGAATCGAACAATGGGAGCCGCCATAGAGATACCTCCTCAGAACATCATAGCGAGGAAATCGGTCGGGGTACCGTACCCCGCTACATCGCAATGAAGCTTCATCCTGGGTGCGGCCGGCCTAAGCCAGTTTCTCGTAGCCTAGGCGTCTGCTCGGGGCTCCCTTGCTCGGGCCGTATATTGCAAGCAGACGGGCATACTTCGGTGCCCAGTATCTGCCCACTGCGCCGGCTGGAACACGCACGACGTCCCCCGTCCGCGCCTCCAGCGTCACACCGCCGGATTCTACATAGAGCTGGCCTTCTATCACGAAGGTGTACTCACTGTGCGGATGCTGATCGGTCCACGATTCGGCGGTCAGTTCCCACTCAAACAACGCGGGCTCGGACCAACCGCCTTGCGTGGGTGGCAGGATGACCCGACATTTGGGTCTGTCGATTCCGCTCAACTCCGTTCGCGAAAATTTGGTCGGCGTACTCTCGGCATCGGCCATTGTATGTCCCTCGTCTGATGCATAGGGACGCCGATTATAAGGCTGGATCAGCTAACGATCACCGCGCATTCCGGGAAGGCAACCCTTGCTAATCGCGAGGCGGATCACAGGGAGGTGGCGTCGCGTCGGTGCAAAGGCCAGTCCTCGCGTCGAGATTCGCGCCCGTTACGCTGTCGTCATTCGGAACCCTGGTGAGGGCGGCGCAGCCGGACATCAACCAGGCAACAGCGACCATACTGACGATGAGTTTCATGAATTGCCCTCCCCGACCAAGGTGAAATCGATCAATCGCCGACAAATATAGGGTCTCGCCCCTGGATTACCCATCGATTTCGGGATTAGGCAATCGTATTACATCTGTAACTTGGGAGCTAAAGACGCATGGACAGCTCGACGTCCTCCGCAAACGGCGTGGACATGTAACCCTTCGTGGGCGGACGCACCCGCGCCAGGTAATCAGGACTGTAATCCACGTTGTCGGCGACGCCGCATCAGCCTCTTTGAACAAGCGACCCAGCAGGGGTGCAAGCGGTGCGGTGGTCAATACGCTCATGAGTGCACATCGAAAGCGGAGCATTTCCCCGCGAAATCAGGCGCAACAGGCTCGCTCGGAGGAGCTCGACGACATCGTTCCGCAGACAGCTGTTCAGGTTTTGGGGAAGCGAGGGGGCGGGAGGCGGTGGCCCGCCATGGCCATATCGTGCAGAATCATCGGGATGAAACCCAAGCTCCTCGAGGTCACGACCGTGTACAGCGGATACCTGACCGTTGATGCCTTACAGGTGAGGCTCTCCGACGGCTCAATCGTGTCGCGCGAGGTCGAGCGGCATGGCGATGCCGCGGCGGTGCTGCCCTACGACCGCGAGCGGCGCTGTGCGCTCGTCGTACATCTGTTTCGAGCACCCGTCTTCCAAGAGGCGGGGATGGAGAGTATCGAGGAAGCCTGCGCCGGCATGATCTCCGAGGCAGGTCAAGATGCCGAGGCGACCGCGCGGCGAGAAGCGTATGAGGAATTGGGTGTGAGGCTGGCTACCATGGATCTGGTGTCGCGCGTGTGGTCGTCTCCCGGTGTGTCGAGCGAGCGCGTATCGCTGTTCCTTGCCCCGTATGTTTCGGCCGACCGCGTCAGCGCGGGCGGGGGCATCGAGAGCGAGCACGAAGGGATTACCGTCGTTGAGCGCTCGCTGCCGACACTCGCGGCGGCGGCCGACCAGGGCCGGATCGAGGACAGCAAGCTGTTGTCGCTCGTGTTGGCACTACGGCTTCGTGCCCCCGAGCTGTTCGCGGCTTAGTACGCGAGCAAATCCCATCCTCCGGGCCGCCCTGTGTGACGTATGTCGGGACATTACCCGATGTCCAGTATTCCCTACAGCTTTCGAATGCTGCGCCGGACTATCCTGCCCCTGGACGTGCATTTCCGCGTATAGCCCAGGAAGGCGAATTAAATGGAGGAGCCGCTCAGAGTCCTCGTGATCGAGCAACGGCGAAACGGCCCCGGGGGGCTGGCCGAGTTATTGCTGCCCATCGAGGACCTCGATTTCAGATGGGAAGTCGCGGCCGATGTAGAGGAGCTGTTCCGATCGGCCTCCGCCTTTGGCCCGCAGGTGGTCCTCTGCTCCGACTACGCCTCGGCGCACGCCGCACGGGCTCTGCTCGACAGCCTCCGGGTGCTCTGCGCCCGGCCCCCTACGATACTGATCTCCGGCGTTGCGGAAGGCGATTCGTCCAATTCGCAACATATCGTGACCCAGTTCCTGAAGGGATTGGGTCAGGAAGATGATGTGCTCGCCCGCTCCACGAGCGTGATACCGCCCTTCGATCGGCAAAGCGCGGATGATTTGCGGGGATGTTTCGCCTCTCTGCTGGAGGCGAGCGCGAGCCCCATCGTACTGAGTGATGTCGAGGGCTGGATTACCTACGCGAACCTCAGCGCGTGCCATGTGCTCTCGGATGCGTATGACGCCGCATTGGCAACCTTGCTCCCCACAGAGAGCATTCCGCCGCGACTGCAACATTGGGCGGACGGCATCGCCACGCTCGATGTGGGCGGCGGCCCTGCGGGCGCGGCGAAAGACGGTGCGAGCGCTCGCGCGCAAAATACGCCGCGACTGGTACGCTTCGACCAAACCGGGGCGGCGATGCATTTGCACATCGACTCGGCCCTCTCCAAGATGACCCTGGCGGGCCAAGGCCGCCAAAACAGCACACTCATGTTCGTCGCCATGAGCCCCGGCAGTTCGCGCATAGCCGATGAGCTGACCGACTACTGTGCCGGCTCCGATGCGGACATCGCCGCCGGAGAGCAACGCACCTCGAGCGTACCGCATGGGTGCTGCCTGCGCGTCACACCCCATGATTTCCTGTTTGCGCTGCCGCCGCCATGTTCGCCGGTGGAGGCCGCCTTTACGGCCCAACGCATGCTGCAGCGCGTTGCCGAGAGCTGCGACGCCGCATTGTCTGATATATCGCAGGCGTCGACCACCGACGATCTGAACGCCCCCCCGAGCGATCACAGACGCGACTTGCGGCATGCCCCTCAGGCGGCGGCCGCGATCGGCAGGCGCACCGGCCCTCCCATCGATCTCGATCTCGCCGATGCCTTGCGCAGGCACGCGATCAGTGTCCAGTATCAGCCGCAATTCGACTTGAAGACCGGCCGCGGTTACGGCGTCGAGGCGCTTGCTCGCTGGACGCTCTCGACGGGAGAGAGTGTGCCGCCTTCGAAGTTCATACCGATCGCGGAGCGCGGCGGAATGATCTGCGATCTCGGGGCCTGGGTGCTGCAATCGGCGTGCGAGGCACTCGCCCGCTGGTGCGTACGCACTCCGCTCATGACACTGTCGATCAACGTTTCGGCTCTGCAGATCGGGGACGAGTTCTGCAGCGCGCTTCGACAAACTCTCAAGCAATTCCACTTCAGGGAAAGACAGCTCGAGCTGGAAATCACGGAGCACGCGCTCATGGTCGATGCCGATCGGTCGATCGAGTGCCTGAAGGAATGGAGGCGTCTCGGCATTCGAGTCGCGTTGGATGACTTCGGCACCGGATATTCGAGTCTGGACTATCTCCAAGATCTGCCGGTGGATCGTCTCAAGCTCGATCGGTCCTTGGTCCGCCTGATGATCTCGAATCCGAAGGGCGCCGGCATCATCCGGAGCATCCTGTCGCTCGGATCTACGCTCGGGATCGATGTGATTGCCGAAGGTGTGGAGACCGAGGATCAGCTGCGAATGCTGACGCAGCTCGGCTGTCCCGGCGCACAGGGCTACCTGCTGGGGCGACCGATGACGGCTACCCAGGCGCAAGTGGTGCTGACGAAGCCCTGGGGCAACTTCGAGCGCCGGCCCCAAGCCGCGTTGCCCGCCTCCAGCCAGGCCAATCATGTCCACTGAACCTTCGAGAATCAACGGTCATCCGGTAGAGGATAGCCTGGAGGAGACCACCCAGAACATCCAGCTCGATCTTCCTCATGCACCGACAGTACTCGTCGTCGACGACGATCAACTCGTGCTTGCCCATCTGAAGACTGTCGTAGAGGCAGACGGATACTACGTCCTTACCGCGCTGGGCGGGGCGGAGGCCCTCGAAAAGTTGGATCAATTTCCCATCTCCATCGTGGTAACGGATCTGAATATGCCGGTGATGGACGGCTTGGACCTCTGTCGCCGCATCAGAGCTCGCCCATCGCAAGCCTACATCTACATATTTTTGCTCACGGTACGCAGCGACGAGAAGGACGTGCTCGCCGGATTCGCGGCCGGCGCAGACGACTATCTCAGCAAGCGCTCGAGCGCGGCGCTGTTCACGGCGCGGCTACGGACCGCCAAAAGAGTGCTCGCGCTCGAGTATTCGCTCCGGGATGCCCTCGATAAGAAGCGGCAGCTGGTCATGTCGGATCCCCTGACAGGTGTCTACAACCTGCGCTACTTGATCAAGCACGTCGGCCGCGAGCTCAAGCGCTCCGAGCGGTTTGGCGGCAGTTTGTCGTTGTTGCTGCTCGACATCGATCGGTTCAAGGACATCAATGACAAATGTGGGCACGCCGTGGGCGACTTCGTCCTCAAGAAGCTCACCCGGCAGATCACCCAATGCCTGCGGCGGGAAACCGACTGGTGCGCTAGATTGGGCGGCGATGAATTCGCCGTCGTGCTCGAAGGATCCAAGATCGCCGAGGCGCGCACGTGCGCAGAGAAGCTGCGTCAAGCCACGGAGCTCATGTATGTGGACACCCCGGTGGGCCCGCTGCACGTGACCGTGAGTATCGGAATCTCGAGCTTCGAAGGAAACTCCAAACGCGATCCCGAAACCGTCCAGTCCCTGCTCGAGCGCGCCGACGCGAATCTCTACACCAGCAAGGCTCGCGGACGCAACCGCGTATCTGCATCGACCGACATCAAGACGAGCACCAAATCCGCTCCCGGAGCGGCCGGCCGCGAGAACGCTTCGTTCAGCTCTGTACGTTGACGACGGGCGGCAGGTCTTGATCGGATAGCGTCGCACCGCCTTCTTGAAGCGCAGCCACGACCTTCGCCGTATCTGCGCTCTCTTGCAGCGCTTCCGCGTGCGCGTCATGCCGGTCCCTCACCATCGGCAGATCTCTGCGCAATTCCTCAATCAGATTGATGATCTTCGTGACCTTCTGCTCCGTGAGCAGCGACACCTGCAATTCGAGATGAGTATGCTGCTTTTCGAGCTTGGTCTGCCGGTTCTGTGCAATCAAAACGATGGTGGTGGTTATCAAAGAGATGAGCGTCATCATCCCGTCAAGCAGCTCGAACGGCGGAGGATCCCATCCCCCTCGCGTGTCCCTGATCACATTGATGCTGACCCACACCGCTATGGCGGTCAGCAGACCCACGAGGTACAGCGGCCTACCCAACCACCGGCCCACGGCTTCGACTCGTCTTTGCGCCACGCCCACGGTCTCCCATTCCCGATTTTGCAGGGCGACGATGCTTTCGATGTTCTGGTCAATGTGCGCGGACAGCGTCGGCGCTGCGCCGGCGGAACTCGATTCGCGCGCAGACGCCATGGGTTTAGGCGGGATCCTGCGGCATCGGGATCGTCACATCGACGTGATTGCCCTCGAGGGTTCCGAGGACCTGGCAGACTCCGCCCATTTGACGGGTACGGTGGTGCAAGGGCGTATTTACGGCGTCCGGCCCCGAGACGGCCACTCGCGGCTCCAACAGCCGGGTCGCAATATGACAACGCAGAGTGTCTTCGACGATCTCGACTTGCAGCGAGAGTTTACTCGGTACGCCGTCGGATAGTATCTGCGTGAGCGCTTTCTGAACGATTCGAAACACACCGATCTTGAATTCGGAGCAAAACGGCGGCTCCTGCGGAGGATAGCGTTCCGAGTACTCGACGCCTGCCGCGTTACAACTCGTCTTCAAATTCCAGCCGATCGTCGAATAGAGCCCCACATCATCGAGAAGGCTCGGGCGCAAGGCCTCGACCAACTTACGCTTGATGTCGATAGCCTCGCGGAGTAATCCGACAGCTCGGGCAAGCTTGTCCTTGACGACCTCCGACTGCCCGCTCTGCTGGGATATCCAGCTCATATCCATAACCGCCCCGACCAGCAGGCCACCCACCTCGTCATGCAGCGTGCGTGCAATCGAAGATTTCTCTGCTTCGATTTCCATCTCTGAACGGCGCAGCGTCTCGAGTAGATCGGGCGCAGACAGCTCGTTCGGATAGCCGGCCTGGCGTTCGCGCGATTGACTATGCATCTTGCATTGTCGCATGGCCAGGACGAGGTCTCTGTAGGCGAACCGCGTCAAACTCAGGTCGAGAAAGCGACAAGCCAACATAAGCGAGCGCCGTTCGATCGATCGGGAAACGCGAGCTGATGCAATATTTACAATACTCATGAGCTCCTATTCCTATCGCGCAGCATCTGCTCCAGCTCCGCTACAGGGAGTGGGCGCGAGAGATAGTAGCCCTGAATTTGATCGCAGCGATGGCCCCTCAAATATTCGAGCTGTGCCGCAGTCTCCACGCCCTCGGCCACTACCTTTAGTTTCAGCGTATGTGCCAAGCGGATGATGGCCAGCACAATGGCGGCATCATCGGCGTTGGTCGTTATCCCGCGGATGAAGGCGATGTCGATCTTCAATTTGTCGATGGGGAAGCGGCGCAGATAGGCCAGGCTGGAATACCCTGTTCCAAAATCGTCGATCGATATACCGACGCCGAGCTTCTGAAGGCTTTTCAATATCTCGATCGTGCCTTGGGTATTCTCCATCACGGAGCTCTCTGTCAATTCCAACTCGAGGAGATCCGCCGGAATATCATGATCGGCGAGTGCTTGCGTCACATCGCCTTCCAGATTGCCTTCGATGAATTGGCGCCCCACGACGTTGACCGATACCGCCATCGGCCCGATCGAGGAGGCAAGCCAGGCAGCCACCTGCTCGCACGCCGTTTCCAACACCCAGCGCCCGACGGCTACGATCAGCCCAGTGTCCTCCAGCGTCGGAATGAACTCGCCGGGAGGCACCAGCCCGTATCCGGGGCGCTGCCAGCGCAGCAACGCCTCGAGTCCGCATATCCGGCCGCTCTCGATTTGCATCTTGGGTTGGTAGTGCAGCACGAATTCCCGATTTTCGACTGCTTTACGCAACGCCGTTTCGAGCTCCAGACGGGCCAATGCATCGGTGTTCATCTGCGCCGTGAAGAACCGGAACACGTCGCGCCCCGCTCGCTTTGCCTGATACATCGCCGTATCGGCATACCTGATCAGTGTCTCCGCGTTTACGGCATCGTCGGGGTAGAGCGCGATACCGACGCTCGCGCCCACGGCGACTTCGATATCGTTCAGAGCGAACGGCACGCGCAATACTTCGCGGACTCTCTCCGCCACAGCGTACGCGCGCCGCTGGGATTCCCGCGCCACCAAAATGATCGCGAACTCGTCCCCGCCAAGGCGCGCGATGGAATCGCGAATCCGCACGCAATCAACCAGGCGACGGCTCACCTGGCAAAGCAGCTCATCGCCCAGCACGTGGCCACGCGTGTCGTTGACATTCTTGAAATTATCCAGATCGATGCAAAGCAGAGCCACGCTCCAGCCGCGATCCGACGCGCTCGCCAATATCCTCGTGAGGTTTTTGTAGAACAGAGTGCGGTTGGGCAGACCGGTAAGAGCATCGTAATGCGCCATCTGAATCAGGCGCCTCTCGGCATTCTTGCGCTCGGTGATATCGCTTAGCACGCCGACTATGATCCAATCCGAACCCGAACGCTGCGCATGCAGCGTCACTTCCACCAGCAGGCGCGAGCCGTCCTGTCGGTTCAACAGGACCTCTTTCGACTCGCCGGCGCCGCCCCCCGCAATGACGTCATCGTATTCCTGCTCCAATTGATGCGTTCCACCCCTGAACAATTGCGCGGGGCCGATTTCCAACATCTGCTCGCGCTCATAGCCGAGCATCCTGCAGGCCGTCGCGTTCACCTCGATGAAGCGCATCGTCGAGCGACTCACCAAGGTAATCGCATCGGCAGTCGCGTCCATCGCGGCACGGAATCGATGCAGGTCGGCGGTACGCGCCCGTACCTGCTCTTCCAAGATGGCGCCGTGATTTTGCAGAAAATCACTGAACGCCTTCAACCGCAAGAGATTGCGTACGCGTAGCGACAATTCACTCGGCTCGAACGGCTTGGTCAAGAACTCCTCGGCGCCCGCTTTGAGCCCCGCTATGCGCGCGCTCCGGTCGACCTGGGCGGTTAGCATGATGATTGGAATATTCAGGGTGACGGGGTCCGCCTTGAGCATGGTCGCCAACTGGTATCCATCCATTCCGGGCATCATGACATCGAGTAATATCAAATCCGGCGCGGATCGGGCGATGCGAGTCAAGGCCTCTTCCGCGTTCGCGGCAGTTTGAGTGAGGTATCCCTCGGCCCGAAGGAGCACTTCGAGCAGCTTGCGGTTGCGATCTTCATCGTCCACGATGAGGACGGTCGACGCGGACCTCGCCATATCCGGGATCGAAACCGCGACGGCCGGGACGCTGTTCACGGCATCTGCGGCTTCGCGTTCGCCAACAGCGCATCGATCGCTGCGTACAATTCTTGGTAGCGCAGCGGCTTGGTGATATACGCATCGCAGCCCGCTATCTTGGTTTTTGCCTGATCCTCCCTCATCGCCATCGCGGTCAGCGCAATCACCGGTATGGCGGCTGTGGCCGGATCCTGTTTGAGCAAGGTCGTCGCCGCCAGGCCGTCGATGCCGGGTAACTGGATATCCATCAGGATCAAGTCGGGCCGGACCGCGCGAGCCTGAGTCAGCCCGGTCTCGGCATCGACGGCGCACAGCACCGTATGGCCGGCGTTCCGTACCAGCAGCGTCGCCAATTTCATGTTGGCCCGATTGTCTTCGATGATGAGTATGCTAGCCACCTGAAACTTTTCCGGAGTTTGATTGCAACGCCCGCCTGACATCCGCGATAAACCGTTCGTTGTTCAACCCGGCCTTCCCGACGCTATGGATGGCCTTGCCCCCGAGGCCGTTGAGAGCGACGCGATCCTGCTCCGTGATCTGTTTGGCGGTCACCACGAGGATTGGAATGGTCGCCGTTTCGCCATCGCTTTGCAGCGCCTTTATGACATCGAAGCCGCTCACATCAGGCATCATCAAATCCAGGAAAATCAAATCCGGCTTCAGCTGCCGCGCCATCGTAATCGCCTCGCCGCCGCCAAACGCGCGCAAGACGGCGTAGTCCGGCGGGGGAAGATACTGGGCGATCACTTCGACCGCCTTCGGGTCGTCGTCGACGACCATGATGGTATGGGTTCGTTCATGGACGGGATGCAAACCCATTTTCGCGAGACTTGCCTTCAACTGGACGCGGCTGATCGGCTTCTGCAGCACCGCCGCCGCGCCCCGCGTCAGCGTCAGATTGCCGTCGGGAACGCCCGATATGATCATCACCGGGACCTGCGCAAGCGAATGTCTTTCGCGAATTAGAGAGAGGAATTCCCAGCCATCGATGCCGGGCAGCCTGATGTCCAGCGTGATCAGGCTGAGGTGCTGCTCCGGCGCCATGTCCAGGGCGGCCTCCGCACTTGCGGCGCGCAGAACGGTAAAACCTTCGGCCTCGAGCAGCAGACGGATGAGATCCGCCGCGCGGTCGTCGTCCTCGACTACCAGCGCTATGCGTTCCTCGAATTCCGGCGCGGCTGTCGACGCGAGGAAGTTTTGCGTCAATGCCATCGCATCCTGGACCACCTCACGCATCGGCAACCAGGCGGCGAAAGACGCACCCTCGCCCTCCGCACTGGCAACTGCCACGGCGCCTCCTTGCAGCTCGGCCAATTGTTTGACCATCGCCAGACCGAGGCCGGTACCTTCGAATCTCCGTGCCAGGCTGCTGTCGATTTGACTGAACGCCTGGAACAGTTTCGCCATGTTCTCTTTGGAGATGCCGATGCCGTTGTCGCTCACGCAGATCTCGACGAATTCGTTATATTCACTGTCGGCCAGCGGAAACCCGTAAACTGCCTGCCCCCCCGGCACCGTGCCGACCAATTCGCGTGCCACCCGTCGTGCACGCAAAATCACGCGTCCGCCGTGTGGGCTGAATTTCACGGCATTCGACAACAAGTTGTAGACGATCTGCTTGGTCTTGCGCACGTCCAGTTCCACATTGCCCAAGCTGTCATCCGATTCCAACTCGAGGCGAATACTCTGGGCGGCCGCCTTTTCCTTCACAATCGACAGGCTGTTCGACAGCAAGCTGTTCAAATCCACCGACTCGAGGTCGAGCGTCATCATCCCCGCTTCGACTTTCGATAAATCGAGAATGTCGTTGATCAGCGATAGCAGGTGCTGGCCGCTGTTGTAAATATCCGCGATGTACTCGTGCTGGGTGAGGCTCATTTTCCCCATCAAGCCGTCCCTGAGCGCCTCGGAAAAGCCGATGATGGCGTTCAACGGCGTGCGCAATTCGTGCGACATCGTGGCAAGGAACTCGGATTTCATGCGGCTGGCATGCACCAATTCGATATTCTTCTCTTCCAGCGCGCGCTCGAAGCGCTTGCGCTCGGTCACATCACGCGCCGCGGCGAAAACGCCCAGCAACTTTCGGTCGCGATTATGAAAAGTCGCGGCGTTGTAGGAGACCACGGTTTCCACCCCATTCTGCGCGCGTACCGTCAGCTCATAGTTGCTCACTCGATTTTCAGTGATGACACGTTTGATCGCCGCGTCGGCGGCCGCGGGGTTGGTAAAGAAGTCCCTGCATGGCGCGCCGATCAGCTCGTCTCGGGTCCGACCGGTCAGGGCGATCATCTGCTGATTTACGTCTGAAATGACGCCCTGCGGGTCGGTCGTCATCAGTGCGTCGATATTCGATTCGATAAGGGAGCGAGTATAAAACTGCTGGTCGCGCAATCGTTGATCCAGGAGCGTCTTCGACGCCTCGACCTCTTTGCGGGCCGTATTGTCGGTACCAATCAGCAAATAACCGATGATGTCATCCAGCTCATCTCTCAATGCGGTGACCGAGACGATCGCGGGGAAGCGGCTGCCATCCTTGCGGATGTAGGTCAGCTCGTAAATATCCTCGATGCCTCGCGAGGCTTTGAATACGAGCGCCTCGAATCCCGGTGTGATCAGCGTACGCAATTCCGAGCTGAGAGCGGCGGCCCGGGCGATCACTTCCTGCGGATCGGAAATATCCGCGGGTGTGATTTTGTTCATCACTTCGGCGGCGGTATAACCGAGCATCCTCTCCGCACCGACATTGAATATTTGAATGACGCCCTTTTCATCCGTCGCGATGCTGGAGAAGTAGGCGCTGTTGAAGATGGCGTCTTGTAGAGCGGTGGTCTGCAGGCGTCTGATCTCCACGGCTCCTTCCGCCGCGGGCAGCTTCCCCCGCGTTTCCTCGGCGATGGCGCCGTTCGGCGCAATCTTCTCCGCGTCAATACTCATTGCAATTCCTTTCTTGACCGTGCACTTGGACTCTTGCCGAAACGATTAGGTTGTCGGATGGGCGAGGTGGGCTTGGATCGGGGGACGGCTTGATATCCCATTTGAATCTAGAACATGCGGCACGTCAGCGGTCGAGAATCAACCCGTCCTGGACGGTCGCCATAATTTCCCTATAAGCGATCTCACTATCCGCCGATTACCGGAATAAAGCGTGTGCCAGGTCGCCGTTCGAATCTTGGAGAATCGAGGCGTTTGGAGCCGCGGACCTGTTGGAATCGCGCGACGCCGCCCTATGTGGGGTACCGCACAGAGGCATGCGCGGATGGCCTCAGATATGGAATCGCCATCACATGTCCGCCTCGCTCGGATTCCTACATGAGACCGGGTTGATTGAGTCGATCGCCAACGCCGAAAGGCTTGGTAAAATCGTGCGGTCTTTGGAGTAATCAGCCGTGCCAAGTATCAATCCTCGCGCGACAGTGAGCCTTCGCGGTCGCCCTCTCCACGCGATGATCGTGCCCGTCCCGATCGCGTGCTTCGTCGCTACCCTCGCTACGGATATTGCATATTGGCGGACCGCCGCGATGCTGTGGGCGGACATCTCGGCGTGGCTGTTGGTCATCGGCATCATCTTCTCGGTCTTCGCGGCAACGGCGGGACTCATCGACTTTTTCGGCGACCGGCGCATTCGCGAGCTTCGCGCCGCCTGGATTCACGGGCTCGGCAACATCGCAGTGCTCGTTCTCTCGACGTTCAACGCATTGATCCACACTCGTGATGCGTACACCTCCGTCGTCCCTTCAGGTTTGATTGTCTCGTCGCTGGTCGTCGCAATCCTGTTGGTCACCGGCTGGAACGGTTGGACCCTGGTATATCGTCACGGCGTCGGTGTGTGCCGGAAGGACTCGATGTGAGATCCGCCCCTCTCGGGGGCGCGACCGCCCTCCTGCTCGCGCTGGCCGGTTGTGGTCCCGCCCCGATCGACCCGCAGCGGCAAGTCGGAGCCAACCCCTATTTGCCCCCGATCCACGAGTACCTGCTGCCGCCGATGCATGTGGCCAAGGTCGTGGGTTGGAACGGCGCGGCACCGACCGCTGCGCCCGGCTTGAGGGTGCAAGCCTTTGCCACCGGTCTTGCGAACCCCCGCTCTCTCTACGTTCTGCCAAACGGCGATGTTCTCGTGGTGGAGACTGGCGGCCCGCCCGGGCCGGTCAGCCGGCCCAAGGAAATCGTCATGAACTGGGTTGAGAAGATGGCGCATTCCCGCACCAAGCCCGGTCAGCGCATCCTTTTGTTCCGCGACACCAACGGCGACGGCGTGCCGGAGCAGAAGACGGTGTTTCTCGATCATCTCAATTCTCCCTTTGGCGTCGTTCTCGTGGGTAACGATCTTTATGTCGCCAACACCGATGCGGTGGTCCGCTTTCCCTATGCCACGGGCCAGACTCAAATCACCGCTCCCGGCGTAAAGCTGTGCGATCTACCCGGCGGCCCGATCGACCATCACTGGACCAAGAGCCTGACCGCAAGCCCGGACGGAACCCAGCTATTCGCCGGCGTCGGCTCCAACAGCAACATCACCGAGAACGGCATCCAGGCGGAGGTGGGCCGGGCCGCAATCTGGCAGATCGATCGGGCCACCGGTGCGCATCGAGAGTACGCCACGGGATTGCGCAATCCGAACGGCCTGCAGTTCGAGCCGCAGACTCATACGCTCTGGGCTGTCATCAACGAGCGCGATGAGCTCGGCCCCGATTTGGTACCCGACTATCTGACCTCCGTGCGGGACGGCGCCTTCTACGGTTGGCCCTACAGCTACTACGGCCGGCACCTCGATCCACGGGTTCAGCCGCAACGCCCGGATCTTGTCGCCAAGGCAGTCATCCCCGACTACGCTCTGAGCTCGCATGTTGCGCCATTGGGACTCGTCTTCTACACGGGAACGAATCTGCCGGAGCACTACCGCGGAGGCGCCTTTGTCGGCGAACATGGAAGCTGGGATCGGACCGTGCTGAACGGCTACAAGATCGTTTACGTGCCGTTTGCCAACGGCCGCCCTGCAGGGCCGCCGGAGGATATCGTCACAGGCTTTCTAATCGATGGCGACAAAGCACGGGGACGGCCCGTCGGTCTCGCGATCGATGGCCAAGGGGGCCTGCTGATCGCAGACGATACCGGCAATAGCGTCTGGAGAGTCTCGGCGGCTTCGCCGTGAGCCTCAAAGAGGCGTGACCGAACTCGCGCTCACGCCGACTTCAGTTCGTTGACTGCCCGCCATGCCTGATCGATCGCCTCGTGCGTGTAAGCATTCCAGCCTGCATCGGAGTTGGCGATGGTGACGCTTCCGCAGCGCCTGCGGGCGACCTCATAGGGCTGGGGACCCGACGTCTCCCGGTCGAACAGCGAATCGGCGCTGTAGGCATAGCCGTGCGGCCAGCGATTGACGGTGATCGCGGATATGTCGCTCGCCGAGCGAAAGCCGCCCGGACCGAGCATGCGGTCGAGCTGATCGGCGATCCGCGTTTCGTATTCCGCGAACGGCGTGGTCAGCAGCAGCTGCCGTCCCAAGCGAAACTGCTGGACGTTCGAGAGTCCCTGGTTTGGCGTGAGGGGTATGTGTTCCATGTGCAGCAGCATGGGCTCGCCCGGTTCACGCGGATTACGGTAGCCGCCGAGAGCCACAGGATAATCGAGCTTGGTGTTCGAGAAATAGGCATGAGGACTGTAAATGTCGTGAACGCCCAGCTTGACGAAGGAGTGCCAATTTCGAATGGCTACGTTGACGTAGACCAGCGGCATTTTGACGCTGCGAGCTAGCGCCTGTTTCTGCGGGTCGGGCAGCTCCGGCATGATGTGGGGAATCATCATGTTGTAGCCGGCCAGCACGCAGTGCGTGGCCTGTATGCGGTTCAGCGTACCCCCACGCACGTAGCCGATGTCCACCGGCCCACCCTTGTTCCGCGCATTGGCGACAGCCACCGCCGTACTATTCAGACGCAACCGGATGGGCGCTCCGTCGAGATCGAGCTTTGTATAGTCGAAGTCGGCGAGCACGACGTCCTCCATGGTACGGCCCGGAGCGACCGACGGCACCAAACTGCGGACCAGGAGCCGCGCGACGGACGCATTGCCGTCGGGGAAGTGATAGATGTAGGGCTCGTTGAACGCTGCAACTTCCGGATCGTCGAGGTCGCCCAGCCCCAGGCCGGCGAAGCCGCTGTACTGGCTGGCCATCGCGTCCAGCGAGGGCAGTATGTCGGGGCCCATTGCCGTGAGACCGAATGTCGAGCCGTCGAAAAACTTGACTGCCTCATCGCCCAACCCGGCATCTTTACGCAGGAAGTCGCGGTAGGAAATTGTCTTTAGGTAAGCGATTTTCTCCGCTTTCGACTTCCCGGCAAGATAATCCTTGGGGCGGGCGAAGAACTCGATGAGCCGCCCGCGGGCCTCATCGGACATGGGGAATTGCGCAACCACGGCCTCGATCGGGCGGGAACGGGCATCACTTGCGAACGAATCACCGCCGGTAACGACCGGATTGCCGGCGACCAGCCTGTCCACCCCAAAGCCCTCGCGGTCGAAGTACACGCCTTGGGTCAGGCCGAGCGACCGATAGAGCTTGCGGTCAAACGCCGTGTCGAAGCGGCTCAGCTCGACGCCGAGCGAGCGCAGCAGGCGATTGACCGTCTTGCTGAAGAAGGTCTTCGGGGATTGCAGCGACTCGGTGCCGCCATACCCGAGCAGCAGACGATCGCCGACCCGGAACTCGTTGCGCTTGGCGTGTCCGCCGAAATCGTCGTGGTTTTCGAGAATCAGGATGCGCGCCGCCGGCCCATGCGCTTCGCGATAGAACCACGCCGCCGCCAATCCGCTGATGCCGCCTCCCACCACCACCAGATCGAAACTCTGCTCGATCGGCAGGCCGGAGATATCGTAGGACTTGCCTTCGCGACCGACCTGATGGGCAACCTCGAACGATCCCGGATGACTGCCTCTTAGGCCCGTGAGCGACGGCGGGTAGTAGCGGCCGGGCTCTGCGCGTATCTGAGCGAGCGGAGTCAGACCGGCAGCGATGACCAGCGCGGTACCGCCGAGAAAATCGCGACGATTGATTTTGTTGGACATGAGCTCCCCGACTCACGCGGACCTGGACCCGCTACAGTGCAGTATTACCGGCCCTTGGGTTCGCGAGCCGTGGTGCGCGACGGCTCTTCAGCTCTTTTCCATTCGGCATCTGGATCATAGATTTTCATCGAGCGCGCAATCACGTCGGTTGTTAGTCCCAGATCTCGCTGACGCACGACCCCGTCGCTCCCGACGATGAACGTCATCACGCCGGATGAGCGGTATTCCGCCGGATAGGCCACGAAAGCAAATCCCCCGGTCATCTTGCCGTTTACGATGTATTGCTTTGCGCCGCCGGGGGCACGTTTCCCTTGCATGGTGAGGATATGGAAGTAATAACCACGATAGGGAGTCGGAGCGCCGCTTCTTCCGGGGTCATAGCCTTGAGCGACAGCGTGCGCCACGAGCGGTCCAATGGGACTTTGGGGTTCGCCGGCGGGCACCTTCCAATAGAGACCGTTATGTTGCCCTTCATCGCTGAAGATGGCCTGCGCATACTGCGATTGCTGGGCGTCGTAGTATTCGTGCTCCGCCGCCGCGAGCTCTTGGCAAACGCGAATGGCCGACATTTCGTTGCGGCCGATTCGCCGATAGAGGATTTCCTTCTTTCCCGCCTCGGTGTCGAAATACCACCCATTGGCATTGTGGACGAGCGGAATGGGTGCCGGCCAGTTCCTGGCGCCGATGTATAAAACGGTGGTTCCATCCGGTTCATTGACCAGACGGTGCATTTCTATATATCTCTGCACGAATTCAGCACGGGTATGCAGGTCCTCGACCTCGTCGCCCGAGGAAATGATTTGCTTTCCGTCCGGACCCAGTAACTCGAGCAAGGCCTTTTCGTTTTTGCTCTGCATGGCGGCGATCAGGGAGCTGCTCGCCTCTTCCGCCGACTGAAATGTCTTCTGGTCGGGCTGCTGCGCCAGGCCAATTGCGGGAAAGCATCCCGCCAAGAAGACAACCAGCGCGGCAAACTCACCCACCGCCGCTCTGTACGATTTGTCGGCGTTCAGATTCACTCGCTGCATAGGGCATCTCTCCATATCAAAGCTCCACCGGCAGGTATACGACAAAACTCGCTCATCGCCGTCCACCACCCCCGCCTCGAGGTCCGCCGCCCCCGCCGAAGCTTGCGCTCCCGCGAGAGGAGAAACTTCTTACATCTCCTCCGTGATCGTAGCCGCCAAAGGCATTCGAGCGAATGGCGCTTTCATCGCGAGCCCCAGAGTATCCTCGAGCCGCTTCGGTACCGTCAAAAGGACGGGCCGCCGCGGGGTCGCCTCTGGAAGCTTCCGGACCTCTCGAATCTTGGCCCGGATTTCTTGCATCCTCGCCCCGACCTCTGGCGTCTTCGCCGGGCCGCCCGCCATCTCCGGCGCGGTTCACTCCCCGCTGCACATCTCTTGCCACGCCGCGCTCGCCGCCGCCCCGGTAATAACTGTTACGGTTGTAAAACGTGTTGCTCCGCGAGTAATACCTGTCGTGGTTGTAGATGGGATAGCCGCGCCGCCAGTCGAATCCCCACTGACCCCAGCCCCAGCCAAAAGCCCCCACGAAACCGATATCGAAGCCGATCCCAAAGGCGAGGTAAGGACCGCCAAACCAGATTCCCGGGTACGGGTACCACCCTGGCCACGCTACCAGCGGATCGCCGTATACCAACCACGGATCATATGCGGGAACGTAAACCACCTCGGTGTTGGTCGGCTGAATGGCGATCGTCGAGTCCTGGTCCTCTACCGTTTGCTGAGGAGAGGACTTCAAATTGCCCGCCGCTTGCGCGCGCTGGCGCATCACTTGCACGGCAGCCATGACATCCTGCTGCTGATTGAAGAAAGCGTCGCCCAGAGAGGACGTCCAAGAGAGATTCTTGTCCATATTACCGAGGACCGACGGGAACGCCGTGAGCGCCTTGACGCTGGGGTCCCACGGTTGTGGGTCTATCGCCTGGCCCAATGCGTCGCCTTTCAAGTCGGGATGCGCTTGCAGCCATCGATCCGCCTCGACCACTTGCTCGGGAAATGTCGACGCCGCCAGGATCTGCGCCACCAGCGAATCCGGGTACAGCGCGATCGGCGCGACCAGCTGCTGCAGCTGCTCGGGAGTCTGTTGAACATGCGCAGGAGCCTGCGGGGGCTGCGTATCTTGCTCGGCGAACAGAGTTTGAGACCAAATCGCGAACAAAAGAGTCGACGACACAAGAGAAACTAAAATCTCCGCGCCCCGGCGGAACAGCGACCGCCTGGCGGCAGCGTGGACAATATTCATGACCCTACCTCTCTCCTCTGTGCCCAACGCCTCGGCCCATGCATCTGGCGATCCCCGCGGCGCCACTCTACCGTACGGACACACGAGCCGCATAGCAGGGCCGAGGGGGAGGCCCACTGTGACGAGCCGCTCACTCCCGGAGTCACCCGCCCTGTGGGTACGGTGGGGCACAGACCCGGCGACTGTGAGTCCCTAGGCTGCTCGGAGCAGCCCTGTCACTGCGAACGAGCCGCGTCAAATGCTTAGGGTAGTCCGGCGGGATCAACGGCTAGGGGCCATTATGCTTTGTCTGATGGTGGTCTTCGCCATCGTGGCGGCCGCCTATTGCTGGCACATCAATCGGCAGCTGGCGACTGATTACGCCGCAGTGACGCACGCCTATACAGTCGCCGGTCAAGTCGAAGCGTTGATGAACCGTGTCACCGACGGTGAAACGGGCGAGCGCGGGTATCTGATCACCGGGCGAGAGGACTATCTCGAGCCGTACAATACCTTTACGAGCACCATCGACCGTCTGTACGCTGAATTGGCGATGTTGACCGCCAACGACCCCGCTCAGCGTCGGCAAGTCGCCCTCCTGCAGCCATTATTGCTCGCGAGAAAGAATGAACTGCAGTCGATCATCGATTTACGCCGCTCGAGCGGTCTCGACATCGCACGCACCTCCGCTTCGTTCGAGCTGGGCAAATCCCTGCATGATCAGATTCGCAGCATTGTAGACGTATTGAATGTCAACGAAACTCAAACGATCGAGCGGCGCAATGCGGACGTCGCAGCCGCCGCAAGAGAGTCGCAGGCCGGCGTAGCGCTGGTGGCGCTTGCCTTGGCAATTCTCGCCGCCGCGAGTTGGACGGTGGAACGGCGGACTAAGAGAAGAATCGCAGCGGCTCAGCAGGCGATCGACGCAGTTGACGCCGACAAGCAGCGCTTGCAGCAGGAGTTGGCGCGTAACTTCGCCCTGTTGGCGCGCGTGGGTGAGCTGGCAAGAATCGGCGGCTGGGAGATTGAAATTCCGGGCAACCGGGTTCACTGGTCTCGCGAGGTATTCCGCATTCATGAGATCGATTCCGAGGTCGCCCCACCCGTGAGTCGAGGGCTGGAATTCTACGCACCGGAAAGCCGGCCGCAAATTCAGCAGGCGATTGAATCCGCCAGCAAGGCTGGAGGTACATGGGACCTGGAGCTCGCGCTGATTACGGCCAAGGGACGGCGTATCTGGGCGCGATGCCTGGGACTCGCGGTGGTACGTGACGGCGTCGTCGAGAAACTAGAGGGCACTTTCCAGGACATTACCGAGCGCAAGCTCGCCGACGAGTCTATGAGACTCCTCAACCTGGAACTGGTCTCGGCACGAGATCGGGCAGAGGCGGCGAGCACGGCCAAAAGCCAGTTTCTGGCCAACATGAGTCATGAGATTCGAACGCCAATGAATGCGGTCCTTGGTATGCTGCAGCTGCTGGGACAAACTGAACTCATTCGACGCCAGCACGACTACGTCGTCAACGCGCAATCGGCGGCAAAGTCGCTGCTCGCCATTCTCAACGACATTCTCGATTTCTCGAAAATCGAGGCCGGCAAAATGCTGTTGGACGTCGGGCCGTTCTCGTTGGATGGGCTGATGCGTTATCTGGCGGTAATTCTGTCCACCAGCATAGGCGACAAAGATATCGAGGCGGTGCTCGATCTCGACACACATCTGCCCCTCGATTTCGAGGGCGACTCGCTGCGCTTGCAGCAGGTGCTCATCAACCTGTCGGGAAATGCGGTGAAATTCACCGAGTCGGGCGAAGTCGTGATCTCCCTGAAAATGATTGCAATGAACAACTCGACCATTGAAATCGAGTTCGCGGTGCGCGACACGGGCATCGGCATCGCACCGGAGCATCTTGAGGACATCTTCGAGGGCTTTTCCCAGGCGGAATCGTCCACTGCACGACGCTTTGGGGGCACCGGTCTCGGTTTGGCGATCAGCCGAAGGCTGGTGAAGTTGATGGGCGGCGAACTCAAGGTGCAGAGCGAATTGGGCGCCGGCAGCCGATTTTCCTTCACATTGTCGTTCGAGCGGTCGGCAACCCAGCGAACCACGCCGAATCGATTTACTCCGGCATCCATGCCCTGCGTCCCGGCCGGCAAGCAATGTCACGCGCTGGTCGTCGATGACAATGAGTCGACCCGCGAAGTTCTGCACTCCATGATTTCCGCAGTGGGTTGGCACTGCGACACGGTCGATGGCGGCCGACAGGCACTGCAGATGCTCGAGCAATACGCGCGGCGCGCCCTGAAGTACGATGTTGTCTTCATGGATTGGAAGATGCCCGACCTGGATGGCTGGCAAACCACGCAGCTCATTCGGGAAGGCGGTGCCGCCGCCGGAGCACCCATCATCATCATGATATCCGCTCATGGGAGAGAGGCGCTGGTCGAGCGCCTGCGGCAACAGCCGTCCCTTCTGGACGGGTTTCTCGTCAAACCGGTGACGGCCTCGATGCTGTTCGATGCGGTATCAGACGCCATGGCCGGCAGCACGGCCCAGAACACGGTTGCGCGACAGCGATCCCCTTCGAATCGCCTCGAGGGGCTGCGCCTGTTGGTGGTCGAAGACAACGTCATGAACCAGCAAGTAGCTTTCGAGCTGCTGTCCAATGAAGGCGCCGAGGTTACTGTGGCCGCCAACGGCCGGTTGGGCGTGCGCGAGGCACTGTCCGCCGAGCCGCGGTTCGACGCGGTTCTCATGGACATCCAAATGCCGGACATCGACGGCTATGAGGCGAGCGCCAAAATTCGCAGCCATCAAGCCATGGAATCGATGCCCATCATTGCCATGACCGCGAACGCATTGGCGGAGGACAAAGCCGCCTGTTTGGCCGCGGGCATGAATGATCACATCGGCAAGCCCATTGACTTGGACATCCTCGTCATGACCGTTTTGAAACATTGCCGGCGCGCGGACGGAGCAGCGCGCCCTCTCGGCGCGCGCGCCCAATCCGCACCCTCGCCCGCGGTGAACACCACCCAGGACTTTCGCGATGCGCTGCATCGGATCGGCGAGAACAGCGTACTTTATAGCGATATGTCCAAACTGTTCATCCGCAGCTGTACGACCCTGGCAGCCGATTTGCAGCGCCATATCCTCCGTGAGGACAAATCTGCCGCGGCTGCGCTACTCCATACGTTGCAAGGCACGGCCGGCACGGTGGGCGCCATGTCGCTCGTGAACTATGCGGCAGGACTGGAAAAGCAATTGCTTTTGGCCGGCAACACGGCTTCAGCGATGTTTTCACCGGACGAATTCGATGCCGCAATTCGCAACGGTTGCAACGAGCTGCGCATCTTTTCTGAAAAACTCGACTCGGAATCGACGACGTCCATCATGCGCTTGACCGTGCTCGACAAGCCGCGGCTGGCACGGCTTCTGGATGAACTCGATGCATTGATGCGCGACAAGAATATGCGGGCGACGAATGTTTTCGATGAATTGAGGTTCACATGCGGAATAGCACTCGGAGATAAATTGGCGGATCTGGAACAGGCGATGAATGATCTTGATTTCCCGTTGTCGCTCGAGAAAACGCGATCGTTGCGGGAATCGGTCAAATGAACACACGCCAGATCGAATTGGCTGCAGCGGAATCCAATCCGCGGCCGCAACTGCTCATCGTGGACGATCAGCCTCTGAATATCCGTCTGTTCCACGAGATCTTCCACGCCGACCACGAAGTATTTTTCGCCACCAGCGGCGAGGATGCCTTGGAATTTTGCCGGACCAACTTTCCCGACCTGATTCTCCTCGATGTAATCATGCCGGGACTCGATGGATTCGAAGTGTGCCGCCGGCTGAAGCAAGATGAGCGGACTCGAGAGATTCCGGTGATCTTCGTGACGGCGCAAAGCGACGCTGCAGAGGAGGAGGACGGCTTGGCTGCCGGCGCGGTCGACTTCATCGCCAAATCCGCCAGTGCAAACGTGATGCGTGCGCGCGTCGGCACATTGATTACTTTGAAGCGTCAGTCCGATTTGCTGCGCCGAATGGCGCGAATCGACGCCCTGACCGGCTTGGCCAATCGCCGGCACTTCGACGAAACCCTGAGTTCGGAATGGCGTCGCTGTATGCGGTCGGGAAAGCCTCTATCCCTGGTGCTCATCGACCTCGATCATTTCAAGCTTTTCAACGATCACTACGGACACCCGGCCGGCGACTCCTGCCTTCAGCAAGTATCCGCGTGCCTGAAGGCGGGGTTTGCACGCTCCCATGACCTGGTCGCGCGCTACGGCGGGGAGGAATTCGTGTGCGTGATGCCGGAGACATCCCTGGAAGGCGCCGAGGCCAAAGCGCGAGTGCTGGAAAAGGCCGTGCGCGCCTTGCGGATTCCCCACGAGAAGTCGGCCGTGGCGGACGGCATCGTCACCATCAGCCTCGGGGTTGCGGTTGCGATGCCGAATGTCGGGGAGGAATGCGCCGCGCTCATTCTTTGCGCGGATCGATCGCTGTATATGGCGAAAGACGCCGGGCGCGGTCAAGTGCGCACCCTGCAGATCTAGGCGCTCTGCAATCTCATATTGCGAGCTCGGCCCGCCGCCGATTCACCAAGACGGCGCCGTACACCAGACCGGCGGCGAGCCAGGCGAGGCCGAGCATCAGGGCGAGCGAACTCATCCCGGACAGGACCGCCAGCACGACGATGATCCCGGCCAACGGAATTGCCAGGTGCACGATCCATTGTCCGGATCGCTGTTTCACCCAAAACTGTGCGATCACCGATACATGCAGAAGCAAGAACCCGCAGAGCGCCCCGAAATTGACGATGGATACGAGTTCGTCCATCTGGTATCGCATCAACAGCGCGACTGCGACTGAGATGGCGGCGGTTGCGACCATCCCGACATACGGGGTGCCATGTTTGGGATGAATCTTGGCGAGCACGGCGGGCAGCTGGCGGTCGCGTCCCATGGCATACATGACGCGCGCGACGCCGACCTGCATCGGCAGCGCGTTGGTGACCCCGACCAGGGTGGCCATGACCCACGCGGTCAGCGCCGCGGCCCAGGGGGCGATCGCCCAGGCGAGCAGCTCGTAGGTCGCGGCTGCCGGATCCTTGATGGCAAAGCCGCCGAGAAGATCGCCCATCACCCATGCCGTTACCGCCAGAATCGCCGCCGCGATGAGCAGCACGCTGACGATCGCTCGGCCCACGAGCCGCTTGTCGTCGCTCTTGACCTCTTCCGAGAGCGTGGAGATCGCGTCGAACCCGAGATAGGACATCACACAGATCGACGTCGCCGTGAAGATGCTCTTGGCACTATATAGGTCCGGCGCATAGAGCGGCCGCAGCGTGAGCCCGCCGTTGCCCTTGCCGTGGTACAGCGCGACGACCCCGAGAACCAAGAGCAGAACCAGCACCACGATCTGCACCGCCACAGAGATCAGATTGACCCTGGAAGTCACGCGCACGCCGAACCAGTTGATGCCGAGAGTCGCCGCGCCCAGCGCCACGATCCACAGTGCCCGATCCACCTGCGGCACCAGTGTGCCCAAGGCGACCGCCATGAAGACATATACGTAGGCCGGTATCAGCAAGTAATCGAGCAGGATCATCCAGCCGCCGATGAAGCCGGTAAATGGACCGAGCGCGTGGCGCGCATAACCGTAGATCGATCCGGCGCTCGGCACGGCCTCGGTCATCACCGCGTAGCTCTTCGCGGT
>Ga0302324_100002550_pt1 | contig 41818 bp, 37 predicted proteins | sample Palsa_T0_1_FD_201949 | JGI IMG/M metagenome (GOLD analysis project Ga0302324, IMG submission 201949) | Peat permafrost microbial communities from Stordalen Mire near Abisko, Sweden - Palsa_T0_1 | ecosystem: Environmental > Terrestrial > Soil > Palsa > Peat permafrost | place: Sweden: Abisko...
TTTGGTTCTGGACCTCTCACCGGGCCTGAGCGCCAACAATGACGTCATTTGGGTCTGCGGCAAGGCCCTCGTTCCCGCCGGCGACACCGGTTCGCCGGCGGATGCCAGCACGGTGCCCGTGGAGTACTTGCCCGCTTCCTGCCACGCCTAGCGCGCCGACGGACCTAAGAACCCGGCCGACCCCTTCCCGCGGAGGGGGTTCACCTTTCTGGGAACCTAGTCACGTAGGGGAGCCTCCCGATATGCGAGCATGGGAGGAAGATTTGACAATTGAAGGCAATCCCTCGGGTAAACTAGGGTTTGTCGGCCACATCGAGCTTGTCGTAACCCCATGAATGAAAACGCTTCTTTGGCGTTCAGCGGCGTGCGCAGCGGCTTGGGCGGTCTGCCCCAGCGCCTCGTGCAGGACGGGCTGATCGAGGAAGCGGCGATGCTGGAAGCGGTGAACCACGCCCGCGAGCGCAAAACCAGTGTCGTCACCCAGCTAGTGGCCAGCGGGGCGGCCAATGCCCGCGATATCGCCATAGCCGCCTCCAACGAGTTCGGGGTACCGCTCTTTGACCTGGACGCGCTGAACCTCGACATGGACTCTGTGCGGCTGGTGAGCGACAAGCTGCTCGCCAAGCATCGGGTGCTGCCGCTGTTTCGCCGCGGCAAGCGGCTGTTTATCGCAGTCGCGGACCCTACCAATCTGCACGCCATCGACGAGGTCAAGTTCCAGACCAGCCTCGGAATCGAGGCGATTGTCGTTGAGGACGACAAGCTCCAGGCCGCCATCGACAAGGCGATCGAGCAGGCCGACAACCAGATGTCCGCCCTCACCGACGACAGCGACGTCGATCTGGACTCGCTGGAAGTCAGCGGCGGGGAGGATGAACTCGACGAAAAGGTCGGACGCGACGATGTCGAGGATGCGCCGATCGTACGCTTCGTGAACAAGGTGATGCTGGATGCGATCCGTCGCGGCGCCTCCGACATCCACTTCGAGCCCTTCGAGAAGATGTATCGGGTACGGCTGCGCATGGACGGTGTGCTGAAGGAGATCGCCCAGCCGCCGGTGCAGCTCGGATCGAAGCTCTCGGCACGCTTGAAGGTGATGTCGCGCCTGGATATCGCCGAGCGGCGCGTCCCGCAGGACGGGCGCATCAAGATGAAGCTGTCGAAGAACCGCGCCATCGATTTCCGCGTGAGCACCTGTCCGACGCTGTTCGGCGAGAAAATCGTGTTGCGTATCCTCGACCCGGCGCAGGCGATGCTCGGCATCGACTCCCTCGGCTACGAGCCGTTCCAGAGGGAGCTGTACCTCAAGACCCTGGCGCGGCCCCAGGGCATGATTTTGGTGACCGGCCCCACCGGCAGCGGCAAGACGGTGTCGCTCTATACCGGTCTCAACATCCTCAACCGCGAGGACACGAATATCTCCACCGCCGAGGATCCCTCGGAAATCAATCTCCCGGGCGTGAACCAGGTCAACGTGAATCCCAAGGTGGGGCTGACCTTCGCCGCAGCAATGCGCGCCTTCCTGCGCCAAGACCCGGACGTCATCATGGTCGGTGAGATCCGCGACCTCGAAACCGCGGAGATCGCCATCAAGGCGGCCCAGACGGGCCACCTGGTGCTCTCGACTCTGCATACCAACGATGCGCCGCAGACCCTCACCCGCATGGTCGACATGGGGGTCAAGCCCTATGCCATCGCGACCTCGGTCAGTCTCATCATTGCGCAGCGCCTGGCGCGGCGCCTGTGCAACCACTGCAAGCAGCCGCGCGAGATCCCGAAGGAAGCGCTTCTCAAAGAGGGCTTCAGCGAGATCGATGTCGCCTCGGGCCTGAAGATCTTTGCCCCCAAAGGGTGTGCAAACTGCACGGACGGATACAAGGGCCGCACGGGTATCTACCAAGTGCTGCCGGTCACGGAAGCGATCGCGCGCATCATTCTCGGCGCCGGCAGCGCGGTGGACATCGCGGAGCAGGCCGACAAGGAAGGGGTGTGGGACCTGCGGCGCTCGGGACTCGAGAAGGTGAAGAACGGCTTTACCAGTCTCGAGGAAGTCAACAGCGTCACGGTTGAGTAACACAATCGGAAGTAACCCATGGCTCAGGCAGCAACAGCAACCACCGGTACCGTACGCACGATCAGGCGCGACATCCCCTTCAGCTGGGAGGGCAAGGACAAGCGCGGCGCGCGCGTCACGGGCAAGAGCCTGGCGCCGGATGAAGCGACGCTGCGCGCGGATCTGCGCCGCCAGGGCGTGGCGGCCACGAGGATCCGCAAGCAGCGCCAGATCTCCAGGGGCGGCAAGGTCAATCAGGGCGACATCGCGGTGTTCAGCCGCCAGCTCGCGACCATGCTCGCCGCGGGCATTCCGCTGGTGCAGGCGTTCGAGATCGTCGGCAGCGGCAATGAGAAGCCGGCGATGCGCAGGCTGATCCTCGACATCAAGGCCGACGTCGAGGGCGGCACATCGCTCCATGAGTCGATCGCCAAGCACCCGCTGTATTTCGATGACCTGTTCGTGAATCTGGTCGAAGCCGGCGAGCAGGCCGGTGCGCTGGAAACACTGCTGGACAAGGTCGCCACCTACAAGGAAAAGACCGAGGCCCTGAAGAAGAAGGTCAAGAAGGCCCTCTTCTACCCGGCCGCGGTGCTGGCGGTGGCGATCCTCGTCACCACGATCCTACTCATCTTCGTCATTCCGCAGTTCGAGTCCCTCTACCAGGGATTCGGGGCCGACCTGCCCGCGTTCACGCAATTCGTCATCCACATATCGCGCGTTGTCCAGCACGACGGCTTCTACATCCTCATCGGTCTGGTGGGCGCGGTCATGACATTCAATTATTTCAAGAAGCGCTCCAAGGCCATGCGCGAGTTCCTGGACCGGCTGAGTCTGAAGATCCCGGTCATTGGCCCGATCCTAGAAAAATCCTCTATCGCGCGCTATGCGCGCACGCTGTCAACCATGTTCTCCGCGGGCGTGCCGCTGGTCGAGGCCCTTGAATCGGTCGCCGGCGCGACCGGCAACATCGTGTACGAGAACGCTGTGATGAGGATGCGCGATGAGGTGGCCACCGGGCAGCGCCTGCAGCGCGCGATGGAGAACACCGGCCTGTTCCCCAACATGGTGAATCAGATGATCGCGGTGGGTGAGGAGTCCGGATCGCTCGATTCCATGTCGGCCAAGGTCGCGAGCTTCTACGAGGCCGAGGTCGACAACGCCGTCGACACCATGTCGAGCCTGCTCGAGCCGATAATTATGGTGTTTCTCGGTGTCGTGGTGGGCGGACTCGTGGTCGCGATGTATCTGCCGATCTTCAAGCTGGCTTCCGTGGTCTGACGCGCTGAACGGCGGGCGCCTGTTGCGGCGGGCACCGCGCTTGCGAAGGCCGCCATGTCCGTGATCGCGCTGCTCGGTGCCTCACCGGGCCTGTTCATCGGCACCTGCCTCGTGCTGGGCCTCGCCGTTGGCAGTTTCCTGAACGTGGTGATCTACCGGCTGCCGCTCATGCTCGAGCGGCAGTGGCGCGAGCAGCGCGCGGAGCCCGATACACCGGGCGCCTCCGAGCCGCCGTTCAATCTGCTGGTGCCACGTTCGGCCTGCCCTGCCTGCAAGAGGCCCATCTCCGCGCTGCAGAACGTTCCGCTCCTGTCCTGGCTCATCCTCGGGGGACGCTGCGCGCACTGCCGCACATCGATCTCGGCACGCTACCCGCTGGTGGAGGCGCTGACCGGTCTCATGAGCGCGGCGGTGGCCTGGCAGTTCGGCTTCGGCTCACCGGCGTGCGCGGCGCTGCTCTTGACTTGGTTCCTGATTGCACTGACCTTCATCGACCTCGATCAACAGCTGCTGCCCGACAGCCTGACGCTGCCGCTGCTGTGGAGCGGCCTGCTCCTGAGTCTCTTCGCCGCAAACTCCGGCGCTGCCACAGTTCCCATAGACGTACGCTCGAGCCTGATCGGCGCGATTGCCGGTTACGTGAGCCTGTGGAGCGTCTATCATCTGTTTCGGCTGGCGACGGGTAAGGAAGGCATGGGCTACGGCGACTTCAAGCTGTTTGCCGCACTGGGGGCGTGGCTCGGGTGGCAGATGCTGCTGCCGGTCATACTGCTCGCCAGCGCGGTGGGCGCCGTGGTGGGCATCCTGCTCATCGCCGTGCGCAAGCACGAGCGCGCCGCGCCGATGCCGTTCGGTCCGTTCCTCGCCGGTGCAGGTTGGCTGATGCTCATGTTCGGACCGCCGATCCTCGCAAGATACTTCGACTTCATCCCGCGCCTGAGCGCGCCCTAAGTGAGCGCGCGCGTGTATCGGGTGGGACTCACGGGCGGCATTGCCAGCGGCAAGTCGACGGCGGCGAAGTTCTTCGGCGAGCTGGGCGTGCCGATCCTCGACAGCGATCAGGTGGCGCGCGATGTGGTCGAGCCGGGGCAGCCGCCGCTCGAGCGGCTCGTAGAACGCTTCGGACCCTCGATACTCACAGCCGACGGACATCTCGACCGCCCGGCACTGCGTGACATCGTGTTCTCCGACCCCAAGGCGCGCGCGGACCTGGAAGCGCTCACGCACCCGGCGATCGGCGCGGCCATGGAAGCGCGCTCGGCACTCGCCGGTGGTCCCTACCAGATCCTCGTCATACCGTTACTGGTGGAAAAGAATCTCGCCTCACACCTGGATCGGGTGCTGGTGGTCGATTGCGAGGAGGCGCTGCAGCTGCGCCGCCTGCACCGGCGCGACGGCGCCACACGCCAGCAGGCGCAGGCCATCCTCGATGCCCAGGCTTCCCGCGCGGCGCGCCTGAAGGCGGCCGATGATGTGATCAGTAACGGCGGCACCATCGATGCGGTGCGCGAGCAGGTGACGGCGCTGCACGCACGCTACCTCGAGCTCGCCGCACGGCCGCGCGGCTGATCCGGCGGCCTTGAAGCGTTTACGGGCGGCGCGCTTGTCACGCACAATAGGCCGGTGAAGAAGGCCGCACCGGAAGCTGAAGAATCGGCGCCTGCCGCCGATCCCGGCATGCTCGTTTTCGAGCAGCCGCTGAATGAGCGGATGCGTACGTTTCTGCGCCTGGATTTCCTTTACAACGAGGCGCTCTATCACAACGAGCGGGCGAGCCCCTGGGGCAGCCGTGCCGCGATGGCGAGCCTCATCGACATTCTCGCCATTACCACGCGCTCGGACGTGCGCTCGGATGTGCTCAAGGAACTGGAGAGCCAGCTCGCGAGCCTGAACGAGTTCGAGTCCCGGCCGGGCGTGGATGCGCAGCGTCTGAAAACGGTGCAGTCGAACCTGCAGCGGCTGCGTGCCGATCTGATGAGCGCCGGTTCCGCATTCCTGCAGCCGCTGCGCGATTCGGAGTTCGTGAGCGCCATCAAGCTGCGCAGCGCGGTTCCGGGCGGAACCTGCGCGTTCGACCTGCCGGAATACTATTTCTGGCTTGCCCAGCCGGATGACTTGCGCATGCGCAGCTTCAATCAGTGGCTGGGGCTGCTGCGCCCGATGTGCGACGCGATCGCCGAGCTCCTCTGGCTCACGCGCCAGAATGGTCGCAGTCGCCAGGAGGTCGCCCCGGGCGGTAACTTCAGCCTGGCCTTCGACCGTGACAACCCGCTGCAGCTGCTGCGCCTGTCGCTGCCGGCGAGCGTCGGGCTCTACCCCGAGATCAGCGGCAGCCACCACCGCTGCAGCGTGCGCTTCCTCGCCTGGAAGGGCCTGGCGAGTCGCCCGACGCAGGCGCAGAGCGACGTCGAATTCCTCTTGAGTTGCTGCACATGAGCGCGCGCGTGCGTTGTCCGACCTGCCGGCGCGATGTGGATTGGGACGCAGCGCCGTTCCGCCCCTTCTGCAGTGAGCGCTGCCGCCTGATCGATCTGGGCGCGTGGCTCACCGAACAGCACGCCATTGCCGGTGACAGCGTGACCGCTCAGGAAGCAGCTCCGCCCGAGGATCAGGCAGACACAGGAGACGGCTGAGGAGATGAGGTTCCGCGTCAAGGCGTTCAGCCTGCATCTGACAGGTAGCGCCTGCGTACTGATCCTAGTGCTCGGGGCATTGTATTTCGGCTGGTACCGCTGGCCGGGCTGGTACTTGGCGCAGGCGCTGCACGTGGCCGTCGTCCTAACGCTCGTGGACGTAGCTCTCGGACCCACCCTCACACTGATCGTTGCCAATCCGGGTAAGCCGCGCCGGGTGCTGGCGCGCGACGTTGCCATTATTGTGACCGTGCAGATCGCTGCCCTCATCTACGGGGCGGGCACCCTGTGGCACGGCCGACCGCTCTACTACACCTTCTCGGCGGATCGGCTGGAGATCGTGCAGGCTTCCGACATCAAGCCCGCCGAGATCGCGCTGGCGCAGCGAGAAAACCCTTCGCTCGCGCCGCATTGGTACAGCCTGCCGCGCTGGGTGTGGGCGCCGTTGCCGGACGATCCGAAGCTCGCCCTCAAGATCGTCAATTCGTCGATATTTGGCGGCGAGGACGTCATTGACATGCCGCGGTACTTCAAACCCTGGAATCAGGGACTAGCGAAGCTGCGCACTCAGCTCGTTGCTGTGAACGACATGACGGCGCTCTCACGCGCCGAAAAGCAGCATGCCGCGGCGTTCATGGCTGCACACGGACTCGCACCTGAGAAACGCAACGCGCTGGTGATTTATGGCGATATTCAGCACGTGCTCGCGGTCTTTGACCTCGGCACGCTGCAAATCAGGGCCATATTTCGGGTGAACTGAGCGCGCCCTCGCGCTCGGACCTAATCTGGTACCGCCGTCACGCTCCCGCGCCCGCATTGAGTTAACAATACACCGATGTCGCCAAGCGCCCGTTTGCGCCTGTACGTCCTGGGTGCACTGTACGCCGCGCCGTACGCGGTAATGTTCTATTTCTCGCTGGCGCATCACTATAAGCCCCGCAGCGTGGCTGCGCTCCTCGCCACTGCGGTGCTGCTCTCGCTGCTGCTCGCCGGGTGCACGCGGACCTGGCGCCGCTTCTTTCTCGCTTACGTCCCCCTATTGCTGGCGAGTGTAGCCTACGCGGTCTACGCCCTGGCGTACGGTGTCGTGCCCGGGCGAACCCTCGGAATCTTGCTGCTCAGCGCCTCGTGGGAGGAGATTCGCGGGCTCTTCGCCCTGTGGCCGCAGAAATGGCTGCTGCTGCCGTTCCTTGCTGTCTTGGGCGGCTATCTGTGGCTCGCGTGGCGGTTACCCGAGTGGCCGATTTTCTCCGGCAGGAGCAATCTGGTGGCACGCGTGTTGCTCGCACTGTCGCTCCCCCTCACCGCGTACGCTGCGACCGATGCTACGCTGCTCATCGAGGGCTTCGGGCTGAATCCTGCGGCGGGAAGCATCATGTTCTTCGCCGGCCAGTTGCCGCGGGCGCGCGCCGAGATCCACGGCGCCAATGTGGTGAAGATCCCGTTCCACGCCGTGCACATCACCCGCGGGGAAGAGGTTCATGTTCTCATCGTCGGAGAGTCGGCGCGGCGCGGCGACTGGTCCGTCTACGGCTACCGGCGCGCGACTACGCCTTATCTCGATCGCATCAGAGGCGAAACAATCCTGCTTAAGGATGTCATGGCCGACGCGAACCTCACCCAGCTGTCGGTGCCGATGATCCTCACTGGCATCGCGCCGCAGGACTTCGGATCGACCCACATACACGGTACGCTGCTCGATCTGGCGAAGGAGGCCGGCTATTCGACGACGTGGCTGGTGAATCAGGATCTGGACGTTTCCACCTCCCTCGGCATCAGCGCGGACCATCTCGAATATCCGCCGGAGATGCTGCTCGGGAGGTTCGGGCGGCACACCCGGGACGAGGCGCTCCTTCCTGCTTACCGCCGCGAGCTGGCCCGCTCAGGATCGGCGCGCTTCATCGGCATGCACATCATGGAGTCGCACTGGGAATACTATCGCCGCTATCCGCCGAGCTTTAGGCGCTTCGGATCAGCGGACGCCCTTAACTCAATGTCACTGTTCACCCGCAGCGCCACATCCAACCAGCAGATCGTCGACTCCTACGACAACAGCGTGCTGTATGGCGACTGGTTTCTCGAGCAAGTGATCGAGGCGGCGCGCACGCTCAACGTTCCAGTCACGGTGACTTTTATTCCCGACCACGGGGAGTCGCTCGCGCTCTTCGATGGCAATGCCGGGCACGGAGGCACGGTCTATGACCCGGCGCAGTTCCAGATTCCCGCTTTTATCTGGCTCAATACCGCATATCGTGCCGCCCATCCCGGTAAGGTCGCGGCGCTGACCCGCAACTCGGACAAGGAGATTCGCAGCCACGATTTCTTCTATACGGTCGCGGACCTTATGGGAATCAGCTGGCCTGCGGCGCGGCCGGAGCGCTCCTTCGCCTCCGACCGATTTGTACCCGATACAAGTCTGCAGCACATCATGGGAGGCGTCTTGCAGAGTCGGCCGCAGGTCCCCGCCGCCGCGGCCGACGCACACCTCTACTGAGACGCATTCGCCGGCGCGCTCACGCCGAGCCACTTCGCCAGGAACGCCCACTGATCGGCGAACTCATCGATCTGCATCCACACGGGTTTGCCCGGGCCGTGACCGGCACGCGTCTCGATGCGGATGAGTATGGGATTGCCGCAGATCTGCGCCGCCTGCAGCGCGGCGGCGAACTTGTAGCTGTGCCACGGCAGGACTCGATCGTCGCGGTCGGCGGTGGTGATGAGGGTCGGCGGATAGCAGGTGCCCTGCTTCACGTTCTGTACCGGCGAGTAGGCATACAACGTACGAAACTGCTGCGGATCCTCCGACAGTCCGTAATCCGAGCTCCACTGCCGGGCGTTGGCGCTCGCCGTGTGATAGCGCAGCATGTCGAGCACCCCCACCGCCGGAAGCGCTGCGCCGAAGAGTTCCGGGCGCTGCGTCAATACCGTCCCGACCAACAGTCCCCCGTTGCTGCGACCGTAAATGCCCAAGCGCGCGCTGCGCGTGTAATGCTCGCCGATCAGATACTCGGCCGCGGCAATGAAGTCCTCGAACACGTGCTGCTTGTTCTCGAGCGAGCCGGCGCGGTGCCAGGCCTCCCCGTACTCCCCACCGCCGCGCAGGTTGGCCTCGGCATAGGTTCCCCCCATCTCGAGCCACGCCTGCACCTGCGGCCGGTAGACGGGGGTGAGCGAGACGTTGAAGCCGCCGTAACCGTACAGCAGCAGCGGCTGGTTGCCGTCTCGCACCGTGTCACGGCGGTGCGTGATGTACATCGGCACGCGCGTGCCGTCCTTGCTGTTATAGAACACCTGCTCGGTGATGAACTGCGCACTCGAGACCGGAGCCTGCGCGGCACGCCAGAGCGTCGCGCGCTGCGATGGCACCTCGAAACGAAAGATCTCCGGCGGGGTCAGGTAGTCGGTGTAGGAAAATAACGTCTCGCTGTCAGCCTCCTCGCCCGAGAAGCCCTCGACGCGGCCGAGCCCCGGCAGCGGCACTTCCCCGACCGGCCGGCCGTCGCGCTCATACAGGCGCACCACGCTGTGGGCGTCCTCCACGTACTTGGCGATGATGCGCGCGCCGACGTAGGTCGCCTCCTGCAGCGCACTCGCGCTTTCGGGCACGAGGATGCGTCGCGCGGCGGGCTCGCGTGGATCGACGGCGATGACGCGCCCGAGCGGGGCCTGTTGCGTCGTCTGGAAATACAGCTCCGTGCCGTGCGCACCGATGAACTCGTAACGCGCGTCCCAGGCCGAGAACAGGTGCTGGGGCCTTCCCCCCGGCCGGCGCAGATCGATGAGGTCCACGCCGTTACTTGCAGTCCCCTCGACCAGCGTCACGACCAGGTAATGGCCGTCCTCGGTCACGCGCGCCACCGGGACGTGCGTCGGATGATTGCTCACCTCGTACACCAGCGCGTCCTGCTCCTGAGCCGTGCCGAGTTTGTGGAAGTAGACGGCGGGCCGGCCGGCGTCATCGCCGCGCCCGTCGGGCAGTGCCGGATAGCGGCTGTAGTACACGCCCGAATCATCGCGCGCCCACGCCACGCCCCAGAACTTGGTGAAGCGCAGCGTATCGGGCAGGTCGGTGCCCTCGGGGACACGCTTGAAGCGCCACAGCTGCCAGTCGCTGCCGCCGTCGGAGATCGCGTACGCAACCATCCTGCCGCGCACGCTCGGGGTGAACGCCGAGAGCGCGATCGTCGCATCCTCGCGCACGGTGTTCGGATCAAACAGTACCCGCGGCGCCGCCGCGGCGCCCTCGCCCAAGAGCAGTACGCTCTGGTTCTGCATACCATCGTTGTGCAAATAGAAGTAGCGGTCGCCGCGCTTGACCGGCACCTCGTAACGCTCGTAGTTCCAAAGCTGCGTCAGGCGCGCCTTGAGCCAGGCACGCGCCGGGAGCGCGGCCAGTCGCGGCAGCGACAGCGCGTTCTGCGCCTTCACCCACTGGCTCACCTCCGGGGAGTCGAGATTCTCGAGCCAGCGGTAGGGATCGGCGACCCGCGTGCCGAAGTAGCTGTCCGCCACCGGCCCGCGCGCGGTGAAGGGGTAGATGGTCGGCGCCGCGGCCGGCGGCAGTCCCACGGCGGTCTCGGTGGCGGTGCGCATGGGCTTGCCGCCCGGGCCGCTGCCGGGAAAGGGTTCAGGAGCATTTCCGAGCTGAGCGGCCGTACACGCCACGAGCAAGCTCAGCGCTCCTGCGGCGGCAGCTGTGACCGCCGCGCGTGCCCGGCTGCTGAGCCGCCGTGAGGCTGTCAGGGAAATTTGATCTTGCCGCCCCCGGGGCTCGGTCCGGGCCCCGGCCCGACGGCACTGCCGACTTCCGGAACGACGATGCGCGAGGCGGCCTCGCGGCGCATCTCGCGTGCCTCGTCGATGGCCTGCTCGAGGGCCACCTTCACGCCCTCGGGAAACTTCTTCAGCGCCTCCGCAAGCGTACCGGCCTCGATCTCGAATGCGAGCGGCAGCACGCCTGCGGGCGTGAGCAGCTGCGTCTGACCGGAGAACAGCACCGCGCGGCTCGGGTCCGCCGAACCCTCAGCGGTCACGGGCGTCAGGCGCCGGATGCTGCCGGCACGACGGTCGGTGAACACGTCCTCGCGATACAGTCCTTGCAGGTCCAGCTGGATTTCAGGGAGATCGTTCTGCGCTGCCATGGAGGTGTCCGCCGTGAATGCCGCCCCCCCATTGTACACGCGACATCCGCCGGGCCGCCCGCGCCTTACGGCGGCGCGAGAGTGCCGAGCGCTGCGACGAACGGCCGGTCGGCCTCCAGGATGTCTTCCGCGGCCAGTGCCCCGCGCGCCACCCACTTCAACTCCTGACCATCGAGTGAGTGGGGCGTGCCGCTGAAGCGCTCGACGATCCACAACGAAAGCTCGACCTTGCCCTCGGGGTAAGCGTGTGTCAGGCGCATGAACGGGCGCGCCGCTGTGACCTCGATGCCCAGCTCCTCGCGCAGCTCGCGCGCGAGCGCCGCCGGCTCGCTCTCGCCTTGCCCCACTTTGCCGCCGGGAAACTCCCAGCGTCCGGCCAGGTGTTTGCCGGCGGGGCGCTGTGCGATCAGCACCCGGCCGTCCTCATCGTAGAGCGCCCCCGCCACCACCTGGATCGGCGAGCCGGGCGGGCTCGCTGCGCGCCGCGCGGGCACCGAAGGCTACTCGACGCTCGAGAGCGCGCCGTGGCAGTGCTTGTACTTCTTGCCCGAGCCGCAGGGACAGGGCTCGTTGCGCCCGACCTTGCGCTCCCCGCGCACGAAGGTGCCCACCGGCTCAGGGGCTGGCGGTGGGGGTTGGAGCGCTGCGGCGCTGCGCCGCCCGCCGCCGGCTGCAGGCGCCACAGCCGGTGCAACCGGTTGCGGCTCGGGAACGGTGAGGGCGGAAGAAGCCTCCGCATGCTGTGCCTGCAACGCCCGCATCAGCTTCTGGCGCCGCTCCTCTTCCTCGCGCTCGATCTCCTCCTGGGTGCGCACCTGCAGCGTCGCCATGAGTGAGGAAGTCTCGAACTTGATGCGCTCGAGCATGCCCGCGAACATATCGAAGGCCTCGCGCTTGAACTCGAAGCGATAATCCTTCTGCGCATAGCCGCGCAGGTGAATGCCCTGGCGCAGGTAGTCCATGGCCGCCAGGTGCTCGCGCCAGTGCTGATCGAGCTTCTGCAGCATCACCTGCTTTTCGACGTGGCGCATGATCTCAGCCCCGGTGCGCGCGACCTTGGCCTCGTAGCTCTCGTTCACGGCGCGCAACACCCGCTCGCGCAGTGCCTGCTCCTCCAGCTCCGGCTCCTGCGTGAGCCATTCGTGCGGATCGATGCGCGTGCTGAAGTCCCGGCTCACCGCGGCGGCAAGGCCCTGCAGATCCCAGTCCGCGGGGGTTGCCTGCTTGGGCATGTACTGATCGAGCAGCGTCCCGACCGAATCCTCCATCAGCCCGCGGATGGCGCCCGAGAGATCCTCGGTGCCCATGATCTCGGTACGCTGTGCGTACACCACCTTGCGCTGATCGTTGGCGACGTCATCGAAGAGCAGCAGGTTCTTGCGGATATCGAAGTTGTGCGACTCGACCTTGCGCTGCGCCTTCTCGATCTGGCGGGTGAGCATGCCGCTCTCGATCACCTCACCTTCCTTCATGCCGGCCATCTTCAGCAGCCGCTGCGTGCGCAGCGGGTCGCCGAAGATGCGCATCAGGTTGTCTTCCATCGACAGGTAGAAACGGCTCGAGCCCGGGTCGCCCTGGCGACCGGAACGTCCGCGCAGCTGATTGTCGATGCGGCGCGATTCGTGCCGCTCGGTGCCGACGATGTGCAGACCGCCCGCTGAGAGCACCTTGTCGTGCCGTACCTGCCACTGCGCGCGCAACTCTTCGCGCGCGCTATCCTCGATCGTTCCGGCTCCAGCCAGCTCCGCCTCAAGATTACCGCCGAGCACGATATCGGTGCCGCGGCCGGCCATGTTGGTGGCGATGGTCACCGTGCCGGGGCGCCCCGCCTGCGCCACGATATGCGCCTCGCGCTCGTGCTGCTTGGCGTTGAGCACCTGGTGGTTGACGGCCTCCTTATGCAGCAGGCCGGACAGAAACTCGGAGGTCTCGATCGAAGTGGTGCCCACCAGCACCGGCTGCTCGCGCGTCACGCAGTCGCGGATGTCCTCGATGATCGCCTTGAACTTGTCGCTCTGCGTCAGGTACACGAAGTCGGAATTGTCCTTGCGGATCATCGGCCGGTGCGTGGGAATCACCACCACCTCCAGGCCGTAGATCTGCATGAACTCCGAGGCCTCGGTATCGGCGGTGCCGGTCATGCCCGAGAGCTTCTTGTAGAGACGGAAGTAGTTCTGGAAGGTGATCGAGGCGACCGTCTGGTTCTCCTCGCGCACCCGCACGCCTTCCTTGGCCTCGACCGCCTGGTGCAGGCCGTCCGACCAGCGCCGGCCGGGCATGGTGCGCCCGGTGAACTCATCGACGATGATGACCTCCCCGCCGCGCACGATGTACTCGACGTCGCGTTTGTAGAGCGCGTGCGCGCGCAGCGCCGCGTTCAGATGATGCATCAGGCGGATGTTGGCCGAGTCGTACAGGCTCTCGCCCTCCTTCAGCAGCCCGCTCTGCGTCATCAGCTGCTCGACATGCTCGTGACCGGTCTCGGTGATGTGCACCTGCTTGCTCTTCTCGTCGACGGCGAAGTCGCCCGGGCCCTCCTCCTGCTTCTGGCGCACGAGGCTCGGGACCAGCTCGTTGATGCGCAGGTACAGCTCGGTGCTCTCCTCGGCGGGGCCGGAGATGATGAGCGGCGTGCGCGCCTCGTCGATGAGAATCGAGTCGACCTCATCGACCACCGCGAAGCTCAGTGAGCGCTGCACCCGGTCCTCGAGGCGATAAGCCAGGTTATCGCGCAGGTAGTCGAAACCGAACTCGTTGTTGGTGCCGTAGGTGATGTCGCACCCATACGCGGCGCGCTTCTCCGGCGGGCTCTGGGCGTTCTTGATGACGCCCACGGTCAGACCGAGGAAGCGATACACCGGACCCATCCAGTCCGCGTCGCGCTGCGCAAGATACTCATTCACCGTGACGATGTGCACGCCCTCCCCGGGCAGGGCGTTGAGGTAGGCCGGGAGCGTCGCCACCAGCGTCTTGCCTTCCCCGGTGCGCATCTCCGCGATCATGCCCTTGTGGAGCGTGATGCCACCGATCAGCTGCACATCGAAGTGGCGCATCTTGAGCGTGCGCACCGCCGCTTCGCGCACCACGGCGAACGCCTCGGGCAGCAGCTCATCGAGCGTGGCTCCCTCCTTCAGGCGCTTGCGAAACTCCTCGGTCTTCGCCCGCAGCGCCTCATCGCTGAGCTCCTTGATGTGCGCCTCGAACTCTTTCGCGGCGCGCACGTAGCGGCCTTGTCCCCGGACGATCCGCTCGTTGCGGCTGCCGAAAACGCGGGTGAGGAGTTGGCGCAAGAAAGACTCGCTGTGAGGAAAAAATATCTTTCCCGTCAGGTACTTATGTTACTGGCGGGTCTGCGAAAGCGGCGTATTGTACGCAATAGACGCCGTCTGCGCCCAATTGGTTCGGCGAGGGGAAGTTTCAAGTGCGCGAGCGAGCGCTGTCCAAATCGCCCGCAGGGCGGGTAGTGGCGCCTTTAGCGGCCGATGAAGGTGAGCGGGTCGACCGGGCGGCCGTTACGCACGACTTCGAAATGCACGTGCGGACCGGTGGAGCGTCCGGTTGAGCCCATGAGTGCCACCGGCTCGCCGCGCTTGACGGTCTGCCCGACGCTCACCAGGGTGCGCTCGTTGTGAGCGTAGCGTGTGACGTAGCCGTCGCCGTGATTGATCTCGACGAGCTTGCCGAAGCCGGAGCGCTCGCCCGCCCAGGTGACGATGCCGGCAGCGACCGCCACCACCTGCGAGCCTGCGGTGCCGGCGAAGTCCACACCCTTGTGGAAGGCCTCGCGCCCATCGAGCGGATCGGTGCGCTCGCCGAAATAGGAGGAGATGAAGCCATTGGCCACGGGGCTGCCTTCGGGGTGGATCTGCTCCTTGAGCTCGCGCGCGAGGATCAGGTTCTCCAGTGCCGACAGCTGTGACTCACGCAAGTCGACGCGCTGCTCGAGCTGCGCCAGCATCGCGGAGAGGTCGGGGATCTGGGCGCTCACGCCCTCAGCGTCGGACTCCGGCCCCCCGGTGGGCGGGTCACGGTCGAAATTGAACTCGCGGCTGTCGATCGAGGCCATCTCGGTGAGGCGCTTGCCGAGGGCATCCAGCCGGATCACGTGCGCGTTGACCTCCCCGAGACGCATGGCCATGGCGTCCACGCGCAGCTGCAGGTGCTGTCTTAGGTCGGCGATCTGCTGCTTCTGCTCGTCCAGCACGCCGCCGAAGCGCACCGTGTCGGCGAGCATCAGCTTCTGGTGACTGCCGCGCCCGAGGTGCACGCCCAGAGCGAAGGCGCTGCCGAGGATCGCGAGCGTGAGCCCGGCAAGCACGCCAAGCGTGAGCGGGCGCGCGAGGTTCAGCTGACGGGCCCAGCCACTGTGCCGGGAAAAGAAAATAATGTTCATCTGCGTTCCGAGCCCTTGCAGTCCCCTTCAGGCAGGCATCCGCGCCTACATCGCTTGGCCAGCCTCGGGCGTTTATCGCCCTGTTTTAATGCAATAACCCTGAACGGTGCTGGCAACCCCGCTGTCATAGCTCCTCGCCTTAGACCGGTGGCTTTGCGTCCCCGTCTTTCGACGGGTTTGCCGAAGCAGCTTGAGGCAATATGCCGAAGAAGATGAGCCGAAACAAGCGCGGCAGCACGCGAGTGAGCACTCGGACGGCCTCCAGGCCGCCGCAAATTCATTCTGTTAAGGAGCTGCTGCGAGGAAAGTTGCCGCTATTGACGCGCGTCACACATCAGGCGACGCGACAGAATCTGTGGCATGAGTTTCTCGCAGCCCGTGTTCCCGCACCGCTCGCCGCGCGCATCTCGGGCGTGACCGAGCACGCTGGCACGCTCGTGATATTCGCCGAGAGCGCGGCCTGGTGCGCGCGGCTGCGCTACGCGGTGCTCGAGCTCGAAGCTGACATTCGCGCCGCGGATGCCACGCTCAGCGGGATCGAAGTGCGGGTGCTGCCGCGCGGCTAGAATCGCGGCGCAGCATGGTGCACCGCAGCTGCGGTCTTCAGCCTCGCGGCGGGTGCAGCGCGGGGGCCTCGATGTAGGAAATGGGCGCGTCCGTGTAGCGCTCGAACATGACCTCCTCCCAGGTGGAGGTATCGGCCAGGAGCGCCCGCAGCAGCCTGTTGTTGAGCGCGTGCCCGGATTTGTAACCGCTGAATTCCCCGATCAGGCTGTGCCCGAGCAGGTACAGGTCCCCGATGGCATCCAGGATCTTGTGCTTGACGAACTCGTCCTCGTAACGCAGGCCATCCTCGTTCAGCACCCGGAAATCATCGAGCACGATGGCGTTATCGAGGCTCCCCCCGAGCGCCAGGTTGCGCGCGCGCAGCGTCTCCAAGTCGCGCATGAAGCCGAAGGTGCGCGCGCGACTCACCTCTTTCAGAAACGAGGTGGTGGAGAAATCCATCGAGGCACGCTGCGAGCGGCGTTTGAAGATCGGGTGATTGAACTCGATCTCGAAGTTCACCTTGAAACCGTCGAAGGGATCGAACTGCGCCCACTTGTCGCCGTCTTCGACCCGCAGGCGCTTCTTCACGCGAATGAAGCGCTTGGGCCGGCGCTGCTCTTCGATCCCGGCGGACTGCAGCAGGAACACGAAGGGACCGGCGCTGCCATCCATGATCGGCACCTCGGCGGCGGACACCTCGACGATCGCATTGTCGATCCCGAGACCTGCGAACGCCGAGAGCAGGTGCTCAACGGTCGAGACGCGCGACTCGCCCTTGCCGAGGGTGGTACCGAGCATGGTGTCCCCGACGTTCTCGGCGTTCGCACGGATGTCCACGGGGTGCGCCAGGTCGGTGCGGCGAAACACAATGCCGGTGTCGGGGTCGGCCGGCTTGAGCGTCATCAACACCTTCTTGCCCGTGTGCAGCCCGACACCGGTGGCGCGAATCGAGTTCTTGAGTGTTCTTTGTCCGACCATGTCTGCTGCATTTGATAACGAACACGCCGCACCGCCGCTGACAGGCGACCGGCGCGCGCCATGAGGGGGTCTGCCTTGCCGGCAGACCCTCCCTCGGGCGATCGACGCAAGCCGCCTTACCGTACCACATCAATCGGCCTGCCGCCGCAGGAATGCCGGAATGTCCAGCAGCTCCTCGGAGTGACTCTCGGGCCGCAAACCGTCCCCGACCGCCCGCTGGCGCTGCACCGTCGGCTTGTCGAGTGCGGCGTAGTCACTGCTCGAAAGCGGCGGTCGGCGTACCACGCGCATGGACGGCTCCCCGCGCGGGTCCCGCTCACGTCCGCCGACCTCGCGTTCCCGCGGTGCGGAAAGCGGCATACGCGCCGCAGCAGCCGGGCGCCCCAGTCCCGTGGCAACCACCGTCACACGTACCTGGTTGGACAGTTCCGGGTCGATAACAGTGCCCACGACCACCGTTGCATCTTCAGAGGCGTACTGCTTGACGATGGTTCCGACCTCCTGGAACTCCCCGATCGACAGATCCATGCCCGCGGTGACGTTCACGAGGATGCCGTGGGCACCGGCGAGGTTGATGTCTTCGAGCAACGGTGAGGAGACCGCAGCCTCCGCGGCCGCACGCGCGCGACCCTCACCGCTGGCTGCGCCGGAACCCATCATGGCCATGCCGGTCTCGGCCATCACGGTGCGCACGTCGGCGAAGTCGACGTTGATCAGCCCGGGACGTGTGATGAGCTCGGCGATACCCTGGACCGCGCCCTGCAACACCTGGTTCGCGGCCTTGAAGGCATCCAGGAGCGTGGTCTGGGGACCCAACACGGTCAGCAGTTTCTGGTTAGGAATTGTAATCAGCGAGTCGCAGTACTTGGAGAGTTCCGCGATGCCGACATCGGCCACGTAGCTGCGCTTGTTGCCTTCCATCTCGAAGGGCCGGGTCACGACCGCCACGGTGAGCATGCCGAGCTCCTTGGCCACCTGCGCCACCACCGGAGCGGCTCCGGTGCCAGTGCCCCCGCCCATGCCACAGGTGATGAACAACATGTCGCAGCCCTCGACCAGCTCGACGATGCGGTCGCGGTCCTCCATGGCCGCCTGACGGCCGACCTCCGGATCGGCACCAGCGCCGAGTCCCTTGGTGATGTTGCATCCGATCTGCAACGCCATCTTGACCTTGGCGTGTTTGAGTGCCTGGCTGTCGGTGTTGACGCACATGAACTCCACCCCGTCGATCCCCTCGGAGACCATGTGCGCCACGGCGTTACCGCCACCCCCGCCCACGCCGATCACCTTAATCACAGCGCTCTGGCTGTATGCGTCCATCAGTTCAAACATGTCTCGCTCCTCTACACGAATAGAAATGGTTGGTTGAGTCGTCGCTCTTTTCTATGTCAGCTCTACTGTCAGCTTCAAAAATTCCCCTGGAACCAGGAGCGCATGCGATCGAACACCGTCTTTGCGTTCCCGAGGGAGCCCCCGCGACGCGTGGGCAAAGCGTTGTCCCGTGCGTAGAGCAGCAGCCCCACGCCGGTTGAAAAAATCGGATTGCGTACCACGTCGGTGAGCCCGCGCACCGCCTGCGGCACACCCAGCCGCACCGGCACGTGGAACACCTCCTCGGCGAGCTCGATGGCGCCTTCCATCTTGGCGCTGCCGCCGGTGAGCACGATGCCCGCGGCGATCACTTCCTCGAAGCCGCTGCGGCGCAGCTCCTCGCGCACCAGCGCGTACAGCTCCTCGTAGCGCGGCTCGACGATCTCCGCCAGCGTCTGGCGTGCGAGGCGCCGAGCCGGGCGCTCGCCCACGCTCGGCACCTCGATGCTCTCGTCGGGGTTGGCGAGCTGCGAGAGCGCGCAGGCGAAGCGGATCTTGATGTCCTCGGCGTACTGCGTCGGGGTGCGCATCGAGACCGCGATGTCGTTGGTGACCTGATCCCCTGCGATGGGGATCACCGCGGTGTGCCGGATGGCGCCACTGGCGAACACCGCCAGGTCCGTGGTGCCCCCGCCGATGTCGACCAGGCACACCCCGAGCTCCTTCTCATCCTCGGTGAGCACTGCGAAACTCGAGGCCAGCTGCTCGAGCACCACGTCCTCGACCTCCAGCCCGCAGCGCTGGATGCACTTCTCGATGTTCTGTGCGGCGCTGTCGGCGCCGGTGACGATGTGCACCTTGGCCTCGAGGCGCACGCCGGACATGCCGATCGGGTCGCGGATGCCTTCCTGGCCGTCGACGACGAACTCCTGCGGCAGCACGTGCAGGATCTTCTGGTCGGCGGGGATGGCCACCGCCTTGGCCGCATCGATCACGTGCTCGACGTCCCCGTGGCTCACCTCCTTGTCGCGCACCCCCACCACGCCGTGCGAGTTCAAGCTGCGCACGTGGCTGCCGGCGATGCCGGCGAACACCGAGTGGATCTCGCAGCCGGCCATGAGCTCGGCTTCCTCGACCGCACGCTGGATCGACTGCACGGTGGACTCGATGTTGACGACCACGCCCTTCTTCAGTCCGCGCGAGGGTTGTGAGCCCAGACCCAGTAGCTCGATCGAGCCGTCGAGCCCCACCTCGCCCACCAGTGCCACGACCTTGGAGGTGCCGATGTCCAGCCCAACGATCAGATTGCGTTCCGTCCGCTTAAGCATCGTGACCACCCTCGCGACCCGCAGTGCGCGCGGCATTGCCGCGCCAGCCGATGGCAAATCCATTCGTGTAGCGCATGTCCACGTAGACAATGTCCTCACCGCGCTGCGAGACCAGCTTCAGCGCGGTGTTCATGAATTTCTCGAAGCGCTCATCCACCTGGCGGCGGCCTAAGCGCACCGTGACGCCGTTGGCGAGATCGAACTCCCAGGCGCCGCGCGCATCCAGGCGCATGGCGGTGAGGCGCAGCCCGGCCTGCATCAGCCGTCCCTCGGCGGCCAGATAGCGCTGCGCCACCACCGACTCCTTGCCGTCGGGGCCTTCGAGCTGCGCCAGCTCCGCCGGCACGTGCCGCGCGTCGGAGTCGAACAGCTCCCCGCGCGTGTTGAGAAGCCCGCGCTCACCCCAGCGCGCGGCGGCGGTCTGCTCGATCACCAGCACCGTGAGCCGGCGCGGCCAGGCGCGCTGCACGCTCACCGCATCCACCCACGGCAGCGCGTGGATGGCGCGCCGCACGGAGGCGAGATCCACCGACAGCAGACCCTTGCCGAGCACCTGCATCTTCACCACACGCTCCACATCACCGGGCGTGACGCGCTGAAAGCGTCCTTCGACCGCCACCGACTCGATCGGCTGATCGAGCACCCACACCGCGGCGAGCACCGCGAGGATGACGAGCGCGAGCGTGCCGCAGGTGAGTGCGAGCCGGCGCCAGTTGATCACCGGCAGGCGCAGGCGCGGGGCTGCGCTTGGCTTACGGCGATTTTTCGGTCGGCCGAGCATGGCTAGCTCCCTCCCTGTTCGGGAGCGATCAGCGCCCGCGTGAAGCTCGTCTCCAGCACGCACCAGCACAGCTCGGGGAAGTCGACACCGACGGCGCGCGCAGCCATCGGCACCAGGCTGTGACTGGTCATGCCGGGGACGGTGTTGATCTCGAGCAGCTGCGGACGGCCGGAGGCATCCATCATGAAATCCGCGCGTCCCCAGCCGGAAGCATCGCAGGCCTCAAAGGCCGCAAGTGCGAGCTGCGCCAGGTGCGCCGCGGCGGCTGGCGCAAGACCGGAGGGGCAGAAGTAGCGCGTGTCGTCGCGAAAGTATTTCGCCTCGTAGTCGTAGAAGGTGCGCGGGGTCTCGATGCGGATCGCGGGCAGCGCCTCGGCTTTGAGGATCGCCACCGTGTACTCGCCGCCGGTGAGCCAGGGCTCAGCGAACACCCGCGTCTCGAACTCCGCGGCCGCAGCGTAGGCGGCCGGCAACTCCTCCTCCCGCTCGACCCGCGTCATGCCGACGGAGGAGCCCTGCGTCGCCGGCTTCACGATCAGCGGGAGCCTGAGGCGCTCGATGGCGAGCTCGAAATCGGCAGGGCCCGTCAGTACCACGCTGTCGGCGGTAGGGACGCCCGCTGCGAGGGCCAGGCGCTTGGTGCGCAGCTTGTCCATGCCGATGGCAGAGCCGAGCACGCCGCTACCGGTGTAGGGGACCCCGAGGTACTCGAGCGCGCCCTGGAGCGTGCCGTCCTCGCCTCCCGGGCCGTGCAGCGCAATCCACACGCGCGCGAAGCGCTCTGTGCACAGCTGCGATAGCGTCTGCTCGCGCGGATCGAAGGCGTGCGCGTCGACGCCGCGGCTCTGCAGCGCTTCCAACACCGCCTTGCCCGACAGGAGCGATATCTCGCGCTCGCTCGAATCCCCGCCAAAGAGCACCGCGACGCGCCCGAATTCGCGCGCATCCGTCACGCGACGCAGGAGCTTGGGTTCGTAGGTGAGGCGCATGGGCTTACGGCACTCCCACGATGCGCACTTCGGGATTGAGCGCGATGCCGTATTCGGCAAGCACTCTCTCGCGCACGTGCGTGATGAGGCGCTCGAGATCGGCAGCGCTCGCCTTGCCGTGATTGATGAAGAAATTCGCGTGCTTCTGCGACACCGAGGCATCCCCGATGCGAAAGCCCTTGAGCCCGCACGCCTCGATGAGACGCGCGGCATGATCGTTGGGCGGGTTGGTGAACACCGAGCCGCAGCTCCACTCCCCGATCGGCTGCGAGGCCCTGCGCCGCTCGAGCAGCTTCTTCACTTCCTCGGCGTGCGTGCCCGCACGACGCTCGAAGGACAGCTGCGCCTCGATGAACCACTCCTCGGGCACCGGCGCACTCACCTGGCGGTAGCCGATGTGGTAGTCCGCCGGCGAGCGCTGCTGCAGCGTGCCGCGGCGGTCGACGGTGAGCACGCTCGTGACGTGCTGCCAGGTCTCCCCGCCGAAGGCACCGGCGTTCATGGCGAGCGCCCCGCCGAGGGTGCCGGGAATGCCGGCAAAGAACTCCGCCGGCCCGAGTCCCCACTTGATGCATTGCCGCGCGATGCGCGCGCAGCTGACGCCCGCGCCGCCGCGCACGCTCGTCTCGCCGACGCGCTCGAGGACATCGAGCGTGCCGCGGGTGCTGACGACCACGCCCGGAAGTCCGCCATCACGCACCAGCAGGTTGCTGCCGAGCCCGATCCAGTGAATGGGTATGCCTGCGGGCAGCTCGCGCAGGAACGCCGTGAGATCCTCGCGATCGCGCGGGGTGAAGAACACCTCCGCAGGCCCGCCCACGTGCCAGGAGGTATGCCGGCTCATGGGCTCATCGCGGCGCACGCGCGCGTTGAAGCCGTTGTCCACGGCGGGGTTCATGCCGCATCCTTCGGCGGCAGGAGCGCTGCGAGCGCCTGCGGCAGGGTGTGCGCCACGGCGCTGATGTTGCCCGCGCCCATGGCGAGGAGCACATCGCCTCCCTGGATCACATCCTTGAGCGCTGCGGCCAGCTCCTCCACGCGCTCGATGAACAGCGGCTCGAGTTGACCGCGGCTGCGCACCGCGCGACAGATGGCGCGGCCGTCGGCGCCCGGGATCGGCGGCTCGCCGGCGGCGTACACCTCGGTCACGCACAAGGCATCCGCACCCGAGAGCGCCTTGCCGAAATCATCGATCAGGTCGCGGGTGCGCGTGTAGCGGTGCGGCTGGAACACCAGCAGCACGCGCCGCCCGGCGTAGGTCTGGCGCACCGCCTCGAGCGTCGCTGCGATCTCGGTGGGGTGATGGCCGTAGTCATCGATGATGGTGATGGTTCCGAGCGCCGTGACCGCCTCGCCGAGGTGCTGCAGCCGCCGCTCGACGCCCTGGAAGCTCTCGAGCGCGCGCTGGATGGCCGCATCCTCGATGCCGAGCTCGGTGGCCACGGCGATGGCCGCAAGCGAGTTGCGCACGTTATGGCTGCCCGGAAGGTTGAGGGTCACCGACAGCGGCGCAGCCCCTGCGCGCGCGACCTCGAAACGAGTGCGCGCTGCGGCTGACTGGATGTTGGTGGCACGCACGTCCGCGCCGCTCCCCAGGCCGTAGGTGAAGGTCGGACGGCCCACTTCCTGCACGATGCTGCGCAGATGCTCATCGTCCGTGCACAGCACCGCCAGCCCGTAGAACGGCAGGTTGTGCAGGAAGTCGAGGAAGCTCTGCTTGAGCAGGCCAAAATCCCCGCCGTGCGCGCTCAGGTGATCGTTGTCGATGTTGGTGACGACCGCCATGAGCGGCTGCAGGCGCGTGAAGGAGGCATCGCTCTCGTCGGCCTCGGCCACCAGGTAGCGGCCGGCCCCCAGGCGCGCGTTGCTCGCCGCGCTCTGCAGGCGCCCGCCGATGACGTAGGTGGGATCCTCGCCCCCTTCCGAGAGGACGCTCGCGATGAGACTGGTGGTCGTGGTCTTGCCGTGGGTGCCGGCCACGGCGATGGAGTAGCGGAAGCGCATCAGCTCGGCGAGCATCTCCGCGCGCGCCACCAGGGGAATGCGGGCACTGAGCGCAGCCACGACTTCCGGGTTGTCGCGCGGCACGGCGCCCGAGACCACCACCACGTCGGCGCCGGCGACGTTGGCGGCCGCGTGTCCGATGCTGATGCGTGCGCCGAGGCCGGCGAGCCACTGCGTCACCGTGCTGGCACGGGCATCCGAGCCCTGCACGTTGTAGCCGAGGTTCAACAGCACCGCGGCGATGCCGCTCATGCCGCTGCCGCCGATACCGACGAAGTGAATGGTGTTGATGCGCCGCATGCGCTCGCGCCGCTCCGGCGCGATGCGTCGCTCGATGCGCGCGCGCTCGGTGAGCATGCGCGGCTCCCCGCTCATGCGGCCTCCCGCGCCAGCGCCAGGCAGGATGCGGCGAGCTCCGCGGCGGCACCGGGCTTGGCGAGCGCGCGTGCGCGCTCGGCCATGACCAGGAGCTTGCCGCGCCCGGCGCACAGCCGCTGCAGCTCGCTCGCGAGGCGCTCGGCGGTCAGCTCGCGGTCGGGGATCAGCACCGCCGCGCCCTCGCGCACCAGATACTGCGCGTTGTGCGCCTGGTGATCGTCCGCCGCACTCGGGTAGGGAACGAGAATCGCGCCGATGCCGACGGCGGCGAGCTCCGAGACCGTGAGCGCGCCGGCGCGGCAGATCACCAGGTCCGCCCAGCCGTACGCCTCGCTCATGTCCTCGATGAAGGGGCGCACGTCGGCGCGCACGCCGGCCTGCGCGTAGCTGGCACGTCCGGCCTCGATCCAACGCTCCCCGGCCTGGTGGCGTACGTCAAAGGCGAGCCAGCTCGAGAGGCGCTTGAGCGCAAAGGGCACCACGGCATTGAGCCGTATCGCTCCCTGACTGCCGCCGATGACGAGGATCCGCACCGGTCCGGTGCGCCCGGTGAAGCGCGCCGCCGGCGGGGCCACGGCGCTGATGTCGCTGCGCACCGGATTACCGATGACGCGCGCGTGCACATCGCGTGCGAAGCTGCCGGGGAAGGCCTCAAGCACCACGCGCGCCAGGTGCGCGAGGATGCGGTTGGTGAGCCCGGCGATGGCGTTCTGCTCGTGGATCACGAGCGGGCGGCGCGTGAGCCAGGCGGCCAGCCCGCCCGGGCCGGTCACGAATCCTCCGAGGCCCACCACCACCACCGGCCGGTAACGCCACATCACCGACAGCGCCTGCGCGAGTGCCAGCGTGAGACGAAACGGGGCGCTCAGCCAGGCGAGTACCCCCTTGCCGCGCAGGCCCGCGACCGTCAGTCGCTCGATGGGAATTCCCTCGGCCGGAATCACGCGCGACTCGAGCCCCCTCGCGGTGCCGAGCCAGACCACCGCCTGCGACTGCTCGCGCAACAGCCGCGCGAGCGCCAGCGCCGGAAATACGTGCCCGCCGGTGCCGCCCGCCATGATGAGGATGGGTCCGCTCACGGGGCCCCCCGCACGCTCGCCGAGCCACGTCCCTTGGCGCTCGCCTCGTGATACACCCGCAGCAGCAGTCCGACCCAGGCGAGTGCCACGACCATGCTCGAGCGCCCGTAGCTCATGAGCGGCAGCGTGAGACCCTTGGTCGGCAGCACACCCATGTTGACGCCGATGTTGATGAAGGCCTGGATCCCCACCCACAGACCGAAACCCGCCGCGAGGTAGGAGGCGAACTTCAGCCCTGCCTCGGAGGCGATACGCGCGATGCGGAAGCTGCGCCAGATGAGCCCGAGGAACAGGGCGAGGGTGAGGAGCACGCCAGCGAGCCCGAGCTCCTCGGCGAGCACCGCGAACAGGAAGTCGGTGTGCGCTTCGGGCAGATAGAACAGCTTCTGCACCGAATCGCCCAGGCCGACCCCGAACCACTGGCCGCGGCCGATGGCGATCAGCGACTGGGTGAGCTGGAAGCCACTGTTATAAGGGTCCGCCCACGGGTCGAGGAACGTGGTCAGGCGGCGCAGGCGATAGCTGGAGGTGACCGCGAGCACGGCGAAGGAGGTGCCGGCGACCACGGTCATGGCGATGACGTAGCGCAGGCGCGCGCCGGCGAGGAACAACAGTCCGAAGCCGGTGGCGAACAGCACGGTGGCCGCGCCGAAGTCAGGCTCGATCAGCAACAGCACGCTCACCCCGGTCAGAAGTGCCAGAGGCTTGGCGAGTCCTGCGAGCGATTCGCGCAGCTCACTCTCGCGACGCACCGCGTAGCTGGCGATGTAGATGAGGACCAGTACGCGCGCCGCCTCCGATACCTGGAAGTTGACAGCTCCGACGTGCAGCCAGCGACGGCTGCCATTCACGGCGTGCCCGACACCGGGAACCAGCACGAGGGTGAGCAGCGCCACCCCGGTGATCAGCAGCGGCACGGCAGCGCGCTCCAGCAGCTCCGTGCGGATGCAGAACATGAGCACCGCGCACGCCACGCCGAGCAGCGTCAGCAGCAGCTGGCGCTCGAGGTAATAGAACGGCTCGCCGCTCTCCTGACTGGCGATCGACACCGAGGCGGAAGTCACCATCACCAGTCCCAGCAGCACGAGCCCGAGGGTGAGCGCGATGGTCACGGAGTCCAGGCGCACCCCGCTGCCGCGGCCGACGCCGCGCGCGAAGCTCATGAGCAAGGGGTTGGCGGTGCTCGTGTTCATGCGGCCAGCTCGTGCACGGCCGCGGTGAACACCGCGCCGCGGTGCCGGTAGTCGCGAAACATGTCGAGGCTCGCGCACGCGGGCGAGAGCAGCACCGTGTCTCCCGCTCGCGCCGCTCGCGCCGCCGCGCGCACCGCCTGCGGCAAGGTGGCGCAGCTCTCGAGCGTGCACACGCCCTTGAGCGCCTGCGCGATCAGAGCTGCGTCACGGCCGATGAGCACCGTGTGGCGGACCTTGCCGCGAAAGGCCGCCGCGAGCGGGGTGAAGTCCTGGTTCTTGCCCTCCCCGCCTGCGATCAGCACGATCGGTCCGGGCATACCCGCCACCGCCGCGAGCGTCGCACCGACGTTGGTCCCCTTGGAGTCATCGATGTAGGTGACGCCGTTGAGGTCGGCGACCCACTGCGAGCGGTGCGGCAGACCGGTGAAGGCGGCGAGCTCGGCCAGCATGGCCGGCAGCGGCAGCGCCAGGGCCTCCCCGAGCGCGAGCGCTGCGAGCGCGTTGGCGGCGTTGTGCAGACCCTTGATGCGCAGCTGCGCCACCGGCATGAGCGGGGCGCCCAAGCGCGTGAGCCACCAGCCATCCTCGCGCATGGCCACCGCGTAGTCCGCTCCGATGCTGGCGCGCAGCGAGAAGGAGAGCGTGCGGCGCGCCGCGCGCGGCATGGCCACCACCAGCGGATCGTCGAGGTTGATGACCGCCGTATCGCAGCGCGCGAAGATGCGCGCCTTGGCCGCCGCGTAGCTCTCGAGGGAGGGGTAGCGGTCGAGGTGATCGGGGCTGACGTTGAGCACCGTGGCCGCCCGGCACGCGAGCGAGTGCGTGGTCTCGAGCTGATAGCTCGACAGCTCCAGCACGTACAGCTCGGTTCCGGGTGCCAGCAGCTCGAGCGCCGGCTCACCGAGGTTGCCGCCGGCGCGCACCGTGATTCCCGCACGCTGCGCCATGCGCGCGAGCAGCGTCGTCACCGTGCTCTTGCCGTTGGTGCCGGTGACGCCGGCGACCGGTGCGGCGGCTGCGCGCGCGAACAGCTCGATGTCACCCACGATCTCGAGGGCGCGCCGCTGTGCCTCGGCGAAGAACGGCCCGGCGAGCGGCACGCCCGGGGAGACCACGACGCATACGGCTTCCTCCAGCAGCGCCGGATCGAGCCCTCCGAGGCGCACCGGGATCTTCTCATCGAGCGCCCGGAGCGCGTTGAGCTGCGGGGGGACGCTGCGCGTGTCGGTCACGGCGAGCCTCCAGGCGCGCGCGTGCAGATAGCGCGCACACGAGAGACCTGTGGTTCCGAGGCCCACGATCACGGCGTATGGCTGTGGCATGGCGGCGCTCATCGCAGCTTCAGCGTCGCAAGTCCCGCCAGCACCAGCAGGAGCGAGATGATCCAGAAGCGCACGATCACCTTCGGCTCCGCCCAGCCCTTGAGCTCGAAGTGGTGGTGGAGCGGGGCCATCTTGAAGATGCGCTTGCCGGTCAGCTTGAAGGAGGCGACCTGCAGGATCACGGAGGCGGTCTCGAGCACGAACAGTCCGCCCATCACCAGCACCACGAGCTCCTGGCGCACGATCACCGCCAGCACGCCGATGGCAGCGCCGATCGCGAGCGCGCCGATGTCGCCCATGAACACCTGCGCGGGGTAGGCGTTGAACCACAGGAAACCGAGTCCCGCCCCGGCAAGCGCGGCGCAGAAGATCAAGAGCTCCCCGGCGCCGCGGATGTCCGGGATCTGCAGGTAATGGGCGAACACCACGTTGCCGCTGGCGTAGGCGAAGATGCCGAGCGCGGAAGCCACCAGCGTCGCGGGCATGATGGCGAGCCCGTCGAGCCCGTCGGTCAGGTTAACGGCGTTGCTCATGCCGACGATCATGAGATAGGCGATGGCGATGAAGACGAAGGCCGGCAGCGGCACGTGGAAGTTCTTGACGATCGGCAGGAACAGCGTGGTCTCCGCCGGCTCGGTGGCGGTGAAGTAGAGCGTCGCGGCGGCGGCAAGTCCTGCCACCGATTGCCACAGGTACTTCCAGCGCGGCGCGAGACCCTTGGCATTGCGCACCACCAGCTTCAGGTAATCGTCGTAGAAGCCGATGAAGCCGAATGCGAAGGTGACGCCGAGCACCGTCCACACCAGGCGGTTGGACAACTCCGCCCACAGCATGGTGCTGACGAGCGTCGTGGTGAGGATCAGCGCACCGCCCATAGTCGGGGTGCCGGCCTTGGGCAGATGACTCGCCGGACCGTCATCGCGCACCACCTGGCCGATCTGGTAGCGCGACAGGCGCGCGATCATCGTTGGACCGATGATGAGCGAGAGCCCGAGCGCGGAGGCGGTCGCGAGAATGGCGCGGAACGTCAGGTAGGAGAACACGTGCAGGCCGGTGATGCGGCCGGCGAGCTGCTGTGTGATCCAGTACAGCATCAGTGCCCGCCCCCGCTCGCACCGGCAGCGCCGGTGAGCGCGTTCACGACCCGCTCGAGGCGGTTGAAGCGCGAGCCCTTCACCAGGATCCGCACTTCGGGGCCGGCGCTGGCGAGCGCTGCGGCGAGCGCTGTGGTGAGAGCGGCGAGGTCGGTGAACGACTGGGCGCCTGCGCCGAAGCTCACGGCCGCGCGCTCGCTCAGGGCGCCGAATGCATACAGCCGCTCGATCCCGGCGCTGCGCGCGAATTCCCCGCTGTCCGCGTGCGCCTCGGCCGCGAAGCTTCCGAGTTCTGCCATGTCCCCGAGTACCAGCCACTTGCGGCCGCTGAGTGAGCCGAGCACCTCGATCGCCGCGCGCACCGAGCTCGGGTTGGCGTTGTAGGAATCATCGATGACCCAGGCGCCGCTCTGCGCCTGCTTGAACTGCAGCCGCCCGGCCACCGCCCGCACGCCGGCAAGACCTGCGCTGATCTGCTCGAGGGTGGCGCCGGCGCTGGCGGCCGCCGCGGCCGCAGCAAGCGCATTGGAGATGTTGTGCGCGCCGCCCACGCAGAGCTCGACGGCCGCACTTCCCTCGGGGGCTGTCAGCCGGAACTGGGTGCGAAAGCCGTCCGTCCCGACCGAGGTGCGCACTTCGCTGGCGCTGAAGTCGGCGCGCTGTTGCAGGCCGAAAGTGACCACGCGTGCGCGCGTCATGCCGCGCCACAGCTGCGCGAACTCATCATCCGCGTTGATCACCGCGGTCGCCGCCGCAGCCAGGCCTGCGACCATCTCGCCCTCGGCGCGCGCCACGCCCTCGAGGCTGCCGAAACCTTCGAGGTGCTCGGCTCCGGCGTTGGTGATCATGCCGACCGAGGGACGCGCGATGTCCGCGAGCGCGGCCACTTCGCCTGCGCGATTGGCGCCCATCTCCACCACCGCGAAGCGGTGCTCGGGGCTCAGCCGCAGGAGCGTCAGCGGCACGCCGATGTGGTTGTTGAGGTTGCCGCGGGTCGCAAGACAATTGCCGGCCTGACTTAAGATCGCAGCCGTCATCTCCTTGGCGGTCGTCTTGCCGTTGCTGCCGGCGACCCCGACGAGCGGTCCGGTGAACGCCTCGCGCCAGAGGCGCGCGGCGAGCGTGAGCGCTGCCTGCGTGTCCTCGACCACGACCTGCGGCAGCGTCACCGGCTGCAGGGCATCGACCACGGCGCCTGCGGCCCCCGCCCCGAGCGCGGCGGGGACGAAGTCGTTGCCGTTGAAGCTCGGACCCTTCAGGGCGATGAACAGCTGCCGCGGCTTGAGCGCGCGCGTGTCGCTCACCACCTCGGTGTAGGTGGCATCAGCGCCGGCGAGCCTGCCGCCGGCGGCACGCGCGAATTCGGACAGCGTGCGCTTCATGCCGGCAGCCTCGCGAGCTCGGCGGCGACCACGGCCTGGTCGCGAAACGCGCGCCGCTCATTGCCGACGATCTGGTAGTCCTCGTGACCCTTGCCGGCAATCAGCACGACGTCATCGGGAGCGCAGCGCGTGAGCGCGAGGGAAATGGCGAGCGCGCGATCGTGCTCGACCGTGAGCGGGGCGTGCGGGGCGATGCCCTCGATGATGTCGGCCACGATGCGACGCGGATCCTCGCTGCGCGGATTGTCATCGGTCAGCACGATGTCATCGGCGAGCTCGGAGGCGATGCGTCCCATGATCGAGCGCTTGCCCGGGTCGCGATCCCCGCCGCAGCCGAACACCACGCGCAGCTGCCCGCGGCAGTGCAGGCGTGCGGCACGCAGCGCGTTCGCCAGCGCATCCGGGGTATGCGCGTAGTCGACGATGGCAAGCGGGGTACGGCCGCGTCCCCCGAGCAATTCCATGCGCCCGCTGGCCGCGCGGCAGCGCGAGAGCGCCTGCGCGGCCTCGGCGAGCGGAATGTCCCACGCCAGGAGCACGGCGAGCACGGTGAGGGCGTTGTCGACGTTGAACTCACCGACCAGCCGCATGTGCAGCTCTGCCGAGCCCCAGCTGGATTGCACCTCGATATTCAGGCCCGTGGGCTCGGGCTGTACGCGCGCGGCGCGCACGAAGCTCGCCTCGCTCGGGGCCGGGGCTGGCGGGTGCGCGCGCGAGGTGATGATCAGCCGCGCGGCGGAGGGCTTGTGCGCGAGCGCTGCGCCAAAGGGATCATCGACATTGATGATGCGCTGCGCGAGCCCGGGCCACTCGAACAGGCGTGCCTTGGCCGCCCCGTAGGACTGCATCGTGCCGTGATAGTCGAGATGGTCGCGCGTCAGGTTGGTGAAAGCTGCGGTGTGGAAACGCACGCCGTTGACACGCCCCTGGTCGAGGGCGTGTGAGGAGACTTCCATGCACACGCACTCGGCGCCCGCGCCCAGCAGCGCTGCGAGCTGGCGGTGCACGGTGACCGCATCCGGAGTCGTGTGCCTCATCGGGGTGATCTGCGGCGGCATCCCCGCCCCGAGCGTGCCCATGTAGGCAGCCGGCCGGTGGCAGCGCTGCAGCGCCTGCGCCAGCAGCCAGGCACAGGTGGTCTTGCCGTTGGTGCCGGTGATGCCCGCCACCGTGAGGCGCTGCGAGGGGGCACCGAAGAAACGATCCGCGATGAGGCCGGCACGCGCGGCGAGCTGCGGGAGCGCTGCCACGAAGATCGAGGAGGGAAAGCTCGGTGGTGAGGCTGCGTCGGGCTCGTAGAGCACCGTGCGCGCGCCGCGCTTGACCGCCTCGGGCGCGAACTCAAGACCGTGGTGACTGCGACCGCGGCAGGCGAGAAACAGCGCTCCGGGGCTTGCCGCCTGGCTGTCGAGCGTCACATCGCTCACGGGCAAGTCGGGCGGGACCGTGATGAAGCCCCTCGTGAGCTCGGCCAGTGTGCGCGCCGCGCTCATGGGAGCGCGGCCGCCGTGCGCACGTTACCGAGCGCCGGTCCCGCCGGGAGTTCCTCGGGGGTGTTGACGGGTTGATCGGGCGCCACCGCGAGCAGGCGCAGCGCACCGCCGACGATTCTCGAATACACCGGGGCCGCCACCTGTCCGCCCCTGTGCTCCCCTGCACTCGGCTCATCGATGACCACCACCGCCGCCAGGCGCGGCTCGCTCGCGGGCGCGACGCCGCCGAACACGGCCATGTAGCGATCGGTCGAGTAGCCCCCGGCGGTCGCCTTCCAGGCGGTGCCGGTCTTGCCGGAAACGCGATAGCCCGGGATCGCGGCGAGCTTGCCGGTCCCCTCGGCGGCGACCACCGACTCGAGCATCCCGACGAGCTCGCGGCACACCGCGGGGGAGAGCTCGTGCTCCCCGGGGGGCGCATTCTCGACGCGCAGGAAGGAGACCGGCCGCGCCACGCCGAAGGCGCCGATGGTCGCGTACGCATGCGCCAGCTGCAGCGGGGTGACCGACAGTCCATAGCCGTGGGACATGGTGACGATGCCGATGGGCCGCCACTGTGAGTAGGCAGGCAGCAGGCCTGCGGACTCCCCGGGATAGCCGCTGGTGGTCACCTGTCCGAAGCCGAGCTTGGTGAGGGTGGTCCAGATCTCTTGCGGTGGAAGCGTGAGGGCGATGTGCGCCATGCCGACGTTGGAGCTCTTGGCGAGCACCGTGGCGATATCGATCGCACCCAGGTTGTGCTCGTCCTCGAAGGTCTTGGTTCCGACCTTGACGTAGCCGGGGGAGGTGTCGATGACGCTATGGCTGTCGTATTTGCCGGAGGACAGACCCGCGGCGACGAAGAACGGCTTGATGGAGGAGCCGGGCTCGAAGATGTCGGTGGCGGCGCGGTTGCGGTAGGTGGAGGCCTCGATCTGGTCGCGATCGTTGGGGTTGTAGGCGGGTTGGTTCACCATGGCGAGCACTTCACCGGTGCCCACGTCCAGCACCACCACCGAGCCGGCACGTGCGCGCTGGTCACGGATCGCCGCCTTGAGCTCGCGGTAGGCGAGGTACTGCACGCGCAGGTCGATCGCCAGCACCAGATCGCGCCCCTCGCGCGCCGGGCGGATGCTCTCGACGTTCTGCACGATGCGCCCGTAGCGGTCCTGAATGACGCGCTTGGCGCCGTCCTCGCCCGCGAGCCAGTGATCGAAGGCGAGCTCGAGCCCCTCTTGCCCGGCATCGTCCACGTTGGTGAACCCGAGAAGGTGCCCGGTCACTTCACCTGCGGGGTAGTAGCGACGGTACTCGCGCGAGGTGTAGACGCCTGCGATTCCGAGCGCCTTGATCTCCTCGGCCTGCGCGGGCTGGCGCTGACGGGCGAGGTAGACAAACTCGCGGTCGAGGTTGCTCGTGATACGCCGCGCCAGCTCCTGGCGGTCGAGCTTCAGCGCCGTGGCCAGGCGCGGAATCTGCTCGGTGGCGAGCGCGAGCTCGCTCGGATTCACCCACACCGAGTCGACCGGCGTGCTGACGGCGAGCGGCTCGCCGTAGCGGTCGGTGATGGTGCCGCGGTGCGCGGCGATCTGCAGCACGCGCGTGAAGCGCGCATCCCCCTGCCTGGCCAGGAACCCGTGATCGACCAGCTGCAGATCCACGGCGCGCCAGGTCAGTGCCGCAGCGCAGGCGCCGAGGAGCCCGAGCAGGAGGGAGGCGCGCCAGCGAAACGAGAGCGGCGCGGCCTGGCGTGTGCTGCGCGCCTTCACGGGGACACGATCTCGATCTCCTTCGGCGGTGGCATCGCCATGTGCAGCTTGGTGCTGGCGACGCGCTCGACGAAGGCATGCGAGGACCAGGCACTCTGCTCGAGCTGCAGCTGCCCCCATTCGATTTCGAGGTTGTCGCGGCGTGCGTTGAGCGACTCGAGCTGCACGAACAGCTCGCGCGCGCGGTGCTTGCACCAGATCGCCCCGGCCGCCGAGCCGAGCGCGGCCAGCCACAAGAGCGGCACTGCGAGCACCAGCAGCCGGCGGCTCATGGCAGCCGCTCCGCCACGCGCAGCAGTGCGCTGCGCGCGCGCGGATTGCGCGCCAGCTCCGCCTCGCCCGGGCGCATCTTGCGCCCGATGATTTTCAGTCGCGGGCGCGCCCGCACCGGAATGACCGGCAGATGCTTGAGCGCCGGATCGACCTGCGACTCGCGCTGCATGAAGCGCTTCACGGTGCGATCTTCCAGTGAGTGAAAGCTGATGACCGCCAGACGCCCGCCCGGACTCAGTACTTCGAGCGCGGCGGCGAGCGCGCGCTCGAGCTGGCCGAGCTCGTCGTTGATGAACATGCGCAGCGCCTGAAAAGTGCGCGTCGCGGGGTGCTTGCCCGGCTCGCGGGTGCGCACCGCGCCGGCGACCACGGCCGACAGCTCTGCGGTGCGGGTCAGGGCGCGTTCGCGCCGTGCCGCGACGATGGCCTGCGCCACGCGACGCGCGAAGCGCTCCTCGCCGAAACTGGAAATCACCTGGCGTATCTCATCGACGCGCGCGCGAGCGAGCCACGCAGCGACGGATTCGCCGTGCGTCGGGTCCATGCGCATATCGAGCGGGCCGTCGGCTCGGAAGCTGAAGCCGCGCTGCGCATCGTCGAGCTGCGGTGAGGACACCCCGAGATCGAACAGCACGCCGCGGCATGGGCGTGCTTGCGCGTGTGCGGGCATGAGCGTGGCGAGATCGGCAAACGACGCGTGGAGGAGCGTAAGCCGCACTTCGTCGGCAAAGCGCTGGCGGCCCGCCGCGATGGCCTGCGGATCCCGATCGAGCGCGAGCAGGCGGCCTTCTCGACCCAGGGCCTGGAGTATGAGTGCCGTGTGGCCGCCGCGCCCGAACGTCGCATCGACATAGTAACCGTCCGCTTCCAGGGCCAGCCCGGCGAGCGCCTCGCCGGCGAGCACCGGTGTGTGCTCATCCACCCCAAACCCACCTCGTTGCGAGGGCCGCTAAAGCGACAGGGACTCGAGCTCCGAGGGCAGATCCGTCGGGGACTCCGCGTTTGCAAGCCAGGCGTCGCGACGCTCGTTCCAGCGCGTCTCATCCCATAGCTCGAAGCGGTTGCCCTGACCGATCAGCATCGCGTACCGTCCGAGCTTGGCGAACTCGCGCAACTCAGGCGGCAACAGCACCCTGCCGTGCCCGTCGAGCGGCAGATCAGTCGCATGCCCCACCATCAGCCGCTGCAGCCTGCGCGCAGTGGCATTCAGGCTGGGCAGGCTCATCAGCTTGCGTTCGATCTGCTCCCACTCGGGCAGGGGATAGATGAGAAGGCACTGGTCCCTATCGACGGTGACGACTAACTTCCCCTGGGCGAGCTCGGCTATCTGCTCCCGGTAGCGGGTGGGCATGACCATCCGCCCCTTGTCGTCCAAGGTGATTTTTGTTGCACCGCGAAACACGACCTGCGGGGCGAGTGTTCGCCCATTTCCCCCCACTTTCTCCCACAAGTTGCCACTATAGGAATCGGGGGCGAACTATGTCAATTGAAAAAGTGAGAAATTCGTCGCAATCACAACGACTTATGTAGAAAAGCACAGTGTCGCCGGAATCCGACCGGTCCTTGAGTCCCGCCATCGGTCGCGGATTCGTTGTTAGCAATCAGCAGCTTGGGCCGTTAACCTTATACAGTGGATTACATCAGCGGGTGCTGGTCGAGCCCATCTCGAGCGCGGAAAACGCCGCAACCGGCACTGTGGATGCAGCGCCGCGGCTCTTTCTGCGCTCGTGCGCCGCTGAATGACGCACACGCAGCAATCACCGCACGCGCGCTTGCCTCACGGCGCAGGCGCCGGCAACAGGTGCAGTTCGCCCGCGTGCAGCTGTGCCCAGCCGAGCTCGCGGCGTACGCGCCGCTCGGCATCGACTGTGAGGTGTCCGGTGAGCCCATCGACGCTGACTTCGCCCGCGACGCCCGCGTAACGCAGCGCCTGCGCGAGGCGAAAGGCATCGAAGCCGAAGGCAAACAGCCGACCGCGATATGGGCCTCCCGAGGGCCATGCCTCGCGGGTCGTCGCCCGCACGGCATCGGCCAGGTCGCCCCCGAGCATCCACGGCATGTCCGGGAACATGAGCCCGTCGAGATCCTCGTTGGCGTGCGCGTCGGGCTCGAAGGCGTCGGAGGTCGCATAGGTCGGGATATCGCCGGCGTAGTGGAAACGTAGCTGCGGGCGCAGCAGCCGCTCGATGTTGGCCGGCGCGGGCGCAAAGATGAACTCGATGTCGTTGCGGCGGCGCGGCTCGAACTGCAGTTTGGTGGCGAGGATCGACTCGAGGCGGTGATTGCGCGCGCTGCTGTCGCTCAGGCGCAGCACCTCGGTTATGGTCGCGGCGTAATCGGTGCGTCCGCTCTCGATCGTGCCGGTCGCGACCAGATCGCCCCCACCGGCCTGAAGCTCCTGCTTAAAGGCCGCCAGCACGCGTGTTCCCCAGTCCCCCGAGGGCACCAGCGCCACGCCGCGGCGGTGATGATCCTCCAGCACGCGCCGCGCGGCGAGCCGCGCCTCGTCCTCCGGGGAGAGCGCGTACTGGTAGAAGCGCGGTGGCGCCGGCTGCTCCGGCGGCAGGAAATTGAGCGCCAGCACCGGCGCACGCGGTCCTGCGAACTCCGCCGCGGCGGTGACCTCCTCGCGCGTGAGCGGACCGACGATGAAGTCCGCGCCCTGCCGCGCTGCCTGCGTCAGTGCTTCCGCGACGCTTTGAGTGCCGGTGTCGTAAATGCCCACGCGCGGGCGCTCCTTCGCCGGTGCCTGGTAGTACGCGGTCATGAACCCGTCGCGTACGCTCACCGCGGCCGCGTTTGCGCGGCCGGTGATGGGCAGCAGGAGCGCGATGTGCGCTGCGGCTTGCGCCCCCGGCGCCGGGACCGGCCCTGGCGGTGTGGCCGGCAGGGCTGCCAGGCGCGTCTGCAGGTCGTGGTAGCGGGTCGCGGCCTCAGGGGTGCCCGGCACGGGGATGGCGTGCAACTGCCGTGCGGCCTCCTGCGTCTGACCGCGATCGAGCGCGACTTCCACGTTCGAGAGCGCGCGCTCCAGGGTATCTGGCGGGGTGAGCGGAGCTTCGAGCTTCGCGAGCACGCGCGCGGCGTCCTCGCTGCGCTTGACCGCAAGATAGTCGCGCGCCGCACGCAGCAGCATGCGGTTGCGTTCAGCGCCGCTGTTCTGGGCCGCCAGGTCCTCGTAAACACGCGCAGCCTCGGCCGGCTCCCCGGAGCTCTCCAGCGCCTGGGCGCGATCGATCGAGGGGGGGAGTCCGGCGCGCTCGGTGAGACTCGGGCAGCCGCTCAGGCACAGGGCCGCGAGCAGCAGCGGCGCCAGGGGCGGGATCAGGCGCAGCTGCGGCGGCGGATGCATCGGTTGAAGAGCCTCTCGTTGGCGGGCAGGATCACTGCAATGCCTAGCGGCGAGACTAAGGGGCGGGAGGCGCAGATTCCAGTGGCCGGCACGAACGGGCGCCTGCAGGTCATCGCCACGCCGATCGGCAACCTCGCGGACCTCAGTGCGCGCGCCCGCGAGGCGCTCGCCGGCGCACACGTGATCGCCGCCGAGGACACCCGCCACACGGGCGCATTGTTGCGCGCCGAGGGCATCACGACACCGCTCGTGTCACTGCATGCGCACAACGAGTCGCAGCGCACCCCCGCACTGCTTGCGCGTCTGGCAGCCGGGGAAACCGTCGCGCTGGTGAGCGATGCCGGCACGCCGCTCATTTCGGATCCGGGATTCGAGCTGGTGCGCTCTGCGGTGGCAGCGGGGTTCGAGGTGAGCGCCATCCCCGGGCCCTGCGCGATCACCGCAGCGCTCGCGGTTGCGGCACTGCCCACCGAGCGCTTCTGCTTCGAGGGCTTTCTGCCGGCACGCCAGAGCGAACGGCGCGGCAGGCTCACTGAGCTCGCGCACGAGCCGCGCACGCTGGTGTTCTTCGAGGCACCGCACCGCATCGCCGCCACGCTTGCCGACCTCGCAGAGCAGTTCGGTGCCGAACGCCAGGCGGTGCTCGCGCGCGAGCTGACCAAGGTGCACGAGACGATCTATCGCGGCACGCTGGCCGAACTCACCGCGCGCGCCCGCACGGAAGCGAACCTTGCGCGCGGGGAGATCACGCTGGTGGTGCACGGCGCGCCAGCCCCTGGCGCCGGTGTCGATGAGGCTCTGTTGCGCCGCAGCGTTGAACTGCTCGCCGGCGAACTGCCTCCGGCGCGCATCGCGGCCATTGCCGCGCAGCTGAGCGGCGCCACGCGTGCTGCCGCGTACGCCCTGGTCATCGGGGCGGGACGGCCGGCCGGCACCCCCGCCGGGCGCCGGCCTCGGAACGAGCGCTAGATTCGTGAGCCGCTGGCGCTGCTGCGAACCCTGAAGCTGAGGCGCAGGGCGCGCGTTTGACTTCGGCACACGCCACCGTATCGTGAGGGGCAAGAGTCGGCCGGGCAATCGCTGTTGCAGCCTTAGCGCTGCGGTGGAGGAAAGTCCGGGCTCCGGCGGATCAGGTGCCAGGTAACGCCTGGGGGGCGCGAGCCCACGGAAAGTGCAACAGAGAGCAGACCGCCTAAGTCCCTCACGGGACCGGCAAGGGTGAAACGGTGCGGTAAGAGCGCACCGCGTCGGTGGTAACACGCGACGGCACGGTAAACCCCACCTGGAGCAAGGCCAAATAGGGAAGCCGCATGTCGCCTGCGAAAGCGGGCACAGGCAGCGCCGATCCGCGCGCGCTTCCGGGTAGGCCGCTAGAGGTCCGCGGTGACGCGGATCCCAGAGGAATGATTGCCCTCGACAGAACCCGGCTTACAGGCCGACTCTTTGTTCCTTACTTCACGACCTTCAGCTGCGGGCGACGCGGGCCGCCCTCCTCGGCTTGCGGCGGATGCGTGGGCGGCTCAGGTCCGAGGTCCTGCTCGGAGAACACCATCCCCTCGCCGGTCTCGCGCGCGTAGACCCCGAGCACCGCGCTCACCGGAAATCTCACGTGGTGTATGACACCGGCAAAGCGCGCATCGAACTCCACCGCCTCGTTGCCGATTCGCAGTCGCTGCGTGGCTCCCTCGCTCAGGTTGAGCACGATCTTGCCCTCCTTGACGTACGCGCGCGGCACCTCGGCGCCTTCGCGCCCCGCATCCACGATCACGTGCGCGGTGTGCCCGCACTCGGTGATCCACTGGTGCATGGCGCGCAGCAGGAACGGTCGCTTGGGCAGGGTCTTGCGCATGGCTACAGCAGACGCATCTCCTGCTCGCGCTCGGACAGCCCCTCGCGAAAGGCCGGACGGGCGAAGACCAGCTGCGCGTACTTCTCGAGCGCCTGCGCCTGCGGCGGCAGGTCAATCTCGTAGTGCGGCAGACGCCAGAGTATCGGCGCGATGGTGGCATCCACCAGCGAGAACTCATCGGACAGAAAGTAGGGCTTCACCTTGAAGAGGTCGGTGCTCTGCAGGATGGTGTCGCGCAGGATCTTCTTCATCTTCACCGTCTGCTTCTTGTCCGGCTCCTGGTCGATCTGGCGCGCGAGACTGTACCAGTCGCGCTCGATGCGGTAGAGCGCGAGGCGGAATTGCGCGCGCGTGACCGGATCGACCGGCATCAGTGGCGGGTGCGGAAAGCGCTCATCGAGGTACTCGATGATGACGCGCGAGTCGTAGAGAACGAGGTCGCGGTCGACGAGCGTCGGCACGCTGTGGTACGGATTGAGGTCGAGCAGGTCCTCGGGAAAGCGCCCGGCCTCGACGCTCACGATATCGATGCTGATGCCCTTCTCGGCGAGCACGATGCGCGTGCGGTGGCTCCACGGGTCGGCCGGAGCGGAAAACAGCGTCATGATGGATCGTCTGCTCGACAAGTTTCCGCTCCCGCGAATCGTGCGCCGTCAACCGAGGCGGGCACGGCTGCGCCCGCGCGCAGCGATCAGTGCACGTCTTTCCAGTATTCGCGCTTCACGAGCCATGCCAGCCACGTGAACACCAGCAGGAACAGCACCACCCACAGCCCGAGCCCGCGGCGCGCCGTCTGGGTCGGGTCACTGACATAGTCGAGGAAATTGACCGTGTCGCGCACGAAGCCATCATACTCCGCTGCACTCAGGCGTCCGGGCGCAATCTGCTCGAAGTGGTCGAACACCTGTTCGGTTCCACCCCCGGCCTTGGGGCCCTCGTGAAAGACCGCGCTCTTGAGCCCCTCGAGCTCCGAGAGTACGTGCGGCATCGCCGCCGTCGGCAGGCGCAGGTTGTTGGCCCCGGTCTGGCGCGTCGGATCCACGTAGAAAGTGGTCAGGAACTGGTACAGATAGTCGTGCGTACGCGCGCGCGCCATGAGCGACAGATCCGGCGGGGTCTTGCCGAACCAGTTGGCGGCATCGGCCGCGGGCATGCTGGTGAGGATGTAGTCGGTCGTCTTGTCGCCGGGCGGCAGCAGATCCTTCTCAAGCAGCCCATTCGGAATACTCAGGTCCTGCCCGAGACGCGACCAGTGCTCGTACTTGAGCGAGTGGCACCCGAGGCAGTAGCTGACGAAGTTGCGCGCCCCGCGCTGCACGGAGGCCATGTCGGTCACATCGGTGTCCGCCTGCCAGCTCTGCCAGTCCGCGCCAAACTTGCCGGCCTGCGCGTTTTCCGCCGCCTCCTGCGCCGGCAGCACGCCCGCACCGAGCGCGGCCGCCAGTACGAATACCGCCAGCCGTGCGGCGCGCAGGCGCTCGCGTGCCTCAGTGCGCATGGTAGGTGACTCTTTCGGGCACCGGCTTCACCTTGTCGATGGAGCTGTAGAGAGGCATCAGCGCGAAGAACAGGAAATAGATCGTCGCGAAGATGCGCGCCAGCAGCACATAGAGTCCTTCGGCCGGCTGCAGGCCGAGATAGCCGAGCGCGACGAATGACAGCGCGAACAGCGTGAGGGCGGTGCGCGACATCCAGCCGCGGTAACGCATCGATTTGACCGGCGAGCGATCCAGCCAGGGCACGAACAGGAATGCCGCCACGGCCAGCAGCATCAGCAGCGCGCCCAGGCGCTGGTCGGGCACCGCGCGCAGGATCGCGTAGAAGGGCGTGAAGTACCACACAGGCGCGATGTGCTCGGGCGTGGACAGCGGATTGGCGGGCTCGAAGTTGGGCGACTCGAGGAACAACCCGCCGAAGGTCGGCACGAAGAACACGACAATCGCGAACAGCACGAAGAACACGCCGACCCCCACGATGTCCTTAACGGTGTAGTAAGGATGAAACGGAATGCCGTCGAGCGGCTTGCCGTCCGGACCTGGGTGTTCCTTGATCTCGATGCCGTCGGGATTGTTCGAGCCGGAGCGACGCAGCGCCACCAGGTGCAGTACCACCAGCAGCAGGAGCGCAAGTGGCAGCGCCGCCACGTGCAATGCGAAGAAGCGGTTGAGTGTCGCGTCCGCGATGCCGTAGTCCCCGCGGATCCACTCCACCAGTCCCGGCCCGATACCCGGGATGGTGCCGAACAGGTTCACGATCACCTGCGCGCCCCAGAACGACATGTTGCCCCAGGGCAGCACGTATCCCATGAACGCTTCCGCCATGAGCGCGAGATACACCGCCATCCCGAAGAGCCACAGCAGCTCGCGCGGGGGCTTGTACGAGCCGTAGAGGAAGGCGCGGAACATGTGCAGGTACACGACGATAAAGAACGCCGAGGCGCCGGTGGAGTGCAGGTAGCGGATCAGCCAGCCGTAGTCCACCTCGCGCATGATGAACTGCACCGAGTCGAACGAGGTGAGCTCACCGGGCTTGTAGAACATCGTGAGGAAGATGCCGGTGACCAGCTGCAGTACCAGCACCAGCAGCGCGAGCGAGCCAAAGAAGTACCAGATGTTGAAGTTCTTCGGCGCGTAGTAACCGGTCAGCTGCTCGGAGATGAACTCCGTTACCGGCAGGCGCTTGTTGATCCACCCCCACAGGCCTTTTTTCGGGGCTGGATGCGCAGGCAGACTCACCGCACTGCCGGTCGCGCTCGTCAGGGCCATCAGGTGACTCCCTTCTCATCGGCGCCGATTAGCAGCGTGGTCGGGTTCGGGTAGGAGTACGGCGGGATGTTCAGATTGATCGAGGCCGGTGAGCCGTCGAACACGCGCCCGGCAAGATCAAAGCGCGAGCCGTGGCAGGGGCAGAAAAAGCCGCCCGGCCAGCTCGGGTAGAGCTCGCCCTTCTCGAAGCGCTGCTTGGGCAGGCAACCCAGATGCGTGCAGATACCGATCACCACCAGAAACTCCGGCGTGCGCGAGCGCACCGGGTTCTTGGCGTACGGCGGCTGATTCGAGGACTCGGAATTCGGATCCTTCAGCTCGCTGTCGTGTCCTGCGATACGCGAGAGCATGTCCGCAGTACGCCGCACCACGTAGATCGGCTGCCGGCGCCACACCGGCATCGCCATCTGTCCCGGCTCAAGTTTGGACAGATCAAGCTGCGTCGGTGC
>Ga0302324_100002551_pt1 | contig 41812 bp, 32 predicted proteins | sample Palsa_T0_1_FD_201949 | JGI IMG/M metagenome (GOLD analysis project Ga0302324, IMG submission 201949) | Peat permafrost microbial communities from Stordalen Mire near Abisko, Sweden - Palsa_T0_1 | ecosystem: Environmental > Terrestrial > Soil > Palsa > Peat permafrost | place: Sweden: Abisko...
TGCGTCCCTTCGGCGCAAAAGCTAACCTGCGACCGTGCCCGTTTTGGCCGTCATCCTGAGCGCAGCGAAGGATCTCTCTTCGATGTGGGAATCGCGGCGGCGCGGGAATCGAAGAGAGATCCTTCGTCGCGGAAGGCGCTCCTCTGGATGACGGCCAAAGGCGGGTAGTGCCGGGGCGACGGGTTGGCGCGGCTGGAAATCGAAGAGAGGTCCCTCGTCGTCGCGGAAAAGCGTCCGCGCCTCTGTCGGGATGACAACTTAAAGCAAAACGAAAAGCAAAACGGACAAAATGTGCCAGGGTTTTCACGAACCGCGACACCAACTCTGTTCAACAAAACGAAAGACAAGAGGCGGAAGCTGGCGCGATGATTTGGGCGGTTGCCTGGCGGGCGGAAAAGCGGCGGCGAGCCGCCGCACTCCAAAAAAGGCGACTTCGGCGGCCTGAGGCCCCGCTACAATAGCAGAGCCCGGGTATCCCGTCTGACGCAGAACTGACGGCGCTGCGCGTTTTGGCCGTCATCCTGAGCGTAGCGAAGGATCTCTCTTCGATGTAAGAATTGCGCGGCGGAGAAATCGAAGAGACGTCCCTCGTCACGCCTTCGCGATACGGCTGCTTCGGCGCGCGGGCGCTGCGCTCCTCAGGATGACGGCCAAGGGCGGGTCGGCGTGAGCGGAGCGATGGGCGGCAGAGCCGGCGAGTACGGCGTGGGACCACGTAGCTGCTTGGTTTTTGGGACTTTTTCCTCAAATCCGCGAAGCGGAATGACGTTTTTCGGCGCCGTTTTTTGGCTGGGAGAATCGTTGCCATCGGAGGGAAAAGCGCGCCGCGCGGAGTGGATTTCGAGATGCTGAAAGCCTTTCGTTTCAATGAGGTGTTTGGCGGCGGGCTTGCAATGTATTCCTACGAAGACTGTGTCACGGCCGGATCAATGGAGCCTGCGCACTTCGGAGGAATGATGTTGAAGAAATTGGCAATTCTGATTTTGGCGAGTGGCTGCTGCGTGATGGCGGCGAAAGCGGATAATACGACGCTGGCGAGTTCGGCGACGACGACCACGAACAATTCAGGAAGCGCGACGCAGGACATCGTGGGAAATTCCGCGTGGGCGGGCCCGCTGGCGGGTTCGAGCTGGATTTCGTACGCGGATACGGGGAACACGTCTGATCCGGGATTCGTGGTGGTGCCGAATGGCACGGCGGTGACGTTCTCGCAGACATTTAATCTGAGCGGCACGGTTACGTCGGCGACGCTGAATGTGCTGGCGGACGATACGACTTCGGTTTGGATCAACGGGACGGAGATTGCGTCGGCTAACCTGGGCGGCTCGTATCCGACCTGCTCTTCGCTGCCGATCGGATGCTTGACCGGCACGGAAGGAATTTTCAATACCGCGCAGCTTTCGCCGTATTTGGTGGATGGCGCGAACACGATTTCGTTCATCGTGTATCAGGAAGCGGGCAGCTCGTACGGGCTGGATTATTCCGGCGCGATTGCGACACCGGAACCGGGATCGTTGATGATGCTGGGTTCGGGATTGTTTGGGCTGGCGGCGATTGGCCGCCGGAAACTGCTAAGCTAGTTTTTGAGTTTGCTCCGCGGGGCTCGTGTCCTGCGTTTCTAATTCTCTGTTGCGCAAAAGCTCTGGCATAAAAAAGCCGCCCCTTCGGGCGGCTTTTTTGTTTTGGCGTGGCGCGCGGGCCGTGCTCTGAGTGAGTTGAGGTTAAATCGCGCACGCGATTTTTATGGAGTGCGGCGGCTTGCCGCCGCCTTGCGGAGTGATGAGACGCTAGAATTGCGTGCTGGCGAAGGGGGACAAAGGGTGTGGCAAGAAGAGGGGAATGAGGTGGGATTGGAAACTGCGAAAGCGGCGGCGAGAAGAGTGGAACGAGGCGGTATTGGAAATTGCGAAAGCGGCGGCAAGGCGCCGCACTCCCAAAGAGGTTTGCGGTAGTGATCGAGCGGAGCACGTGGATTGAACTGAGTCGAGGTTAAATCGGGCGGGAGATTTTTGTGGAGTGCGGCGGCTTGCCGCCGCTTTGCGGAGTGATGCAACGCTTGAGTTGCGTGCTGGCGACGAGGAACAAAGGGCACGGCAAAACGCCGCCGCTACAGAGGCGAGTCGCGGAACCTCGCGGATTGCGAGGCGGCGGTGGGTCGCGATTACCTGGGGAGTTTCGCGGAGAGGACGTCGACCTTTTGGATCTTTGGAGGCGTGGCGAAGAGTTCGCCTGCTTTGGCCATCAGGGCCGCGGCCAGTCTGCCGGTGAGGTGGGCGTCGCGTCCGGCTTCGTCGGGGAAGGCGTCGAAGATGCCGAAGGTGGCGGGTCCCATTTTCAGGGCGAACCAGGCGATGGTCGCCGGCTCTTCATTAACGAACGGGAGCCCGCCTTCCAGGAACTTCTGAACTTCGGCTTCTTTTCCGGGTTTTGCTTCGAGATGAACGTACAACCCTGTTTTCACCATGGTGTATCTCCTTTTATGATATGACCGACTCGCGCATTATGATCGCAGGGCTGACGGCGAAGGGCAAGCCGCCGCGGCTGGCGTGATTCAGGCCGTAGACTTAACTATGAGTATGATCGACGAAAGAGAAATCGCTTTTATCGCACGTGAGCGCTCGATTAGACCGGAAAAAATAGGTCTCGCGTCGAGCCTCCAGGGCGACCGAGCATTGGCCGTGATTTGAGGGAGGGAGGTGAGCGGTGAGCCTAGTTGTGGCCGACGTGAGTTTGGCAGCCCCAAGAACGTTGCGGCGGATTTGGCTGCAGACGTTGGCGCTGGTCGTTGCGGGGTGCGTGTGCGCGTGCTCGGGGCGCGGGCAGAGTGCGCAAACTGGGGCGGCGCAGAATAATTCTGCTGCTGCGCGGAGCGCGAGCGGCGAGGCGTTGGCTGCGCCGATCTTTACGGATCATGGGCCGAATTCGGCGGCGGCGCAGGCGGACCCTTACGTGATTCTGGTGTCGCTGGATGGGTTTCGTTACGACTACACGCGGAAATATGCGGCGCCGAATATTTCCGCGCTGGGCGCGCGCGGGGCGAGCGCGCCGGAGGGAATGATTCCGGCGTATCCCTCGGTGACGTTTCCGAATCACTACACGATCGTTACGGGGCTGTATCCCGAGCATCACGGAATTGTGGGGAACTCGTTTTACGATCCGGCGCGGAAACAGGTATACAGCTATCACGATCCCTCGACGGAAGTGGACGGCACGTGGTACGGCGGAACGCCTTTGTGGGTGCTGGCCGAGCAGCAGGGCATGCGCGCGGCTTGTTTTTTCTGGCCAGGGTCGGAGGCGGACATTCAGGGCGTGCGGCCTACGTATTACATGAAGTACGATCAGAAATATCCCGATGACAAGCGCGTGGAGCAGGTGCTGGCCTGGCTGAAATTCCCGGCGGAACGGCGACCTCATTTCATAACCTTGTATATGAGCGATGTGGATGGCGCGGGGCACGGGCATGGGCCGGACAGCCCGGAAGTGGCGGAAGCGGTGGCGAAGGTGGACAAGGAAATCGGCCGGCTCGTCGCGGGGCTGGATGAATTGAAGTTGCCGGTGGATCTGGTGGTGCTTGCGGATCATGGCATGGCCAAGGTGGATGGCGACTGGATCGATCTCGATCAATATTTTGACAAGTCGCTGGTGGTGACGCCGGTGGAAGATTTCTTGTATCCGAAATCGGAGGCGGACGCGGCGAAAATTTATTCCGCGCTGCATGGCCAGAGCGGCAAATTCAAGGTCTATCGCAACGGAAACGTTCCGAAGGAATTGCATTTCGATGGGAATCCGCGCGAAGGCGATCCGGTGGTGGTGCCGACCGGACCTTATTTATTGCGGGTGAGCGAGCCGGAGGCGAGCGCGACGAGCATGGCCATGAAGTTTTACGGGCCGATGATGGGCGCGCACGGATACGATCCCGCGGCGATGCCGGAGATGAAGGCGATATTTTTCGCGGCGGGGCCGGATATTCGCGGGGGAACGACAGTCGCGCCGTTTGAAAATGTGAATGTGTATCCGTTCGTGGCGAAAATTTTGGGGCTGGATATTCGTGCGTTGAAGACCGGGGCGATCGACGGGACGATCGCGCCGTTGCAGGGGATTTTGGCGAAGTAACGAGCCGTCCCGTGCGCTTCGTTCGGGAGGTAGGAAGCGGCAGACCGGGAGGGGTCCCTCGTCGGGGCAGGGGCAGGCCCTCTGTCGGGATGACAACAGCTTTTTGCTGGAGGGGAGAGCGCGGGGTTGCGCGAACGTTTGCGTAGTTGAGTGGCGGGCGGAAAAGCGGCGGCGAGCCGCCGCACTCCAAAAAAACGGGGCTGCGTTTGCCGGGGATCCGGTGGCGCGGGGTGGCAATCGAAGAGGGGTCCTTCGTCGCTACGCTCGCTCTGGATGACAGATGATCGGTATTGAGGTGGAGAGGGTGCGCGAACGTCGGGATTCACGGGGAGCGGGTCGTGACGCGTTGCAGCGCTAAATGAAAGGCGTGTGGCCTAGAATATCCATGAGGAGCAACATAACGAGTCGCGCTGATTCGATGTGATCTAAATCGGCGGAAGCTTGGATGACCCCTGGAGCGAGTTGCTGATAGCGGGCATTCATTTCGCGGGCACCCGGCTCCGCGCTGTCGATGGAGAAGAACTTTTCGAAAGCTGGACGGATATTTTTGTCGTCCGACAAATAGACAAGTGAGGCAGTCGGGGAAGTGGACGGGTTGAATTTGAAGGTGAATCCAATCGCTTGTTTGTCTGCGACGGACTGGGAATCCTCGCCCCAGAACGGCGAGCTTGGATCGGTTTTCATGCTCTTACGATCAAAGTGGCGCAGCGCCCATATTTCGGCGTGAGTGTCGGCGTACTTCCATTCCGGGAGCGTTTCGGGTAGGGCGCGTGGACCGGTTTTTCCGTCGATGCGGCGAAGGATTTCACGCAAGTAGGTTTCGCTCGTTGCGGCGAGAGCGATGTTCGGTTTTGGAAAGGTCACGTACGTAGTCCAAATGTCTTCTTCGAGTTTTTCCTGGAACACGGTCACAACCCGCCCTTCCAATTTCTCGGTCTTAAGTGAGTATTGTGCGGAGGATTTCAGAAATGCGGCCGCGCTCGCGGTGATGTCCTGATCGAAGACGACGATGTCACAGCCTTGATATGGCCCGACGCCCAGACCACCCGGTGTGCCAAAATGCCGGGCTCCTTCCATGGCGATGAGGAAATTGTGGCCGGCAAAAGATTTTCCAAACACCCCTTTTTTGAAACCGAAAATGGAGAGGGGCAGCGACTGAAAAGTATTTCGGATTTCGCGCGGCTCGTCGACGCTTCCGGAATTTTGTGGGGTGTTGGCGTCTGCCGGCGAATCGTCATCAGAAGTCAGATCGGGAAACGGCGAGGGACCATTCGCGGCGCTCACCGATTCGGTGTCGGCGGGTAGCCAGGAAAGAGCTTGCTCGACGAGCGGTGCCGGCGGCTGAGAAGGGCCCGCGTAGATGGCTTGCAAATCAGGCAGCTGTGCGGATGGCTTCGCCTGCGTGGCCGCTTCAGATTGCGGCAAGCTCCCCGACGCTGGCACCGAATAGAGCTTCACAATCGCGCCGGATTTTATCGCGAGCAGAAGTCCGTCGGCCGAGAGGGCCAGGGGGCCACCGCCAAACTGACTGTCCCCATAAGGAGGCAAAAAATCCGGACTAGCATTCGTATGGCGCGAGACGTCGAGGGTGAGTAGCGGTGAGTCGCTATCGAGACTGAAAACTCTAACGTCAACAAAGTCGGGAATGTCATTTCGGCCCACGCCCCAGCGCAGCGCCGGAACCGCATAGCGATGCCCGTCTCGCGAACCAACGATTGGGCCGTAAGACTGCTCCAGTCCCAGGTCAAATTTCCGAAGAACCTTGCCGTCAATCGAAATGGCCATGACATTTTGTTCGGCGCCATCGCCGAGCACGGCGAGGGTATCGGGACCGAGAAATGTGGGGGAGCTAATGTCCAAGCCCAACCACGGGCGCGGGTCGGCGTCGAGAAGCTGGATCGAAGTCGAGCTGCGGCTACGGGTCACGATTTGCTCGCCCCACAAAGCATCCACCCTATGGTCGGGGGGCGTGGTCCAGGATTTGACGGTCGCGAGGCGATCGGTGTCGATGATCTCCAATTTCTGCGTCCACCGCCCGTCCGTCTGCCTGGTTTCGATAAGCAAAAGGGTGTCCCCGGCGGGACTCGCAATGATGTCGATTCCGTAGCCGATTTTGCGCCAGGTGATGCATTTGAACGAAGACGAGTACATCGCAAGGATGTCGCCGTACCGGACGACGAAACGGCCGTTCGTAGCGGGAAAGAAATTCGCACGGGAAACGTTCTGGTCGTTGCCCGGCATGATCCAACTCATTTTGTTGATAAATTCATGAGTGGCGGAATTAAAGAATACGACGACCAAATGATAAGGGTCGGTGGGGAGTGGCTTGCGGCCGGCGGTCGTCCCCGGTGGATCCTCGTGCACGACAAAATATGCCGCGAGAGCTTCAGAATCGGTGAAAACGACGCCTTGATTGTAGGTTGCGCCGCCCCAGTGATCAGCGTTTGAGAGTTTGATGGGCGGCCTGCCCTGGTAGCCGTATTTGGCGAGATCGATTTCCCAGAGTGGCTGAGGATGAGCAGGATTTGGCGGTACTGCCGACCGAAGACGCGGAGTCGCGAGCGACAGAAAAGCGACCAGGACCATCGTGGCGGCAAGCGTAATGGGCGAAAAAATGCGCCGCCGAATTTCCGGGAACGGGTTGTGTTCAGAATTACGAAGTTGCATTGTTGACCTGTTATATAACAAAGGGACTCGCTGGGGAAGTAGCGGCGCGAGGATTACGTCGAAGAGAGGTCCTTCGTCGCTACGGTCCTCTGGATGATGGCAAATTCCGGTGGCAGCTGTGGGGGAGTTTTGCGCCGACTTCGGCAAACCGAGAGAGGTCCCTCGTCGGGCCAAACGGCGGCCCTCTGTCGGGATGACAACAGCTTTTTGGTGGAGGCGAGAGCGCGGGGCTGGCGCGATCGTTTGGGTGGTTGAGAGCGGCGGCGAGCCGCCGCTCTCCAAAAAAAGAAAGGAGCCGTTGGGTGTCTTGAAATGGGCGTGAATAATTTGGTCGCGCGTCGCGCTGCGTTCGGTATGCTCTCTGCCATGGATACAAAACTTACGGACGTTGAGGCGCGGGTGCTGGGCGCGCTGGTGGAAAAGGAAATTACCACGCCGGAATATTATCCGCTTTCGCTGAATGCATTGGTGAATGCCTGCAACCAGAAATCGAATCGCGAGCCGGTGATGAATTTGGATGAGGCGGCGGTGACGCTGGCGCTGCGTTCGCTGGACGCGAAGGAATTTGCCGGGGCGGCGAATACTTCGGATAGCCGGGTGCGGAAATACGAGCACCGCTTGCAGGAAGTTTTTAATTTTACGCGGCAGGAGACGGCGGTGCTGGGCGTGCTGTTGTTGCGCGGGGCGCAAACGCCCGGGGAGATTCGGGGGCGCGCGGAACGCTTGCATCATTTCGAGACGCTGGAAGACGTGCAGATGGCGCTCGGGAAATTGATGAAGAGGGAACCGGCGCTGGCGACGGTTTTGCCGCGGCAACCCGGGACGAAGGAGTCGCGATATTTGGAGTTGATGTCAGGGGACGCGGCGACAGGGCCGCGCGAGGCAGCGACCGCGCCTGAAGCGTTTGCGCAGCACATCGAGAATGCGGCGGCATCGCGGGAGAAGCACGACGGGTTGTCGCGTGGCGGCGGTAACGGAGCCGAGGGCGGACGCGTGGCGCGATTGGAGGCCGAGCTGGCGGAAATGCGCGCGGAGATTGTTGCGTTGAAGGCGCAGTTTGCGGAATTTCGGAAGCAGTTTGAGTGATGGGAATGGCGAGCGGCCGTTCACTCGAAGAAGGTCCAAAAACTTTGCTACTTACGAGAAAAAAACGCCCCCATGAATCACGCTTCCGCCCCAGGCGAGCAAGTTTATTCTCCCGCTTGCGTCGGCAGGTTCTTGGCGAGCCAGCCGCTGATCCCCGCGGACATCACCTTCACGTTGTTATAACCCATCTGCTTGGCCCGGCGCGCCGCGTTGGGCGCCTTTCTGCACAGGGGATTCGAGCAATAAAACACCAAGCTGGATTCTTTGTCGGGCGGGAGGGCACTGGCGCTGTAATTGGCGGGATCAAGGTTCAACGCGCCAGGAACGCGCGCCTGTACCCAGCTTTGATGGGAGTTGACGTCGAAGACAGTCACCTGTTGCTTTTGAATCAATTCGTGCAGCGCGTTGGGCGAAACGGTCTTGAGCCCCATGAGTAGCTCAAACATTTTTTTTGCTCCTGCCTGCCGAGGTCAGATGCGATTCCGCTCATCTGCCGGAAGTCACGTAGTTTTGCGTGGTGATTTTGCCGAATAAATTGGGATCTGGCAATGCTTCGGGATTACGGGCGAACTGGCACGAAATTCGTTGCAGAAATAGCGCATGGGATGGGGCGGTTTGTTGGTCCTGGCTAGAATTGGGAAGCGAAGGGAGGCGTTTGTCGCTGCGTTCCTCTTGGATGACGGCCAAAGGCGCGTGGGCGGCGGGGATCGTGCGAGGCAGAGGCGGATCCCTCGTCGGGCCAAAGGGCGGCCCTCTGTCGGGATGACAACGTTTTTTTAGTGGTGATGCGAGCGCGGGGCTGACGCGATGGTTTGGGTGGTTGAGTGGCGGGCGGAAAAGCGGCGGCGAGCCGCCGCACTCCAAAAAAGGCGGAGCCGCGCTTGCGGGGCGTGTGGCGCCGCTGGCGCGAGGCGCGGCGGCGGGCGGGTCGGAGACCCGCCCTTACGGATCGAGTGTGCTGTGCGATGCGTTAGCCGAGCTTTTCTGCCGCGGTGCGCTGTGCGATGCGTTAGCCGAGCTTTCTTGGCGTGGCGATTAGGCCAGCGACGAGCGTGTTCGGCCTACCATTTCACGGGAGTGGGGTTGCGCTCGCCGAATTGGGCTTGGTGCCAGTAGGGGTAGATGACCGGCACCGAGCTGGCGGCGTCGAGTTTTGCCACTTGCTCGGTGGTGAGGTTCCAGCCGACCGCGCCGAGATTTTGTTTGAGTTGCTCTTCGTTTCTGGCGCCGATGATCACGTTGGCTACGGTGGGGCGCTGCAGGAGCCAATTCAGCGCGATCTGCGGGACGGTTTTTCCTGTTTCCTTGGCGACTTCGTCCAGGGCGTCGACAACCTTATAGAGGTGATCGTCGGTGACTTGAGGGCCGTAGTCGGCGGTTTTGGGCAGGCGCGAAACTTCGGGCTTGGGCTGGCCGCGGCGAATTTTTCCGGTGAGGCGGCCCCAGCCGAGCGGACTCCAGACCACGCAGCCCACGCCTTCGGCAAGACCGAGCGGCATCAATTCCCATTCGTATTCGCGGCCGATCAGGGAGTAATAAGCCTGATGCGCGATATAACGCGGCCAGCCGTAGCGGTCGGCGGTGGCCAGGCCTTTCATGAGATGCCAGCCGGAAAAATTGGAGCAGCCGACGTAGCGGATTTTCCCGCTGCGGACCAAAACGTCGAGCGTGCTGAGCACTTCCTCGACGGGCGTGAGCGCGTCGTAACCGTGGAGCTGGAAGAGGTCGATGTAATCGGTTTTCAGGCGGCGGAGGCTGCCTTCGACGGCGTTGAGCAAATGGAAGCGCGAAGAGCCGACGTTGTTGAAGTCGGGGCCGGCCTTGAAGGTGGCTTTGGTGGAAATTAAAACTTTGTCGCGGCGTCCGGCGATGGCGCCGCCGAGAACTGTTTCGGATTCGCCGTCGGAGTAAATGTCCGCGGTGTCGAACATGTTGACGCCGGCTTCCAGGCAAATATCGACGAGCCTGGTGGCTTCGGGGACGCCGGAATTTCCCCAGGCGCGGAAAAATTCGTTCGAGCCGCCGAACGTGCCGGTGCCGAGACTGAGAACGGGAACTTTGAAACCGGAACGGCCGAGTTGACGGAATTCCATGAGGCCTCCGAAGTTTTGATGTCGTGGGGTTAGATGGTGCAACTTCGGGCTAGGATTCGGCAAGAATCATTCGGGGAGAGTTTGTGGGGAGTGGCTGGCGCGATGGTTTGGGCGGCAAGGGTTACGGCGGAAAAGCGGCGGCGCGCCGCCGCACTCCAAAAAAGGCGGAGCTGCGTTGGGGGAAGTTGCTGGCGGGGCGCGGGGGGATCACCGGTGCAGGCAACGACGCCGGGCTGAAGGCCGCCGCTACAGACGCGAGGCGTGAGGTGACACGAGCAATGACAGGGCAGCACATCGGGTTTACACTCGCTGTAGGCCCATGGCGAAAAAAGTGGCGAAGAAGATCGTGAAACGCGCGGGGAGCAAGAGAATGGCGAAGGCGCGGGGCGACGCGTCGGCGCGTCATGGAGGCGCGAGTAAGAATGAGCCCGGGCGTCCCGGTGGTCGAGGCGCGAGTAAGAACATGCGCGGACGTGCGGCTCGTCGCGGCGCGGGCAAAGTTGAACAACGGCGATCGGTCGCGCGGAGCATGAAGTCCGCGCGCCGGGGCAAGGCGGCTGCGCGGCCGGGTGGGGCGGCTGCGCGTCTGGGCAAAGCCGTGGCACGTGCGGGCGAGCCGTTCGTACCGCAAAATAAATTGAAAGTGTCACAGCTGCAGGGCGAAATTGGGCTGGTGCTGGTGCGGGAATCGACGCTGCGGGCGATGCTGCAGAATTGCGCGGAGCTGATGGTGAAGTATCTGGATGCGGCGCTGGTGCGGATCTGGACGGTGGACGCGAGCGGCGAGGTATTGGAATTGCAGGCGAGCGCGGGAATGTACACGCACCTGGACGGAACGCACAGCCGCATCCGGGTGGGGGAATACAAAATTGGGTTGATCGCGCGGGAGCGCGCGCCGCACTTGACGAATCGGGTGGCGGGCGATTCGCGCGTACACGACCAGAAGTGGGCGAAGCGGGAGAAACTGGTGGGGTTCGCGGGGCACCCGCTGCTGGTGGACGATGAACTGGCCGGCGTGCTGGCTTTGTTTTCGCGCCGGGCGCTGCCCGAAGAAATTCTGGACGTGCTGGCGGCAGTGGCGAATGCGGTCGCGCTGGGAATCCACCGGAAACGGGGCGAGGAAGCGCTTCGCGAGAACGAGGCGCGGATGCGGGGCGCGTTCAGCCAGACGTATTCCTTCATGGCCATGCTGACCCCCGACGGGACAATCCTGGAGGTGAACCGCGCGGTGCGAGATGCGGTGGGCCTCGGGGCGCAGGAGGTCGCCGGAAAAAAGTTCTGGGAAATCTGGGGAAAAAACCTGCCGGAAGAAACCGTGCGGCTGAAGGCGATGGTGTTGAAGGCCGCGGCGGGAGAATCGGTGCGCGAAGAATGCCAATACGTGGGAACCGGCGGGCTGCTCCGCGCGGCCGATCGCAGCCTGAGCCCGGTGCGCGACGACGCGGGCGAGGTGATGATGATCATCGCCACGGGCAAGGACGTGACGGAACAGAAAGAAATGCGCAACGAGCTGGAGCGGAAGGTCACGGAGCGCACGCGCGAGCTGAACGAAAAAAACAACGAGATCGCCGAACAGGCCGGCCGGTTGCGGGAACTCTCGACGCGATTGCTCCGCGTGCAAGACGACGAACGGAGGCGAATCGCGCGCGAATTGCACGACAGCGCCGGGCAGGAGCTGGCGGCGCTGTCCATGAATTTTTACGTGATTCGCGGCACACCGGGCTCCTTGAGCGCGGCGCAAGAGCGGGCGGTGAACGAAAGCTCGGAGCTGATCACGCGACTGACGGAGGAAATTCGGACGCTATCGTATTTGCTGCATCCACCGCTGCTGGATGAAACCGGGTTGTCGTCGGCGCTGCAGTGGTATGTGGACGGATTCGCCAAGCGCAGCAAGATCGCGGTGAAGCTGCAAATCGCCAAGGATTTTGGAAGGCTGCCCACCGAAATCGAAACCACGCTGTTCCGCATCGTGCAGGAAAGCCTGACCAACGTGCACCGGCATTCCGGAAGCACGACGGCGGAGATCGAATTGCGGAGGCTGGAAGACGAGGTGCGTTTGGAGGTTCTCGATACCGGAGTGGGCATGCCGCGACAGAAGCGGGCGAACGGGGAAGAAGCCAATGCGGGCGTGGGAATTCTGGGAATGTCGGAGCGGGTACGGCAACTGGGCGGGAGTTTTGAGATTTCGGCGGCGCGGCCGGGGACGCGGATCACAGCGTCGCTGCCGGTGCGGTTGGGGTAGGGGTGACCCGCCTTCGCGGTGAGGCTGCTTCGGTGGGGGTGAGAGGTGCGCTACGTCATCGCGGTTTTCGGAATCGCTGGAATTGTTGTGTCATTCCTTGCGCTGGCCGAGCACTACGCTGTGCCCGCACGGCAAATCGACGTCTTGCGCTCGGGCTCGGTCTGGAATTCCGCATACGTGAATCAGAGCCCGGCTGCCCAGATCCATGGAATTCCTGTGGCCATTTTCGGAATTGGGGGTTACACGCTATTGGTCGTGCTGGCCCTGCTGCGCCGCAGGGTGCTCACGGTGTACGCGGCCGGGATCGGACTCGCCTATGGGCTATACCTCACCAATATTGAAGCGCACATTCTGCGCGTGTGGTCGGTGTATGGCGTTTCGTCGCTTATCCTGATCGTTCTGATCGCCTTCCTCGCCTTTGGGGATATGATCTTCGCACCCGCCCCCAGCGCCGGCCGGTAAGACGGTTTTATTTGGTGAAATGTTATTGGATGAGTCTTTTTTCAGGCCTCACTCGTAGTACGGAAATGACAGGCAGCTTGCACCTGACGCGGGAGACGGGCGTAGGCGTGGAAAGTGAAATTGCCCCGCTTCGACGAGGCGACCGCAACGCGCTTACTGCGCTGCTCATGCGGTATCAGAATGGTCTGTACCGATACCTCCTTCGCAGCTTGCAAGAGCAGGCCTTTCCGTAGGAGGCTGACATGCACGACACAAAGCAGCGGTTGTCTCTATTCTGGATATTCGCGTTATTAAACTACCTGTATGCGGACGTGCTTGCTCTGTTCGCTTACGTTGGCTCGCCGAATACAGGCCCACGACTCCCACAATGGGCTCTGCTGGGTTCAGCGGTCTTGATGGAAATACCTATCGCCATGATTGTGGCGGCTCGACTGCTTCCGTTTAGTGCGAACCGGCTGACGAATATCGTCGCGGGTCTCATCATGACCCTGGTAAACGGTTTCCTGGCCTTCGTTCTGCCTCTGACGAACGGTAACTTTCGGGATCCCGTTTATCCGGCATACGTGTTCTTCGCGACGATCGAATCGGTGTGCACCTCGGTCATCATCTGGCAGGCGTGGACTTGGTCAGGGGTTGAAGCGGCCGTTCGTCCGGAGCGGATCGTCCGCCAGCCGGAAGCCGGGATCGCTTCTTCTTAGAGCCGCTGCTGCGCTCGCCACAAAATTCACTCACATGAGGTCCATATGACTAGACAACGGCTGACACAGATCGTCCTGGTGATCGTGGGGCTGATCGATCTGGCCATGATTTATTTTCTGTATGTGGATCTGCGGCATTCCAGCTGGCTTTTGGTGCAGCACAACGAATGCGACCCGATGTTTCTGAGCTTCTTTATTCCGGTCGGGGTCTTTCTACTCTTGGCCGCCAGGAAACCAGCCGAGCATCGCTTAGTGATTGCTCTAGCAGCTTGGTGGAACATCTCTCATGGCCTGGTGATGGCGATTCAAACCGTAGAAGCCCGGATGCACGGCGTCCACCGGGGCTTTACCGATGTGGTCGTTTTCATTGCGATCGGAGTCGTCCTGTTAGCGCTGCTGCCAGCAAAACGAGAGGCAGTGGCCTCGAGCGTCGCGCGAACGAGCGCAGAAACCCACACGCCGCGCGAATAAGCGTTTCGTCTCCTTTTCTTTTCACGGTTTTTTCCCGAGGGGATGACCGTGTAGCCGTTCGGGCGGTAAGAACCGCGCCCGGTTTAGGGCTTTTCCCACTTTCCGCTCGCGGCCGACCGAAAAACCGCTTCGATCACGGCCATGTTCGCGATTCCGTCTTCGAGCGAAACCGGCACTTCGCCCATGCCCCGAATCGCGCGCGAAAATAGGTCGCCCTGGATCGTGTATTGATTCACGACCGGAAATACTTCGGGAGTAATTCCATTCCCCAAAACATCGCGCCCGTCATCGACTAAAATCTTCGTTTCCTTTTCCAGCGGCGCATTGAAGGGAATCTCCACTTCGATCCGGCCCTGCGTGCCCAGGAACTGCATGCGCTGGTATTGCACCATCTGCGTGCTGCAGGTAAACGTGGCCGGCCCGGAGGGAAAATCCAGAATCACCGACGCCAGCCGGTCCGTTCTGAAATCCGGATCCATTTCGATCAGGCCCACGATGCGCTTCGGCTCCTCGCCAAAAATGAATCGCGAGGTGGTAATCGGGTAGCACCCGATGTCCATCATTCCGCCCCCACCCCACTCCGCCACATTCCGTACATTGGCGGCATCGCGGTTGAAATAGCTGAACGCGCCCATAATCGCCGTCAACTTTCCGATTTTGCCCTGGCGGATCAATTCGCGGGTGCGCAACCACTGCGGATGCGTCCGCACCATAAACGCTTCGCCCATTTTCACGCCCGCGCGGTCCCGCGCCGCGAGCAGAGTCTTGGCTTCCGCCACGGTCATGCTCAGCGGCTTTTCGCACAACACGTGCTTGCCGGCCTCGGCCGCCTTGATCGACCAGGGCACATGAAGATGGTTCGGCAGGGGATTGTAAATCGCCTCAATTTCCGGATCGGCCAAAAGCGCTTGGTAAGAACCGTAGGCCTTCGGAACACCGGCGGTTCGCGCCGCTTCTTCCGCCTTCGTCAAATCGCGTGAAGCAATCGCCGTTACCTCGCTCCACTCGCCCAGCTGCATCGCCGGAATCACTTTCCGCAAAGCGATGTTCGCCGCCCCCAAGACTCCCCACTTCACCTTCCGATTCCCCATTGGGCACTCTCCCGAAGCGCACGATCATCCATCACGAAGCAGTTCCGAAAACAACCTGGCCACCCTGCAAAAGTGTGTACTGTGCTCGCGGCCGCCGCCGGACGTGGTGGAGAGGCGGAACGGTAGCCTCCGGCGCCAATCGAGTCAGCGAGTATATGACAACTGCGTGATTATCGCGTGACCGGACATCGGCGCTTGGCCGGGATATCGGAATTGCGTGACAGACTCGGTTGTCTGCGGTAACGTAGGCCGCTCGTAGTTGCAGTTCAGGCCCTTCGTCCCAATTCGGAGAGTGGTCTTGCGTGCTTTGGGCTTTTCTTTTGCATTCGCTCTCATTTCGTACATTGGCCTCGCGGTTCCTCGAATCTTGCAGACCGGGCATGAGCGGCGTGCGCGCGTTTCCCTGACCAACCTCTGCGTTACCGAAGGAACGATCACCGCTTTGCCCGCCCACCGTCTGCGGGTCACCGACCCGAACGTGCACGCAACCATGAATCGCGAAACGCCACAGGATATCGAAGCACATTTTGTCTATCTCGGGCCTAGCGACGGCAGTGATACCCCTTCCTCTGGTCAAGACCACCACCAGTTTGGTTTCGAGCTGCTCGCTCAGGACGCCTGCAACCTCGTGTATGTCATGTGGCGCCTTGAGCCCGAGTCAAACATTGCTGTTTTCGTGAAAAGCAATCCCGAACAACACAGCCACGCCGAGTGCGGCAGGCGCGGCATGACAGCCGTCGAGCCTGAGCTAACATTGCCTCTGCCTCCGGTCAGAGCTGGAGAGCACAGTTCGCACGCTCTACGCGCCGAAATCATAGGTTCCCGGCTACGTGTCTTCGCCGACGAGACGCTGGTCTGGCGGGGTGCGCTACCGTCCGAAATTCTCCGTACCCGCGGTCCAGTCGGCATACATTGTGACAACGCCAAGCTCGAAATCGTGCTCAGCGTCGCGCCGCCTGTCGCAGGCGCTCCCGTCCTACCCTGTAAGGCGGCCCCGGAATCCGACTAGCCGCTCGCCGCATTGCCCGCGTGACATGTTGCACTCCCAAGACGACCCAGTGAGCTTACCGATTCCATCTGTAAAAAAAAACTCGCTTCGGAGTGAGCGAGTGTTGGCATACCTCCGAGATTCTGCTTCTCAGTATTAAGGCGCGTAACGGGTGAATACGTAGTCGCGGGCTTTGATCGGCGCGTGGCACGGGAAGCAGGTCTGGTGTTTGGCGTCGTCGGCGGGTTGGCCGTCTTTATCAAATTGGGCATACCCCCAGCCCCTCATATAGGCTTGGAGATTGCTGTGTCGAGTTGCTAACGATTCGGGTGGACGAGTTCAGGGCCTGGTTAACGCTGCCAGCTCAACCGGTCGATGCAGCACCATCTCATCGGTTGAACCGCCAGTGCTTCCCCCGAAGAACCGAAGCTGAGTGTTGCGTCGACCTATTGAGACCGCACGCGTTACCGGAAACTGAGCCACTGCGGAAACGGGGGCGGGGAAAACGAAATGCCGAAGCGCGCGCCTTAGAGGCGGATGACGGCCTTGCCGCGGAGGCCGCCGGTGCGCAGCTTTTCGAGCATTTGGCCGGCGGCGTCCAGTTCGAAGGTCGAGCGAACGCGCGCGGTGATCGTGCCGGCCAGCAGCATCCGCGCAATATCGTTCAGCCCTTGGGGCGATGACGAAGGATTCGACTCCGGCGAAACGTTGTACGCGGCGATCTTGCGCGCGGCGAACCAGCCTACATCCGCGACGTGAATCGAGGAGACCAGGCTGCCGCCGGATTTGAGAATGTCCGCGTCGCGCCGTATGGCGTCCGCACCATTGACCAGATCCAGGATCGCGTCGACGCCTTCGGGATGGGATTTACGCAGCGCGTCGATCACGTCGACGGTCTTGGTGTCGTAAACTTCTTCGGCGCCGAGCGTGCAAGCCTCGCCGGCGTCGCCGCGAACCGTGGCGATGACGCGCGCGCCGCGCGAACGCGCGATTTGCACCGCGTAGCCCCCAACCGCGCCCGTCGCGCCCATGACTACCAGGCGCTGGCCAGAACGAACCTTCAGCAGCTCGAGCGAGCCCAGCGCGGTGATGGCCGGAATGGGCAACGCTGCGGCTTGCTCGTCGCTGATGCCTTCCGGAATGTGCGCCACCGGCGCTGTCTGCACGCCGGGAAGCGCCGCGGTGTATTCGGCATAGGCGCCATGCTCCCGCGCCATGCCGAAAATGCGATCGCCGATCTTGAAGGCGCTTGCTCCCTCCGGAACGCGTTCGACCACGCCCGCGAAGTCGATGCCCATGACGAAGGGATATTTTGACGCCGCGGTCAGGCGGTCCAGCAGTTTGTAATCGATTGGATTGGGGCCCGCATACTTGATGCGGACCAGGATCGCGCCGTCCGCGGCGGGAATGGGCAGATCGTGGATGGCCGGTTTTTCGCCGAAGCTCCGCACGGCAAAGGCGCGCATATGTGGCTCCCGCTCGAAGATCCACAATTGCCCGGCGGTTGTCAAGCACGGGCCGGCGGGTGGGTCTGCTGCGGGCGGATTCGAGCTACTGCGGCACACCATCGAAGAGTCAGTCGGCAGGAGGGAGGCAGACGGAATCTTCGGTGAATTTGGCGATGACGCTGGTGCCGCCGTCGGGGTTGCGGCGAATTTCAAACTCGCCGCCAAGCTGGCGGATTCTTTCGCGCATGCCTTGAACGCCGACGCCGGGGCGCGCATGCGATCCGTCTTTCAGGGCCGGAATTCCGACGCCCCAATCGCGAACTTCGAGGGCGATTTGCTGATTCTGGCGGGTGATGCAGATGCTGGCGCGCGGGCTGCCGGAGTGGCGATGCACGTTGGTGAGCGCTTCCTGCACGACGCGGAAGATGGCGGTTTCGCATTCGCGTGAAAGGCGGCCGAGACTTGGAGCGAGCTCGACTTCGACGGGAATTTTGCTGCGTTTGGAAAATTCCTCGACGAACCAGCGCAACGCGGACTGCAAGCCCATTTCGTCGAGCAGCGGCGGATGCAGCAGGTGCGAGACGGTACGCAAGTCGTCGGACATGTCGCGCAGGATTTCGAGACTGTCAGCGAGGACCGTTTTGCTTTTGGGGCTGAGGTTCGAGCCGTCGGTTTGGATGACGCTCAAGTTCATGGAGAGCGCGGTGATCCAACTGCCGGTGCTGTCGTGCAAGTGGCTGGCGATGCGGCGGCGCTCTTCATCCTGAAGATGAAGGATGCGAGCGGAAAGCTGGCGCAGGCTCTCGTTGGCTTGGTCCAGTTGGCGGGCCTGCTCGGACATTTCGAGGGTCTTCTGCACGAGTTCGGTGGTGCGTTGGTGGATGTGCCGCTCGAGATCGTTGCGGCTGCGGAGCAATTCTTCTTCGACGAGCTTGCGGTCGGTGGTGTCGATGGAGACGCCGATCATCAAGACGGCCTTGCCGCGCGAGTCGTAAGCAATGCGGCCGCGGGAGGTGATCCAGCGCTCTTCGGCAGAGTCGGCGCGAATAATGCGGTATTCGGTGAGCCACTCCTCGCGCCTTTCGGAAAAGGCGGTTTGGATCTGCGCTTCGACCTTCGCCAAATCCTCGGGAAGAAGGCATCTGCGCCAGGCTGCGAAGGAGCCGTCGAAGGCCGCGGGCCGCAGGCCGAACATCTTGATGTGATTCTCGCTCCAGGTCAGGGCGTTTTCGGGAATGATCCATTCGAAGCTGCCGGTGCCGCCGGCGATTTGCGAGATCGAGAGGAGCTCATTGGTTCGGGCCAGATCCTCTTCGGTTTGCTTGCGGAGCGAAATGTCGTGGAGCACGGCGACGAAACGGTCGGGAGACCCATCCGGAGAGCGCAGCAGGGAAACGTTGACGTTGCACCAGACGTGGGAGCCGTCTTTGCGCAGATAGCGCTTGTCGCGGCTATAGGAGTCCGTCGAGCCATTTATCAAATCCCGCAGCCCGATGAGGTCCTTCACGGCCGTGTCAGGCTCGGTGATCTGCATGAAGGTCATTTCGGTCAGTTGTGCGGAGCTGTAGCCGAGAATTTGCGCGAATTTGGGGTTCACCCGAACAAAGCGGCCGTCCATGTCCACGTGGGCCATGCCGACGGCGGCGTGGTGAAATGTGGATTTGAACTCGCCTGCGGAGACGGACTGAACCCGGGGCCGTTTCGCTTTGGAGGAATTCGGGATCCTGGGTGTGGTTTTTGGCGGCGCGGAAGGCTGGGCCGCCGCGGATGGACTACCGTTGCGCCGCGGTTCGCGAAGCGAATCAGCGGAGGAATCGATCTGGATAGCTACTCCGCCGCCGGAATCTTCCGGCTGGCGACGCGCTTTTTGTTTGGAACGCTGCTTGGGGAGCGACGGCATGTCAGGCCTCGTGACGTCATTTTGTAAGATTTCAACGGCACGTCAATTCTGTTTCGATTTCAGCGCACGCGATGCAACGGACGTAAGCCCGATTGGCGCGGAGGGCGGGAACGGCTAGCCCTGGCGGGTGCGACGGGCGGGCGACTTCTTTCTGGCCCGGGCCTGCGCTTGTTTTTCAGGAGCTGCGGAGTTACCATTGCGAGAGCTGGAGCGCTGCACACTGGCGTGGCCGTCACGCCCGTTACCGTTGGCATGGTTTCCATCGAGCAGCGCAGCCAGAGTTCCGTTAGAGTGGTCATGGTTTTTGCCGTCTCCATTACGCAGACCTGCCCTACCGAGCACCCGTTGGATTTCCTTGCGCAGAGCATCCGAAACGTACGGAGCGTTGCGTTCGCCGCGAGCGACGCGGCTCACGTACGAGGGATCGATATCGAGATGGTCGGCGACGCGTTTGTAGATGCCGCGAAAAACGGAGAGAACCTGGAACGAAGGCGTGGTAGTATCGGGCTTGTCACGATTCATGACTTCCTTTGGGGATGTCCGATCTGGCGTTCACCGCGACGACCCTAACGCTGATGTTATCTCGCATAGGTTAGATAAGGCAAGGGAAATGACAGCCCGCAAAATTCCGGCTCCCGAATGGGTGCGCAAGATACTCCAGTTGAGGAAGCGCCTGGGCCTCAACCAGTCGGAGTTTGCCGCCCGCTTGAACTACTCGGCGATGGCCCTTTCCCGCTGGGAAAGCGGCACGCACGAGCCTACCGCCGAAGCGTACGTGCAGATGGGCAATCTGGCGGAAACGGACGAATCCAACTGGTTTTGGACCAGGGCAGGCCTAAAGAGCGCGGACCTGGCGCGCATGTTCCCGCAGGGCGCGGGGGTGCTGGATAAGGTAGATTTTCCGCACTTCGAAATCGTGGTGGCGGGCAGCGGGAAGAAGCGCGCCGCGGCGAAGGTCAAACCGAAGCTGGTGGCCCTGCCGGTGCTGGGGGTGCATGCCGGAACGCACGGGGCGAGGGGCGATCAGATTCTGGATCTGGACGAAGCGGAAGCCACCGAAATGATCGCGGCGCCGGCGCTGTGGTGCCCGAATCCGGCGGCGACCAGTTGCCTGCGCGTCCGCGGCTCGTCGATGAGCCCGATGATCGACGACGGCGACATCGTGGTGGTGGATTGCACGCAGCACGATGGAAAAGATCTGAACGGAAAAATTATCGTGGCCTGGCACCGCAAGACGGGATTGACGCTGTCGCGATTCCTGATGATGAAAGGCGTGCAACTGCTGGAATCGGAGAACCGGGATTACAAGCCGATTTCGATGGGACGCGACCGGAATTGGCGGATCGTCGGAAAAGTGTTGTGGTGGATTCGCAAGTCGCCGTGACCCGCCTTCGCGATGAATCCGCTTTGGCGGGCTGGCCCGCCCGATCTACGCGTAGCCTTGCGGGGCTGGCGGCACGCATTCCAAGCTGAACATCCGCAATTTTCTGAACGTCCGCGAGGCCTCGATGCCCTGGTATATCTACGTTGCCCATTATTTTGGCGGAGCGTTCCTGGCCAACGCGATCCCGCATTTGTAAACGGCGTTTCGGGGCGGCCGTTTCAAAGTCCCTTTGCCAAGCCGCCAGGAGTTGGGTTGAGTTCCGCGGTGGTAAATGTCGTCTGGGGATTCGCCAACTTGATCGTGGCATATCTGCTGCTGGTCACTGCCGGCGTGTTTCGTTTTGGCGTGCCTGCGGATGCGGCGGTGTTCGGCGGCGGGGTGCTGGTGATGGCTCTGATGCTGGCCAACACCTTCGGGCGAACGAACGGCGGCCGGCTCCCGCGATAGAGTGCCGGGCCCGCCTTGGCGATAAAGCTGCTTCGGCGCGCTCCGCCCGCGTTCGCTTCGCTCTGAATCGTGCGGCGCGGCGCTATTTGTTGTCGTCGAGGCCGTGGGTTTCGATGTAGACCAATTCAAACGTGGTGACCGAACCTTCCCGGGAAATCCCCACAACGTGCTGTTTGTCTTTCGTGCCGGATTTCAATTCCATTTCGCCCTGGTCGTGCTTTCCCGTGCCGCAATCGAGCGCCTGCGAGTCTTTGGCGCCGCCACTGGAGTTGGGCGACGCCGAATTTGTCGCCGACGCATCGGCATTTTCGCCGTTGCAGGTCAAAACTTTTCCGTAGCGCGCCAGCGCCTTGCGATAGAAGGCGGCCACTTTATCCGGCGAGTCGTTCGTCTCCATCTTCAGAAGGGCCATCTTGAATCCCGCGGAACCGCCCCACAGGCCCATGTTCAAGGCGGAGGAGTCATCCTTCGTGTCCGCGCGGCGGCGCGAGCCCGGATACAAGGGCAGGCCCACGTCTTTGGCGCTGGCGTCCTTGCCCAGGTGCAGGCCGACATTCACGTCGTCACTGTTCGATTGGCTGGACGAGGAATTTTTGTCGTTCGGGGCTTGCGCGCGAGCGGTGCAGGGATAACACAGAACGATCGCAAGCGCAGCCGCAGAGAGAAGTAGGGCGCGGGGGGCTGAATGGTGGCGCGTAGTCAAGTCGTTCTCCTTGGTTAGCTCAGGATCGTGCCGGTATAGCGGGCCGGCGCGGCATCGAGCACATATAAGGATACGCTGATCGAAGAGGGAATGTTCACGGGGCGCAGGCTCTTTTTGAAGAATACGGATTGGAATGAGAAATTCGGTCTACGGCGCGACCGTTCAGTTTTCTGGGCAAGCGAAGATCGGGCCGGAATAGCCTTGCAGGGCGGAGGCGGCGCTGTGATCGCGACATTCGGCGTAGGGGCACGTGGAGTCGGCGAAGCCTTGTTTGTACGCTCCGGCTTTTAAGTCGACCACTGCTTTTGCGCCGAGATCCTGCGCCTGCTGGTCCTGTTCCGGGGTGAGCTTAGCGAGCGAAAAATCAGCGCCAAAAACCTCGGCTTCGAGGTCCGCCGCGATTTCCCAGAATTTCGCGACGTGGGCGTTGGCAAGGTTGAGGGCCTCGAAGCGCAGCGTTTCCGGATAGGGGAGCTCGAACATGCGCCGGTCGCCGCCGCAATTGGCGATGATGGTTTGGGTGGCGGAATCGTCGATGCTGTTCGGCTCCTCGTCTTTTTTCGAGGCGTGAATCATGCCGTCGACGTCGTCTTCGGCATGCGCGCAGAGTTCGAATTTTCCGGCGAGCTGCTGCACGGAGGCGCCGGGCATCAGGCGCTCGATGGCGCGCACGGTGACGCAATGCGGGCAATCGGCGCTCAACGGCGCGATACGGATTTCGCGGACCAGCGTGCCATCGCCCTGCGGACGAAGGTCGAGCACGTGATCGACCCACGCGGGGCCGTCACGGAAGGTGGCTTGGGTGACGATGTAAAACGATTCGAGGTTGGGAGTCGGCGGCGGAGCCGCAGCGGCGCCGGCGCTCGCGTGCGTCGAGTAGAAGGTGAGGAGCGCCGCGGCGAGGGCGAGGGCGTAAGCGGCTTGCGAGACGCGGGGCGTGCGTTTCGAGGTGATGTTTCGCGGCACATCGTGAGTATACGAGGGCGGCGGCCGAGTTGAAAAGTGAGCGGAATCTAATTTGGGGGATCTTCGGCTAAGCAGGCGCGGCGGTGCCTCGAAAATAATGGCCAGCCAATCCCTGGTTGTGGCAGGATGCGAAGAGCCGCGGTAAAGTTTTTTCAAAACTGTGCGGAACAGCACAGTTTTTGGAATTCAAAGTTCTTATCGTCCAAACGGAGGATATGCGAAATGTATGGACTGGCGATCTTCGGTATCGTGGTGCTGGCGCTGATTGGCTTAACGATTCTGGTAGGTGCGGTGATGATGTTTCCAGACTTTTTGCGGTACATGAAAATGCGGTCGCTGTAAGCCGCCTAGCCCACCGTCGGGTGGCTCCGGCGATTTGACCGGGGCCGCCAAGCCTCAATGACGACGCGGCCGACGAACAGGCGGTCACGAGCGAAATCACGCTCGCGGACGCGCCGCTCTCCCTCCCAACCTTTTTTGAATAGTGTGCGAATGAGGACAGCCTCGCCCGGGTGCCGTGGGTAACATCGTTCTCGCTACATGGAATCGCGCGCTGCGCTAGCGCTTTTGGCCCGCGCGATTCGCTAAGGGAGAATTCAAATGAAGAGATGGTTCGTTACGGGCACGTTTCTGGCGGCATTGCTGATTAGCGGGTGCACGGCAAGTCCAGCCGCCGTGCAAGGACCGGCCGGGCCTCCTGGGCCACAAGGCAACTCGGCTCCGGACCAAGACCGGGATCGGGACAAGGACCGCGACCGGAACAGAGATCAGGACCGCGACCGAGATGCAGACCGGCAAGCGAAGGGCGCGCCGTGTCCAGACGGAGAGCACCTTGTAACCAACCCGGACGATCGAAGCACGAGTTGCGTCAGAAACTAGAAAGCAACGCCCGCGGGGCCAAAGCCAATTTTTTGCCGTGTCCGAGGGCGGAAGCCGCGCCCTCGCCGGTCGTCGGTGTGTGAATGGCAGTTAGTTTAATTTATCGGCGGTTACGAAAATTGGTTCGATATCCGTGGGGACCGATTTCATGCGCGCCAGAGCTTGCTGGACTTCGGGACGAAGGATGGCGAGGCGAGTCATGAATTCCTTGGCGCCTGCATAATCGCCGGTGGCTTCGAGGGTCAGCAGTTCGTGGTCGAGATCGCGGACCGCACCTTTTATTTTTGTGAAGTCCACCTGGAAGGTACCGTCGGCGTTCGCAATGTACGCGCCTTTATCCCGGAAATAATTGAATTGCATGGCTTGGCCGCGGGCGTGCGCGTCCTGCAGGCCGAAGCGCATGGTGCGGAACGAGGAGGCGAGATAGGTGGTGTAGAGCTGGCGCTCGGCGGCGGGGCCGTGGGCGAGGGAAGCGGCGAGTTGTCCTTGGTCGGCCTGGGTCATTAACACTTGAAGAGCGAAGAGCCCGGTGACGTCGGCCTTGGCTTCTTCGAGTGCGCTGTACTGTTCTTTTAATTCCATGCGCGGATTGGTATCGCGGCCGGCGATTTTTATCTGGTGCGGCCCCAAGCCGTGCGAGAGTTCGTGCGCGACGATATGGCTGAAGAAAAGATCGAAGCTTAGATCTTTCTGGTCGGCGCCGGGCAGGATGATTCGGGAAATGGGCAGCAGGGTGGCCGTGAATTTTGCTTCCTGCACGTTTTTGAGCATGACGCGCTTGCTGCCTTTCTGCTCGACCACTTTATCGTCGTTCGGCAAATTGTAGGCGGCGGTTTGCACGGCGTGAGCGCCATCACCCGCGCTGAAGACTTCGTTGACCACGCGTAAGGGAGCGAGCGCGCCGAGCTTAGCAGTGCGGTACCGAGGGTCTTCGGGGAGAACGTCTTCAATATCCTGAAGGTGCTGGCCGAGAAAAGCGATGCGGGCGGTTTCCCGGTCGTCGCGGATATTGATGTAAGCCTCGTAGGCCGCTTTATAACCGAAAAGTTCATCGTTGTAAGTTTCGTACGGGCCGAAGGTGACGTCGACCGGAGCGTCGAGGTCCATCCAGGCCATGTCGCTTTCGTAATAATTGTTGGAGGCGAAAGCGTCGGCGCGCGAGGTGAGGAATTTTTTGAGGCCGGCGTTGTCGGTGAGCGCGGCGGCTTCGCGCAGAAGTTTTCCGGCCTGATCGAGTTGTTCCCGGTACTCGCGGCTGTAGGGAATCATGGTGAGTTGGCGCGACGGTCCGCGGCGGATCACGGTGAAAAACCCTTCGGCTTGTTCTTTTTGCGCGGGTGAGAGGGTCTTGACCCAGGCTTCGAATTCATCCTTGGTCATATCCTCGGGATAGAAATTCGCGCCGGGAGGTTTGCGGGCCGGGACATCGGGCAAGAATGCGGCGTGCTGGTCGATCTCCGACCAGGGGCCTTTGTTGATCCAGAAATAATGCAGGCGTGCGCGGCCCAGCGGGGTCGTGTCCTGCTTCAGCTTTTGGTATTCGGCGAGGTCGCCGCTCCAGAATTGGCGCATGAAAATGGTGTTCACGATGCGGGCGGCCTCGACCAGTTTTACGAGCGCCTTCTGGTCGCCGCCGGAAAGGCCGGCGAGATCCACCTGCAAGGGAGTGGGAGCGAAGCGCGCCGCCATGGCCTGCAGCGCGGCGAGGTCCGGGACGGGCGGAGGCGTTTGGGAGGATGTTCGCGGCGTGAGGGCTAAACCTAAAGCACAAAGCGAAAGTACAAGGGCGAATTTGCGCATGCGAGAAGATAACATTTTTGGCGCGGGGTTGAAAACCTAAGCGCGCGCGAAGGGGAGAGGGACGCGTTTCGAGTGAGCATTGGATGTTCCGCCTGAAAACTTCGACGCGGCGAAATCGAAGACGCGATACGGCTGCTTCGGCGCGCGGGCGCTGCCGCTCCTCAGGATGACGGCCAAGGGCGGGTGGGGCGATGGGGAACGATCGGCGGCGGAGGCGGAAGGCCGCTGGGCGCGGCGTTAGCGGAAGGAAGGGAATTTGAAGCGGCTCTTGGTTGCGCCGTTGCCGTTGGACTTTTTTGTGGCGCCGTTGGTGCGCGAGGCGGCGTTGGCTTCGCGGCCGAAACCGCGGGTAAGGTCTGGCGGGCGCGGAGTGCAGGCGGGTTGGAGGTGTTCGGGGAGGGGGGCGAGGAGGCGGACGATGTGCGCGAGGCGCTCCTGTTTATAGGGTTTGGCCATGCAGACGACGGCGCCGAGCGAGTGCGCGTTGGAATAATCGCTGGGATAGGCGGAGCGCGAGGTGAGCACGACGGGAATGTGTTTCAGGCTGGGGCTGGATTTGACGTGCGCGCAGAGATCGAGGCCGTGCATCACGCCGGCTTCCGCTTCGATTTCGGCGACGATCATGGCGGGCATGAACATGTTGATGACTTCGCGCGCGTCGCCGGCGTTATTGACGGCGATGACTTCGTAGCCTTCGTTCTGCAAAAAGATTTTCATGGTGTCGCGCAACATGCCGTCGGAATCGGCGAGCAGCACGAGAGGCTTTTTCACTTGCGGGGCGGTGGAATTGGAAAGCTGAACCGTTTCGTTGGCGAGTTTGCGGCCGTTGGAGTCGACCAAGTGTTCGCCCACGCCGACACCTAGGGCGATGGCGACGGCGTGGCTGCCATCGGGAAGGTCCTGGAGGCGGACGACGCGCCCAAATTGTTCGGCGTGCGCGCCGGCGGCGGATTTGTGATACGGGAAGACGACGGCAACGTCCATGCCGCGCTGGTAGGTATCGAGAACGGTGTGGAAAAGAATGCCGTAGCGGGAGACGTCGACGGTGGTGGTGATTTCGTCAGGGCCGGCGGTGGTGAGGTCGATCCCGCGCACGCGAATGGGCGAAGAAATCAAAGCGCGGCGCTTGCGGCGGCGGTCGGAGGCGGGCTCGGCGTTGAGGGCGTGAGCGGCGTCGGCGAGAGCGGAGGCGGTCGGAGCGGCGGGTTGGTCCGCGGTGGCGTTTGCGGATGCGGATCGGGGTTCCGCCTGGGCATCCGCGCAAGCGTCCGAGGCGATTTGCTCGGCGACGAATTCGGCGGCGACGGCGCTCATTTCCGCGACGGCTTCTTCCTGGGCGATGGCGTGCTCGATGATGTGTTCGGCTTCGGTGGGCGCGGAAAGGGAAGCGAGATCGAAAACTTCGGTGAGTTCACTGGCTTCAGGAACGGCGGGGGCGAGAGCTTCGGCGGTGGCAGCAACGGGAGCGGTTTCGGCCACGGCCAAGGAAGCCGGGACATGGATTTCGAAGGGAGCCGGCGGCGTGTAGGCGTCGGCTCCCGGTTGGAGTTCGCCGACGGCATCGAGAATCGGAGCGACTTCCAGCGGGGCGGGTGCGCTGACTTCGATTGCCGCGCTGAGATCGGTATCCGCGACGGTGGTTTCGATGAGGCTGATGTCGCTCGGGGTCGTAGCCGCGGCGAAAATTTCGGTCAGCTCGGAAGATAGAGCCTGGTCGCCAAGTGGCGCGGCCAAATGATGCTGGACGAGTTCGACTTCGGGGGCGCTACCGGAGGATTCGAGGTCGTCGAAGGCGCGGTCGATGGCGGAGAGGCGCGCGCTAGCGTCGGGATCGAGCGCGGTCTGGTGAAAGGCAGAGGGGCTGAGAGCTTCGGGCGCGCCGGGCTGGGCCGTGAACCGGAAAATTGATGCGTCACTCATTCGATTGCGGTCCTCGATTCCAAAACGAGTTCGAGCTGCAAATGTAGCAGCGGGAAGTGGTGCAGACACTAGCGGGATAGTTTCATTTTCGTAGTACTCGGAGGGGAATCGCGAGTGGTACCGGGAGGCGCGGACGGCGGAGATAATTGATATGGCGCGGGTTAGGTGGCGAGGGGTGGTTCTCTGGAGAGAGCGAGTCCCGGCGACGGGGTTTCGGCGGTCTGGAATCGTAGTTATACCGAAACTGGGATGAAGAAAAGGCGAAGCCTGACCGCCCTAAAGACGTAACGCGTTATTGGGGGAGAATTGTTGCTACGCCTCCGGCGATAGAGACGGGTTGCTGCGGTTTAGATGGCAAAAGCGGCGGCGAGCCGCCGCACTCCAAAAAAAAGCGGGGGCTCGCGATTGCTTTGTGCGGCTATTGGACGTCGGTGACTTTGCCGTTTACGAAGGTGACTTTGAGATCTTTGTAGACGTAAATTTGTTTGGTGCCGAGGTTGACGATTTTTTCCGGGGGGCCGAAGGCGGCCTGGACCTGGTCAACGGTTTGTCCGAGTTGGATGGAAGCTGGGGGCGCGGCGGGTTGTTGCGGCTGCTGTTGCTGCTGATCGCCACCTTGTTGCTGGCCGCCCGCCTGCTGCTGATTTTGATCCTGGGGCGCGTTGGGATCGGGCGGCGCGAGGACCTGGCTGATTACGTCCGCGACCTGGCCGGCATCCGCGCCTTCGAGATACCCCTTGGGAAACTGAAAAACGACTTCGCCTTTGTAGGAGGAAGCGTCGCCGCCGTTGCAGGAATCGCACTCGGTGAAATTGACGGCAACTTTTTCGGCTTTCAAATTTACGGAGACGCTGGTCGGATGAACTTTTTCGCCGTTGGTGAGGGCTTTGGAAGCGCTTTTTTCGGCCATCATGCAGATGGTGTTGGGGGCGTGCAGGCTGTTGTCCTTGAAATTGGAGGGGCAGGGCGGGAGCGCGTTCGAAGGCGCAACGCCCAGGATTCCGTCCTTCTGTATGACCAGCACGGAGTCGGGTTTATATTTTGCCTTGAGGTCGGCGTCCAGCGTGGACTGAGCCTTGGCGATGGAACACGAGAAAAATCCGGCCAGTAGAAGTGAGGCGACGGGCACGCCCAGTTTGATCGTCCGGCTCATTTGGAAATCTCCTCTGAAATTTGGCCACTGGATTTGGCCGCTCGAGTTGTTAGCGCGGATTGTGCCGCAAAATCGGGCAACTCGGGAGCGAAATCTAACGGGATTCTGAAACGGGGAGCCATCCACGACGCGATGGCTCCCCGTTTCGGTGACTTACAGCCCGGCGCGGTTCAACCTGGGGCCAGCTAGCTGCCGACGCCTTCGTTGGCGGCGACTTGAACTTCTTTTTCCGTCGCGTCGGCCTGGGTGTTGGTCTTCTCGATATCCGCCTGGGCGGTCAGGTCGGGCTGGGCTTGTCCTTCGGGATTGGCCTTGGGTGTAGCCGATCCCGCCGGAGCGGCCGGGATGCCACCCGTGCCTTGCTTCTTGGCCAGTTCGCCCAAGCCGTCGTCAATCTGCTCGCGGAAGTGGTTATGCATTTCCTGGAGATCGTTGACCGCGACAGAGAGCTGCTGGCCGGAGTGGCAGTCGCCCTTCTGGCTGCCGCTCACCAGGACTTTCACGTTCTGGTTGGCATCGGGGGTGTCGTCGATGCGGGTGAGGACGTCCCCTTGCGTGAGCGAGCACTCGGTGCCGTCGGCGAGTTGTGGGTTGAGCGCATCGGAAACGATGAAGGTGCGATTGCTGGGATTCAAGGCGTCCGGCACAACCTCCGGAGTTCCGGCCGGCGGAGGAGCATCGGGATTGGTATTTTGCGCGGACGCCGCCGGAGCAGCCGCGGGAGCTTGCGGACCGCTGGCGGCAGCGGCTACCTGTTCGGCCTTAATCTGCGCTTTCACTTCCTCAGCGATCGCTTCCTTAACTTCCGGGGTGAGGATCACGGCGCCACCGCCGCCTGAACCCTGGTCCTGCTGGGCGACCTGTTGGCCACCCTCGCCCCCGCCTTGTGCCGCGGCGTTGGCGTTGGCTGCGGCCGCGTTGGCGTTGGCCGCTGCGGCGTTGGCGTTTTCCGCTGATGCCGCGTAGGCTGCCTGCAAATTCTGGGCGATCAGGTAATCGGTAATCCAGAACGCGGGAGCGGCGTAGACGGGGTAGGGATTAAAATAGTAGCCATAATATCCGTACCACGGATTCCCGCCCCAGCCCCAACTGTAAGCGACCGGCGCGCCCCATCCGCCGTAGGCGTAACCGTAGTAGCCGCCGCCGTAGTAGTAGCCGGGGTAGTAGTGATTGTAGTAGGCACCATGGTAGTAACCGCGACCGTACACGCGGGTGTAGGCTCGTCCGCCGCGGTAGTAGGTGCGGCGGTTATAGCTGCGGCCGCCGCGGTTGAAGCCATGTTCGACGTAACCGCCGTGCCGTCCGTTGCTGACTACGCGGCTGCCGTCGGCGCGCCGGGTTTCCACGCGACGCTGGCCGCCTGCGCCATGATTGATGGTGGTATTTCCGGAATGGATAGAACCGACTTTACCGTTGGAGCCCATTCTCGCGGTTGCGCCGCTCTTGGTGGTTACGCTGGTGGTCTTTCCGGAGGCGCTGACTTCGCGTTTGTTGCCGCTGGCGGTGGTGACGGTCTTGCCGCCGCCGGGATGAGAGACAGAACCAGCCTTGGCGGTAGTGTTGGTCGATCCGGTTTTTGCGCCCGTCGCGGTGTTGGTACGGCCCGCAGTGGTGTTGGTCCGTGCGCCGCCGGCTGTGGAGGTGCGCGCTCCGCCGGTGGTGTTGGTGCGGCCGGCAGTGCTGGTGTTGGTGCGACCAGCATTGCTGGTATTGGTGTGGCCGGCGGTCGAGGTATTGGTGTGAGCGCCGCCGGCGGCCGGAGCATGAGCGGCGGGCGCGGGCGCCTTGGGAGCGGCGGCAGGCGCTTTCGCGGGCGCCGAAGGCGCTTTATTCTTCTGGGCCGAGGCAAGACCCGGAACCAACAACAAAATCAGAAACGCAAAAAACATTCTGGCAAATGCGCCACCTGGCTGGCTCAGTTTCATCTTGCTCTCCTCGTATCTATGGAACGATCGCAGGGGGCTGCACGATCCAGCCCGCGCTGGCCGAAAAAGTCGCGAAAATGCGCACGTGCGGCGCTGCGGTGCCACGATTGGCTGGCCACGGTCAAGAAGCCGGTTCGACGGCGGCCAACGTTTCGAGATCAATCGAAAGACGAAATCCCCTGAGTACTCCCCCACTTCGCAATGCGCAAAAGCGGCGAAAAAACCGTCATGGGCGCAAAAGATTCGCAGTTCGCTGCGGACGCGGGCCAGAGCAGTGATTCGGCCCGCGACGGATGACGAACCGATGGACGGGAGTCCCCACTCCCACGGAAACGCCCTGAGATTTCGAAAGCACAGCAGTCCGAAGCGCAGAGCGCAGCCGCCAGACTATAGTCCCAGCGTTGCAGGAGTGTCAATTTCAAATGGAAGGGCGCGACGCTGTGGGTAGGCGCGAACGCGGTGTCGCTCGGGGCCATCTGGCGCAACTCGGGCTAAGGGTAGATTTGCCGAACCGTAAGGTCATTCACCGATGTTCGGCGGTGGGTGGTGGAGCTAGGATGGGTTGGTGAAGCAAGAACCGCGGCGGATGGTTCGCGACGATTTGGCGGCGACTTAAGGGGAGGAGCTTGATGTTACTGCTCATTATTATTTTGGTGCTTTTGTTTGGCGGTGGCGGCGGGTATTACGGATATTCGCGGTGGGGAGCGGGCGGCGGGCTGGGAATTTTGGGGACCGTGCTGGTGATCCTGCTGGTGGTTTACCTGCTTGGGGGATTGCGGTAGAGCTTCCAAGTCAGCAGCGGGCGAGGATGCAGGCCAGCGCGACGAGTTTGGACGAAATGCACCGCGCGTAGAACTTGTGCGCACGCCGCTGAGAAGCGAACCGGTTCGATTGTAAAAGCGGCGGCAAGCCACCGCACTCCAAAAAGGGCCACGCGCGCCGGCTAGTTGGTATTTCTGCCGACGCCCGAGATTCTCTGGCCGTTGAATTTGGTGAAGCTGAAACCCTGGAAATTTTCGTTCCAGTTTTGGGCCATGTCGTTCAGCATGGAGATGGCAACGGCTTCGCCGAGCGGCAGGGAATCGGCGTAGTCGTGACGCCAGTGCACGGCGGCATGGTTGCGGCCAATAGCGATATTCGCCGCAAGTTTATTCATTTCGCCGCCGATGGTGATTTGGCCGGCGTCGGAACCCTCGTAAGGAACCAGCGAAAACCCGTCCTCACTTGGTTGCATGATTTCAATTCCAGGAACGCTGTTGAGCGGCGCGAGATCGTTGAACCACGCTTTGACGACGGTGGCGCAAGCGCCGGCGACGGTGCCGTGGCCCTGACCGTAAGAAGGATGCTGCGGGCAGCCTTCCGGAAACGCGTGCGGCAGGAAGTAGCTGCCGGTCTTGGCGAAAACCTCGGCGAGCGCCTGGGAATTCAGCACGTCGGGATGGACGGGATAATTCGCCTGATTGGTTTTCTCCATGTGGACCAGGCCGCCGAAAGCTTCGGGGCGCAGGTGGCGATGCACGAACCATTTCTGATACCAGACGGCTTTGAGGGCGCGTTGCGAAACTTCGGCGACGAGCGTTTTCAGGTGGGGACTGCCCCAGGTGCCGAAGCCGGTTTGGGTTCTTGAATTTACATAGGGATTGTTGGGATCGAGGGGCGCGCCGCTGTCGATGAGTTTAAGGCAGGCGATGAAATAGGCCTCGAAGAGAACATCCACATGGACGTAAGCGCCGATGCCGCGGCCGTTGCGCAGATGCTGCACGTTGGGATCGGTCTGGCTGGCGGCAAAGGGGCCTTGGCCATTCTGCACGGCGAGCCAGGAAGCCTGATCGGTCATGTAATCGAGGCCGGGAGTGTAGGTGGTAAACATTTGGGTGAGCGGGATCGCTCCGAATGCGGCGGGAAGGAGCATGAATTGCGAGACGTAGGGGCCGAGCACGTCACCGGGAGTAAATCCGCGGAAAAGATTTTGCGGGGTGACCGGATGCGGGCCGGAGAATGCAGGAAGGGAATTCAATTCGGCGATGGCGGCTTGGGAGATCGGCTCATTGCCGTATTGGGTGAAATTGACGTCGCGGCAGAGTGACATCCAGTAACTTTCCACCGCGGTATCGGCCATGGCGCGGCTGGCGACAGCCGGAGGCGTGCCAATGGCGAGCTGATGCGAGTCGGTGCCTTCGAGGTCGAAGGCCAGACCCGACTGGGGATCGACGAGCGGAGTGTTGCCGCCGAGTTGAATTTGCTCGAACAGCTGCGGCTCGCCGCCTTGAACGGCCTGCAGGAGGCTGCGATACGAGGCGGGCACAACTTCGCCGATATTATTGTGGGCGAGACCCTTGGAGAAATTTCCGATGCGATTGGAATAGCGCTGTTCGTCGCCGTTGGTGATCTCCGCGGGAACGGGGACGTTGAGTTCGGTCTGCGCGGCGTTGCGGCGGTTGCTGAAACTTTGGAAGGCGCGCGCATTTCCATTGTTGGAACTGGACGCCGTGCTAGGGCCGGCTTGTGCCAACGCGGTTTTTGTGGTGGCACTGAGTCCGGCGGCGCCGACGGCGATCGACGCGGCTGCGGCGCGGCCGACGCGCACGATAAATTTCCTGCGGCTCGAGCCTTCTACTCGTGCTTCCGCGGCGATTTCTTCCGGGCGCGGGTGAGCCTTGGGCGTTTCCATGCGCAGCCTCCTCAAGAATGTGTTGGTCGTAATCGAGCCTACGAGTCGGACTGGGAGAGTAAGGTACAGGAAAGCTACGCCGAGTCAGGGAACGTGACAAGCGAATTGTGGGACAGTTTTGGTACAGGGAGATAGCTACGTAACAGTACTCGCTTTCCCGGGTCCGCCGGCATCCTCGCTCTTGGTATCGACGAATCAGAATTTCCAGGAAACATCCGGAGGGTACTCCTCGTACCACTGTCAGCAGGGCGGGGTGTGCATCCGCGACGGATACTTCGAGGTTTCGACCATGGCGGTATTCGGCAGCGAATTTCGGCAGGTGATGCGGCGGCTGGGGCGAGCGCCGATGTTTACGGCGATTACGCTGATCACGCTGGCGGCCGGAATCGGCGCGAACACGGTGGTGTTCAGCGTACTGAATGGAGTGCTGCTGAAACCCTTGCCGTATCCGGACCCGGAGCGGCTGATCGGAGTATGGCTCACCGCGCCGGGCATCGACATCAAGGACCTTAATATGTCGCCGTCGTCCTACTTTATTTTCCGGGACCAGAACCAGTCATTCACGGATATAGGGCTGTACACGGGCGATTCGGTCAGCGTCACGGGCGTCGCGGAGCCGGAACAGGTCGACGCGCTGGACGTGACCGATGGAACGCTGCCGCTGCTCGGAGCGAAGCCAGCGATCGGGCGTTTGTTCACCCGCGAAGACGATTCGCCGGGGACGCCGGAAACGGTGGTGCTGGCGTACGGCTACTGGAAGCGCAAATTTGGCGGGGAAAGTTCGGTGACCGGGCGGAGCCTGATGGTGGATGGCGAGCCGCGGCAAATCATCGGCGTGCTGCCGCGGAATTTTCAGTTCATGGACGACCACGACGCGGAGATGTTCCTGCCGTTTCAATGGGACCGCGCCAAGAGATTTCTGGGGAATTTCAGCTACCGGGGAATCGCGCGATTGAAGCCGGGCGTCACCCAGGCGCAAGCCAGCGCGGACATGGCGCGCATGCTGCCGATCGTGAATCGAAGCTTCGCGCCGCCGCCGGGATTTTCGATGGATTTGTTTTTGGCGGCGCGCATCGCGCCGAATCTGCGGCCGCTGAAGCAGGACGTCGTGGGCGACGTGGGCAAAGTTCTGTGGGTGCTGATGGGATCAATCGGCATGGTGCTGCTGATCGCTTGCGCGAATGTGGCGAATTTGCTGCTGGTGCGGGTGGAAGGGCGGCGTCACGAGCTTGCGGTGCGCACCGCGATGGGGGCGGGGCGCTGGCGAATCGTTCAGGACTTGCTGTTCGAGAGCGTGGTGCTTGGATTATTGGACAGCGCGGTGGGCCTGGGACTGGCCTATGCGGTGTTGCGCGGCCTGGTGGCGATGGAGCCCACGGGTCTGCCGCGGCTCCGTGAAATCGGCATCGATTTCCGCTTGCTGCTGTTCACCCTGGGCATTTCGCTCTTCGCGAGCCTGCTGGTTGCGGTGGTTCCGATTTTCAAATACGCGGGCGTGCGGCTCAATACCGGACTGCGCGAAGGCGGGCGAGCGTTGAGCGCGAGCCGCGAACAGCATCGGGCGCGCAGCGTCCTGGCCGTGGTGCAAGTGGCGCTCGCTCTGGTGCTGCTGATTTGTTCGGGCTTGATGATTCGCACATTCCGGGCGCTGACCAAAGTGAATCCCGGATTTTCCAACTCCGCGCAGGTGCAAACTTTCCGCATTTCCATTCCCGAAGCGCAGGTGAAGGATGCGGAGAGCGTGGTGCGTATGGAAGAAGCCATACAGCGGAAAATCGCGGACATTCCGGGAGTTTCGTCGGCCGGAATCTCGACGGAGATCCCCATGGACGGAAACGGGAGCTTCGATCCGATTTTCGTGGAGAACCGGACGTACGCGCAGGGCGAGCTGCCGCCGGTGCGGCAATTCAAGTACGTGACGCCGGGATTTTTGGAAACGATGCAAATTCCGCTGCTGGCGGGGCGCACGTACAGTTGGACGGACATCTATCAGCGGCCTCCGATCGCGGTGATTTCAGAAAATCTGGCGCGGGAATACTGGACGGAGCCGGCGAACGCGCTGGGGAAACGGATTCGGGTGGGCAGCAACGAGCCGTGGCGGGAAATTGTGGGCGTGGTGGGAAACCTTTACGACCGAGGCGTGGACGAGAAGGCGTCATTGGCGGTGTACTGGCCGGCGTACATGACTAAATTCGAAGGCGAGGACAACATGGTTCGCCGCGAGGTGGCGTACGCGGTGCGCAGCCCGCGCGCGGGTTCGGAGAACTTTCTGAAGGAAATACGGCAGGCGGTGTGGTCGGTGGATTCGAATCTGCCGGTGGCGTCCGAACATACCGTGGCGTATTTCTACACGCGATCGATGGCGCGGACTTCGTTCACGCTGGTGATGCTGGGAGTGGCGGGGGGCATGGCGCTGCTGCTGGGCGTGGTGGGGATTTACGGCGTGATTGCGTATTCGGTGTCGCAGCGGACGCGCGAGATCGGGATTCGCATGGCGCTGGGGGCGCAGCAGAACAATCTGACGAATATGTTTGTGCGCCACGGCTTGATTCTGGCGGGGATTGGCGTGGTGTGCGGAATGGTGGCGGCGATTCCGCTGATGAGCTTGATGTCGTCGCTGCTCTTTCACGTGAAGCCGATGGATCCGCTGACGTACGCGGCGGTGTCGGCGGGTTTGGTGCTGACGGCGTTTCTGGCGAGTTATTTGCCGTCGCGAAGGGTGGCGGAAGTGAATCCGGTGGAGGCGCTGCGGGCGGAGTAGGGGAATCGAAAATAGAAAATAGAAAGCGGGCGCGTGGGGAATTGTGGCGCGCCTGCGGCGATGGAGGATGAGGTGGTGCGGGCGGCGTGTCGAAAGCGGCGGCGAGCCGGCGCACTCCAAAAGTGCTGGGCGTTTTGGGGCGAGATCCATTCCGCGCTCGATCGGTTTCGTTTGCCGTTGACATCCTACCCGTAGGTAATCTATATATTCGTGCCCATGATGAAAAAACCAGAATTGATGCCGGGGACGCTGGACATGTTGATTTTGAAGACGCTGACGCGGGCGCCGTTGCACGGGTATGGCATCGCGCTATCGATCAAGCGGGTGACGGACGAGCTGCTGACGGTGGAGGAAGGGTCGCTGTATCCGGCGTTGCAGCGGCTGCTGCTGCAAGGGTGGGTAAAGGCGGAATGGAAGAGGACGGAGACGAAGCGACGGGCGCGGTATTACACGCTGACCGCGGCGGGGCGGAAGCAGCTGGGCGTGGAGCTATCGCAATTCGAGCGGATGATCGCGGCGATCGGAAGGGTGCTGCAGGATGCGTAAGTTTTCGGATGAATGAGGCGGGTTGGCGGGTTGCGTGTCGAAAGCGGCGGCGAGCCGCCGCACTCCAAAAGTGCTTGGCGCACCATGCGAGTCGCAAGCCGCAGGGTGCGCAACGCAGCAATCGAAGAGAGACCCCGCGTCGGGGCTACGCCGCTCTGCCGGAATGACAACGAAAGACGAAATGAAAACCCCGGCGCGAGCAAGGAGCGGAGAACGATGAACTCCATCAGCCGATTCTCGAAGAAGCTGAGGATTTTTGCGGGGCGGGAGAAGTATCACGGCGAGCTGGAGGAAGAGATGGCGTTCCATCGCGAGGAAAAAGCAAAGGAGCTGCGCCAAGCGGGAATGGGAGCCGAAGAGGCGCGCCACGGGGCGAACGGCGAATTTGGGAACGACTTGAAACTGCGCGAGGAATCGCGCGATGTATTCGGATTCTGGTGGGAGACCACGGTTCAGGATTTTCGTTTTGCGCTGCGGCAACTGCGCAAGAACGTGGGATTCACCAGCACCGCGATTGTGGTGCTGGCGCTGGGGATGGCGGCGAGCATCGCCATTTTTGCCTTCGTGGACGCCGCGCTGATCAAGCCGCTGCCGTACCGGAATACATCGCGGCTGGTGGGAGTGTTCGAGTCCATTGCGATTTTTCCGCAGAGCAATCTTTCCTATCCGGATTACCTCGACTGGAAAAAGCGCAACACGGTTTTCAGTTCGCTCGATGCCTATGGCGGGAATGAGCCGTTGCTGAAAACTCCGTCGGGCTCGGAGCCGGTCCAGGTAGGCCGCGTAACGGACGGATTTTTCCGGACGCTGGGCGTCAATCCAATTCTCGGCCGGGATTTTTACCAGGGAGAGGATTTGCCATCCGCGCCGCGGGCCATGCTGCTGAGTTACACCTCGTGGCAGAAACGCTACGGCGGCCGGGCGGACGTGATTGGGCAGACGGTCACGCTCGATGGCGACCCGACCACGATCATCGGAGTGTTGCCGCGCGATTTCCATTTTGCCCCGATCGAACCCGCGGAGTTTTGGGTGACCATGCATGCCTCGGGCGAATGCGACCTGCGGCGAAGCTGTCACAGCCTCTATGGGGTGGCGCGGCTGAAAGATGGGGTGACGATGCAGATGGCGCTGGCGAACGTCACTTCCATCGCGCAGCAACTCGAAAAAGAATATCCCGCGACCAATAGCGGGCAGGGCGCGGCGCTGGCTCCGCTCGACGAAGTCATCGTCGGAAATGTCCGGCCGATACTGTTGGTGCTGCTGGGCGGGGCGGCTTTGCTGCTGGTCATCGCCGCGGTAAACGTGGCCAGCCTAGTGCTGGTGCGCTCGGAAACGCGGCGGCGGGAGATTGCAGTGCGCAGCGCGCTGGGCGCGTCCGGGTCGCGGCTGGTTCGGCAATTTGTGACCGAGGGACTGGTGCTAGTCGTGGCGGCCACGGCGCTCGGCTTGGTGTTGGCCAGCTGGATGATGCAGTTACTGATCCGGCTGATTCCCGCCGGGATGCTCGGGGCGATGCCGTTCCTGCAGGACCTGGGCTTGCATCCGCGTGTGCTGCTGTTCGCGGCGGCGATCTCGGCGATTGCGGCGCTGCTTTTTTCGTTGGCTCCCGCGTTGCGGCTCGCGACTCCGGAAATGCGGCAGGATTTGGCGGAAGGGAGCCGCGGATCGGCGGGAACGGTTTGGCGGCGGATGGGTTCGAAGCTGGTGGTTCTGGAGGTGGCGACGGCGGTGGTGTTGCTGGTCGGCGCGGGGCTGCTCGGGAAAAGTTTGTACCGGTTGCTGCACGTGGGAATCGGAATGCAGGCCGAGCATCTTGCGACGCTGCAGGTGGTGGCGCCCATGGCGGCTTACGGAAAAGACCCGCAGGCGATTGCGCTCGAGCGGGAGATTTTGAGCGAGATTGAAAATCTGCCCGGGGTGAAAGCGGGGGCGATCACCAGCGACTTGCCGGTGACTACCTGGGGGGACACGACCTGGTTCCATGTGTTGGGACGGCCGTGGCACGGCGAGCATCTGGAAGTTCCGGAGCGCGACGTCAGCGCGAACTACTTTACGACCATGGGCGCGAAGCTGCAGCGCGGGCGCTATTTCCGGGAAGACGAAGATGGATCCAAGCCGCGCGTGGCGATCGTCAATCAGTCGTTCGCCAAGGAATTTTTCCCCGACGAAGACCCCATGGGAAAGCAGTTTGAATTCCTCACGGCGAAACCGGTGCCGGTTGAAATTGTGGGCATCGTGGAAGACATCAAGGAAGGGCCGCTCGACACCACGAACCGCTCGGTGATGTACATTCCGTTCAACCAGAGCCCGGGAAATTATTTCAATCTGGCGGCGCGGACTTCGCAAGACGAGGGATCGGTGGTGGCGTCGATGGTCGCAACGGTGGAGAAGATCAATCCGGACATTGCGACGATGGGTGGCGCGAGCATGAATGACAAAATCAACCGTTCGTTCGCGACATATTTGCACCGCTCGTCGGCGTGGCTGGTAGGAGGATTTGCATTTCTGGCGCTGCTGCTAAGCGTGGTGGGACTGTACGGGGTGATTGCGTACTCGGTGTCGCAACGCACGCGCGAAATCGGAGTGCGCATCGCGCTGGGGGCGCAATCCGGCGCGGTGTATAAGATGATTTTGTGGGAAGCGGGATGGCTGGCGGCGGCGGGAATCGGAATGGGATTGGTTTGCGCGGTAGGCGCGGCCACGTTGATGCGCAAGATGCTGTACGGCACGCAGTCGTGGGACGTGCTGACGCTGGTGAGCGTGGCGGCGGTGCTGGGGATTGCGGCGCTCGTGGCGAGTTACGCTCCGGCGCGCAGGGCCGCGTCGGTGGATCCGGTGGAAGCGCTGCGGATGGAATAAATTTTGGATGGTGCTTGGGGGCCCGGTGCCGCGCCTGCGGCGGTGGAGGATTGGGTGGTGTGGGCTGCGTGTCGAAAGCGGCGGCGAGCCGCCGCACTCCAACGTGGTTTGCGACGCGCGATCGGGTGAGGCCGCGCTGGACTGGTGCGTTCTCCTAATTTTTGGTTTAAGAGCGGCGAAAGGCGAGGAACGGGACGATGGGCCAGAGGAGCGGGATTACGCGCGCCAGGGCGCGCGCGGCGTGCGGTCCGCGCAGCACACCAGCGCTCGTGGCGACTTGCAGCTTCTCGCCGCCGCGGTGCGCGGGCGATTCTCGCTGATCGACCAGAGACAATCGTCCGAAGATGTCGATGGCCTGGAGGAGATTTGCGCTTCTGGTTTGGCGCGGCGACGCGCCATCGTAAATTACGGTGAGGCGTTCGGCGAAGTATTTGGCGGAGTGGGTGCGGATCCAGTTCCAGACGCGGGCGAGGTCGGCCGGTTCGATGAACAGGACGTAAGCCGAGAGCACGTCCCACTGGAACATCGGGACATTGATGGAATATTCTAGGGTGAGATGAAACAGAACGCCGATGGCCAGCAGCGGGTAACGAAGTTTTTTGATCCAGATCAGCGCGCCCAGTGAAAATTCCGCCGCGAGAGTGAGCCAGGAACCAACGCGCAGCACCGCGGGACGCAGAAAAAACGAAGGAATCGGGAAGCGCTGAAATTCGTCGAGGTGAAACACGTAGTACAACGCCGTTCCTTCAAGCCAGGCCCCGCCTTTCATCTTCCACCAAAAACTGACGAGATAGAGCAGCGCGAGTTCGAGTTGGGTCATGCGCTGGGCCCAGGGCAGGCGCGGGCGAATCGCCCGGCCTTCCTTGCCGCGCCAGATGCGCATGAGGCGGTCTACCGATAGGGCGGCGCCGGCCGGCGCGAAGATCAGAAAAAAGCCGGCGACGCGGAGAAAGGTGTCTCCGCCATGCAGGATGAAAAGATTGCGCTGGTCGATGGAAGTGAGGCAAAGAAAAACGAGCACGGTGTTGAGGCGAGTGCACAGGCCGATGGTCAAGCAGGCGGCCGAAGCGATGAGCAGCCAGAAGAGCGCGCGGACCCAGAAATCCGTTTGCGGAATGACGGAGAATAAATTCAGGCGCGTGCCGGGCTCGACGAGGTGCATGGTCGCGGCGCTGATCCAGGAATGCGGGCCGTACCAGGCCAGCCAGTCGGCGTGCAGCAGCGCAGCGGTGGCGATGACCACGACGCCATAAATGATCCGGAACAGGGCGACCGGAACGGGCGACTGCTGGGCAAAAAAGAAGGAATTCCATGGTGTGGAAAAGGACCGGGCCGTCACTGCAGATCCTCGGGCTGCACGTCGTAGCGGTAGAAAACATATTCGTCGAGAGGCGTGCGCAGGTAGGTGCCGTCACCGCGAGGAAGGATGTTCGACCATTTGACCATGAGCAGGATTTTTTGCGGATTCTTGGCGCGAATGCCGGGGAGACGAGCGACGTAACGGGCCACGTCCGGGCGCAGCGCCGCGTTTCTATCATCGAGCAGGACTTCGACGAATTTGCGGTAGCGTTCCTTGGAATATTTGTCGGCGAGGCTGAGCAGCTCCATGCGCGGAAAATCCCACATCTGGGTCGAGCCGTCCTGGTAGATGACGACCGCTTCGAGGTAGGTGTTGGTGGCTTTAGGGAGCGGCGAAAACATATCCCAGGATTGGAAAAGGCCGGTCCAGAGGAGATACGGGCGCACAACATTTCTGCAGTCGACGATGAATTGGCTGTGGAAAGGTATGGCCCAGGCGGTGATGGCGAGGATATGAAAGACGATGAAAATATTGAGGGCGAGGTATTGCCATTTTTTCAGGCCAAAGAGGCGCCTCGGGTGAGGGACGTTTCCTTTCTTTGGAGCCTTGGGCATCCGCGCGATGGCCTCTCCATGGCGATGGCTTAGACTGACAGCATACCTAAAAAGTTGCGCGGCTAGGGATTTGTGGCGAGTAAGGCGGGCGGGTCCGGCTCAAGGCTGGGCTATCTTTCGATCGAAGCGAGATCCCTCGCCACGCCTTCGCTGGTTCGCAGCTTCGGCGCGCGAGCGGGCCGAACGGCGGCCCACTGTCGGGATGACAACTGGCCGGCTTGGGTGCGAAACATTTTCTTTCGGGGATACGTATGTACACTGGATGACGATGCGAACGCGTGTGCTTATCTTGTGGATTGCGGCGGCGGGCTGCGGGCTGGCCGCGCCGGCGTGCGTGCGGGCGCAGGATGTGGGCAAAATTCTGAGCCAGTATGCGAAGGCGGAGGGCGGGGCGCGGAAATTATCGAAGATCGTCACGCTGAAGCTGGACGGAACCGTGGCGGCGAGCAGCGGCGGCGCGGGAAGCAACCAAGCCGCGGCGACGGACAACGGCACGGCGGCGACGTATACGTTCGAGACGAAATTGCCGAACCGGTATTACTCGGAAATGCGGGCCGGGGACAAGAGTTGGATCGAGGCGTTCAACGGGAAATCGGCATGGCGGCAGAACGCGCGCGGGGAAATT
>Ga0302324_100002555_pt1 | contig 41794 bp, 36 predicted proteins | sample Palsa_T0_1_FD_201949 | JGI IMG/M metagenome (GOLD analysis project Ga0302324, IMG submission 201949) | Peat permafrost microbial communities from Stordalen Mire near Abisko, Sweden - Palsa_T0_1 | ecosystem: Environmental > Terrestrial > Soil > Palsa > Peat permafrost | place: Sweden: Abisko...
AGAGGAGGACTTAACGAAATGGGACTTTTTGATTTTTTTACCAGCGATATTGCCATAGACCTGGGTACAGCCAATACGCTGATCATCCATAAAGATAAAGTGGTGGTAGATGAACCATCCATTATCGCGTTGGATAAAATGACGGGCAAGGTACTGGCCATCGGCCGTGAGGCGATGCAAATGCACGAGAAAACACATGAGAATATAAAAACAATTCGACCGCTTAAGGAGGGCGTCATTGCTGATTTTCATGCCGCTGAAATGATGATTCGTGGGTTGATTAAAATGATTGACACGGGTAAGCGATTGTTTCCTCCTTCTTTACGAATGGTAATTTGTATTCCTTCGGCGATAACCGAAGTTGAGAAACGTGCTGTACGGGATTCCGCCGAACATGCCAATGCGAAAGAAGTCTACATGATCCACGAACCGATTGCTGCTGCGATCGGCATTGGAATTGACATCGAACAGCCCATCGGAAATATGATCGTGGATATTGGCGGAGGCACCACCGACATCGCCGTCATCGCTCTTTCTGGAATTGTATGCGACCAGTCGATCAGGATTGCGGGAGATACATTCAACCGCGATATCCTGGACTACATGCGGAGGCAGCATAATCTTTTGATCGGCGAGCGCACGGCCGAACGGGTTAAGATTGAAGTGGGTTCGGCCATGACTGAACTGGATGACGGTCCGGAGGACTATGAAATCCGAGGGCGCGACCTGATGACCGGTATTCCAAAGACCATAAAAATATCCTATTCGGAAGTGGCTTTTGCGCTGGACAAATCAATCTCCAAGCTGGAGGAGGCGGTGTTAAAGGCACTGGAGTTGTCGCCGCCGGAGCTATCAGCCGATATTTACGAGCGGGGTATTTACCTTACCGGGGGGGGTGCCATGCTGAGGGGTTTGGATAAAAGGCTTTCCTTGAAAACTAAGTTGCCTATTCATGTGGCGGACGATCCGCTTCGGGCGGTAGTTCGCGGTACGGGCGCGGCGCTCAAAAACATCAATCATTATCGCAAGGTATTGATGACCTAATCAATGGAAAGGCTCTTTAATTTCGTTTACGAGTACAGAGCATTTTTTACATTTCTGGCACTGGAAGTTTTTTGCACCTGGCTAATCATTGAGAACAATCAGTACCAGGGTACGATGTATTTTAATTCGGCTAACCGGGTCTCCGCCAACATCCTGAATTTCTCCCAAGGAGTAAAGGAATATTTTTCACTGCGAAAAATAAACGGAGACCTTGCCAAAGAAAACACGTTGCTTCTCAAAAAATTAGAGCGGCTGAATCAAAGCCTGTATTCGCTCGGGACAAGGGAAGTAAAGGATGCGGCGATTATCAACCGGTATGATTTTATAAGCGCAAAAGTGGTCAACAACTCCACAAGCCAGTTTAAAAATTTCATAACCATTGATCAGGGATTAATTGAAGCGATCAAACCCGGGATGGCCGTCATCGGCGCCTTGGGTGCTGTGGGCAAGGTACGGGCAGTGTCGGCGCATTACGCGGTGGTTATCTCATTGTTGAATACCGATGAACAGGTTTCCAGTATCATCAAGCGCACGGGGTATTTTGGTACGATCCAATGGGACGGAACAGACCCGCGATTAACTAACTTACGATACATCCCTCGACATGCAAAACCCGTAGAGGGTGATACCGTTGTTACCTCGGGCTACAATTCGGTGTTTCCCGGTGGTGTCATGATTGGAATCATCAAGAAAATAAACCTAAAAGAAGAGGCGTTGTTTTATGATATTAAAGTTGAGCTCGCCCAGGATTTCGGTAATCTCACGTACGTTGAAGTGGTCAAGAGCAATCTGAAAATGGAGAAAGACTCGCTGGAATTAAACGTGGTAGGACCCCGATGAACCGGTCGGCGATTATACAGGTATTCTATTTTTTTCTCTATTTGTTGGTTCAGGTGATGCTGTTGAAGAACCTGGTTCTGTTTAATGTTTCTTTTTGTTTTTTATACGTTGCCTATATTCTACTTCTGCCGATTGATACTAATCCGCTGGTCCTCATGGTGGTGGGGTTCCTGATGGGATTTATGGTGGATGTATTTTATGATAGCCTGGGATTGCACGCGTGTACGGTGGTGATGATCGCGTATTTGAGAAACTTCTGGCTGGCGTCGATCACCCCGCAAGGAGGCTATGACGCCGGGGCTGGCCCGGTCATCGCGGCCAACGGGTTTCAGTGGTTTATCGTTTATTCTCTGCCCCTGGTATTCGTTCACCATTTTGTTCTGTTTTTTGTGGAGGCAGGCGGTTTTTCTGTATTTTGGTATACTATGCTAAAAGTCATCACCAGCCTGTTTTTTACGATGACGACGATTATTTTGCTTCAATATTTGTTCTATGACCAACGAAGACTATGAATGAAGGCCGGAAAGAGATTGTGCAGATTGGTTTTGTTCTCGTGGGAGTGGTATTCCTGATAAAATTATTTTTTATACAAGTGTTGGACCAGCGTTACGTTGAGCTAGCCAACAGCAATGCCATTTTGCGCGATGTGGAATATCCATTCCGCGGACTGATTTATGACCGGAATGGCAAGCTTATTGTCTACAACACGCCTGAATTTGACCTCAAAGTCATTCTTAAGGAAGTCAAGAAATTTGATTCGGCTAAGTTTTGTGCCCTGTTTGCTATGTCGCGAGGGGAACTGCGGGGAAAATTCAGGGAACTCAAGGCGCGCAAGGAGTTCTCAAAATTCAAGCCCACCCTTTTTATCACCCAACTTTCCAACTATGATTATGCCAAAGTTCAGGACAATCTGGACGAATTTCCTGGCTTTTATATACAGGCCAGAACGACCCGGGCATACACCACTCCGGCGCTGGCCAACGCCCTGGGTTACGTAAGTGAAATCAGTAGAGATCGTCTTGAGGGAGATGAGTCGAATACCTACCGGCAAGGAGACTATATTGGCCAAAGTGGAATTGAAGCGTTTTATGAGGAACAATTGCGCGGGGAACGAGGAGTTCGTTTTAAATACCGCAATGTAAAAGGCATTGAAAAAGGATCCTTTCAAAATGGCGCCTACGATACGGTTTCCGTTCCAGGACAGGATTTAGTGACAGGTATTGATCTGGATCTTCAGCTGTATGGAGAATTCCTGATGAAAGGAAAATCAGGAAGTATTGTGGTGATCGAACCATCGACCGGCGAAATTCTTTCGTTGGTGTCCGGACCTTCGTATGATCCTAATCTACTTTCCGGGAAGCGCTACAGTTCCAATTTTGTGCTCATCAGCAACGACACCAACAAGCCCCTGTTTAATCGTCCCATGATGGCGCAGTACAGGCCCGGTTCAATTTTTAAGATTGCTCAGGCCATGACAGCGCTTCAGGAAGGAGTGATCACACCGGAGACACGAATGAGGTGCGATAAGACGATTATCGGTTGCCATCCGGGACATGATAATCTCGACTTGCGCGGAGCAATAACCAATTCCTGTAATCCTTATTTTCATGGAGTGTTTCGAAGAATGTTAAACCAGGGGCTTTCCGACTCCCCGTTCGATGACACGAGAATTGGCTTGGCGAAATGGAATAAACACATCATGAGTTTTGGGTTTGGCCATAAACTGGGAATCGACCTGCCCAACGAAAAGGACGGCCTGATCCCTACGCCCGCCTACTATGACCGCGCCTATAGTAATCGGCCCTGGAAGTTTTCCAACATTTATTCCCTGGCGATCGGTGAAGGAGAAAATTTAGTAGTGCCGATTCAGATGGCTAACTTTGTGGCAACGATTGCCAACCGGGGCTTTTACTATATTCCTCACATTGTGAAAAAGATTGGGCGGAATGGCAATCCATTACCACAATATACGGAGCGGCATTACACGACTATTGACTCTGCCAATTTCCGTATCGCGGTGGATGCCATGCAGCAAGTAGTCGAGACAGGAACGGGTGCTCGTGCTAAACTTCAGGACATCATTGTTTGCGGGAAAACCGGTACGGTTCAAAACGACCCGATGCCGTCCCACTCGGTGTTCATTGCGTTTGCACCCCGTTACAATCCTAAAATTGCAATTTCGGTATATGTCGAAGATGCAGGTCAGGGAGGGCGCGCGGCGGCCTCCATCGCAAGCCTGATGATTGAAAAATATTTGTTGGGCCACACCCAAAGGCCTTATGTTGAACAATACGTGATTACCGGAAAATTTGATTGACACGGAACGATAACATATCGGGCAAATTGGATTGGGTATCCCTGATGCTGTTCTTGCTCCTGGTAGCCCTTGGTGAGTTAAACATTTTTGCATCCGTCTACGACGACACCGTGAAGCAGCACCTGTGGAATTTATCCCTGAATTCAGGCCGCCAGCTTTTATTTATTATTGCTTCCGGGGTGATTATCATCGCCATCAATATCCTGGACATGCGGTTTTATGAAACATTCGGCTACCTGATTTATGGATTGATTCTCTTTCTGCTCTTACTGGTACCGGTCATTGGTAAAGAGGTGGGGGGGAACAAAGCCTGGTTAGGAATCGGTTCGTTCGGCGTACAACCCTCCGAGTTTGCCAAATTTGCTACCGCCTTAGCCGTTTCCAAATACATCGGTTCCATCGGGTTTAAGATGGATAACCTTCGAACTCAACTGATTTTGTTTACGATCATTGCCTTGCCCATGGGCTTGATCATGTTGCAGAAGGACACAGGGACTGCGTTGGTGTTTATTTCTTTCATCCTAGTTTTCTTCCGCGAGGGGATGTCGCCATTTCTCATCGTTGTTGGACTTTGTGCCGCAACCATTTTCATCCTTACCCTTTTGGTGCCCCATCAGATTTATCTGCACATTGCCATTGGAACTATTTTGGTGGGGTTGATCGCGTTGGGCAAAAAGAAATTTAAGCGCGTCCTCATTCTTACCATCGGAGCCCTCATTATTAGCGGTGTGATTGAAAGTGTGGATTACATATTCACGCACGTCCTTAAGCCTCATCAACAAAACAGGGTTAGGGCCTATATTAATCCGGAAGCCGATCCCCTGGGATTCGGTTGGAACGTAACGCAATCCAAAATTGCGATCGGAAGTGGTCGATTTTCAGGAAAGGGATTTCTGCAAGGGACTCAAACCAAGTTTGATTTTGTACCTGAGCAAAGTACGGATTTTATCTTTTGTACGATTGGCGAGGAGCATGGCTGGTTGGGAAGTTTAATAACGATCAGTCTTTTTGTGGCGCTGCTGTTAAGAATTGTGTTTCTGGCCGAGCGGCAGAAAAGCCGTTTCTCACGATCGTTTGGCTACTGCGTCGCAAGTATTTTCTTCTTCCATTTTGCGATCAATATCGGGATGACGATAGGATTTTTCCCGGTCATTGGAATACCGTTGCCATTTTTCAGCTATGGTGGCTCTTCCCTTTGGGGTTTTACAATTCTATTGTTTGTCCTGCTGAAACTGGATGCTAACCGGAGTGAAGTTTTGCAACGGATCTAAGCAAATCTCTTTTTTACTAATTCCATGAATTCTACGTACTCCTCACTTTCCTGATCCCATTCCGGATAGTCTTTTTCGAGATAGATCTTTGCCTGACCTAAATTATCGAGCGTATCCAGGCGATCGATGGCCCTGGAAAAAATTTCAAAGTCTCCATGGAACAGTATTTTCGTAAACATAAATTTCTGATTGATGGTAAGACTGTCTCGGATACGATCGATTCGATGAAAATTATCCGCCAACGTTTTAGGTCCTTTTTCTACCGATTCGACAATCGGGTTCCTGAACAGTTCGGTTTTTTGAATTACCGGCGGCGGGCTAACTTCTTTTTTCGGAGTAGACTTGTTAACTAGTTTGGACTCATATAATTTCTCCAGGGCGAGCGGAACAATATGCGAGAACTGATTCAGGTATCCGTCAATATCTTCCGGAGTGAAACTTACCTCCTCCAAAATAGAATCCAGCAGCGCAAACGCTTCATTTCCGGAAACGGTAGTTAGTCGTTTCCCCTCCAGTTTTTGTACTAGTTTTTCCAGGGGAGCTCGGTTGATCCGAAGGTATTTTATATCGCTCTTTAGATCTTGAACCTGAATAGACCCATGACCTTGGCGGTCTAATGCATCCGAATAAAAATCGTAAGGATCAAGAACGACATAAAGCGTTTGGCTTACTGCTTTTTTCAACAAACTAAGAAAATCCATTTTAGCGATGGAGATATGATTCGAAAGTGTATTCTGAAAAAGGCCAAGGGCCTCAACGACTTCCTCTGCCTGATAATTAAAATAGGGGCTTTTCAGTTTTTCACTTTCCGATTTCCAGGCGTGTAGAAGTTCCCGGATGACAAACAGGTTTATTTGTTGTATGTCGCAAAGCACCAAAATTTCAGCGCCGGTGATTTTTTCTTTCCGGGAAAAAAAGGCATCGCCAATTTTTGAAGCATACGCCTCACTGTAGCGATCAACGGCTTTCAGGCTGATTTTTTCGTCCATTCTTGTAAAACGCCGGACCATCGCTTAAGTTGGCAGGCAATGGTAAAGATAGTGATAGAAAACCTCGGTAAAAAAGAGGTTCCGGTAGACGATGTCTCGATGCCGGTATTGGGGCAGATTCACAGTCATTTTATTGATTGGATGCACGCCTGCGGGGGAAAGGGTCGTTGTACGTCCTGCAAGATGATCGTTATTTCCGGCATGGAGAATATAAGTCCCCTTTCGCCGGCGGAAAAAAAATACCGACACCTCGGTGCTTTGAATATGTCGGAGCGGTTGACTTGCCAAACAAGGATTTCCGGCGACATTGTCATTCGGGTGCCGGAGGAATATAAGTTGCCCCATGTTCAGTACAGTCGGTAGTTCGCCAGGCTAAAATCAGTCCGGGACTATGGACTTCACCAATGGACGCTTAAATTGCAAGTATGTTTGTTGAACCCCACCTTGGCAGGAATAAAAAATCCGGTTGGATTGAAGTGATCTGCGGGTGCATGTTTTCCGGTAAGACTGAAGAGCTTATCCGCCGGCTCAACCGCGCACTCATCGCTAAACAGAACGTAGAGATTTTTAAACCGGCAATGGATAAACGCTACCACGAACAACAAATTGTGTCGCACAGCGAACGCACTATTCGCTCAACCCCCGTCAATGTTGCCGGCGATTTACTGCTCCTGGCGGGAGATTGTGACGTTGTAGGCATCGACGAAGCACAGTTTTTTGACGATGCGATTGTCGATGTCTGCAATGCGCTGGCCAATAACGGCAAACGTGTAATCGTGGCTGGTCTGGACATGGACTATAAAGGAAAGCCGTTTGGACCGATGCCCCATCTTATGGCGGTGGCGGAATTTGTTACCAAAGTTCACGCGATATGCGCTCAGACAGGTGAATTGGCTTCCTTTTCATTTCGCCTCAACAAAAACAAAGTTCAAGTGATGCTGGGTGAAAAAGACCAGTATGAAGCCAGAAGCAGAAAAGCATTTTTTGAGGGTATGCAGGATCGGGATTAACGGATCACACAATCCAGTTTCATGCTATTTAAAACACGCGGGATAGTTTTTCGGTTTACTAAATACAGTGACACTTCAATCATTGCTACCATTTTTACTGAGCTATTTGGATTGCAAAGTTATATCGTCAATGGTGTGCGCACCAAATCATCAAAAAATAAAATAGCTCTCTACCAGCCATTAACCTTGCTCGATCTGGTCGTCTATCACAAAGAGAATGCGAACATTCTTCGAATCAAAGAAGTGCAATGTTTGTATCACTATCATTCGATGATGCAGAATATAAGAAAGTCCTCCCTGGCATTGTTCCTCAGTGAGATCATTAATAAATCCGTTAAAGAGCAGAGCCACGCAGAAGAATTGTTTCATTTTTTTTTAGAATCTTTTAAAATTCTTGACAACCTGTCGGGCAACATTGAGAATTTTCATTTGATTTTCATGGTCAGACTCAGCCGTTTACTGGGATTTGGTCCTCAGAACGCCCACGAGATTCTGGCGGGGCGATGGTTGGATGAAGATGAAGAAATGATCTTACAACAGTTTATGACCCTGGAATACGGAGAAGCCTTTGCGGTTACGATTTCCCAACGAAGAAATATTGCGGATGCACTTCTGCGATTCTATAGAAATCACATTGAGAATTTTGGGGAAGTACGATCTGTCAACGTCTTGAAAGAAGTGCTCGAGTAGATTTTTTTATCTTTTTCAATTTTATTATTTTATTACTTTTTTTTCGTTAAGGTAATGGCTTTACCATCCTCGGTGAATTTGATTCCGGATGCCTTTCCGGAGCTATCTAAAAGAAACTCGACAGTTTGATCCGGATATTCAAGAATCTTAAAAATCTTGCTTTGGTACGCGACCAAATGTTGTGGAGGAGTTGAATTAATAATCAACTGCTTATTGCTCAGTGCGACAGTTATTTTATTTCCATTGAGCTCGTATTCCCCGACCAGGTTTTTAAGAAAGTTGGGGTCGGTAAGTTGAGCGTCCGGTTTCCGGGTAAACACCACTTCTTTTTCATCCAGGCTGACTTTTGCCTGGTTTATTTGTCCCTGGGCATCTGTTGTGAAGGTCAAGGACCATTTACCGTTGATCTCGTCGTCGTCAGAGACAAAGCGATCATAGTGATAATGGTGAAGCGGCATTGTGGTGGTGTTAAACGTAAAGTTTAACATACCCTTTTTTTCCGTTATTTCGAGAACGCCATATGCAGGATCTTCAAATGTTCCTGCGTACGCAGCCAGCGCGTGAGAGGGGTGAGTGTTAGGAATACGGTCGATATCCGGTTTTTTGCGTGCTTCTCTATCGGTGGCCTTATTTTTCAGATAGTCCTTTAAGATTCTTTCACTCCAGGGAGTACTTCCTAAGTCCAATAATTTGTCGTACAAGATGTTGGTGATAATCCCGGGCACGGCATACCCTTGGGTAGCATTGACAAATACAATTACCCCGATACTATCGGCGGGCATAAAGGATACCTGTGAATAGATACCTCCAATGGCTCCGCCGTGCCGGGTCATATAATGTCCTTTATAGCTCACGGTTCCGCGTCCCATTCCATACAAGGAATTAAGACTTTCAAAATATTTATCGGGAACAGACGAGGAGATGCTGGCGGGTTGGAGGGTCTCCAGGATAACCCTCGCCGGAATAACCTGCTGATTGTTGTATTTGCCGGAATTCATTTGAGCTATCAGCCAATGGGACAGATCATTGATCGACGAAATAATGGAGCCACAAGGTCCGACTCCCTGTTGTTTCGTGTAAAAAGGATAGGGCAGAAGAGTGGTCGTATCTCTTTTTTCATAGTAAGGACTCATAAAATCGTCCTGCTTTTGCATCTCTTCCGTGACGAATAGAGAGTGTGACATTTCCAGAGGTTTGAATAGATGGGTTCGCACAAAATCCTCCCACGTTTGACCGGATAATTTTTCGACGATGAATCCGGCAGCGGCATACATCAGATTGTTGTAAAGGTAGCCTTGCCGCAGCGGGATGCTGGGTTCCAGGTACTTCAACCGGTCGAACAACTCTTGTCTGGAAAAATCCGATTTATACCAGATTCCATCGTGCCGGGAAATGCCGGTGCGGTGAGAGAGCATGTCGCGGATCGTAACGTGAGCATTCAGTTCATCGTTGTAGAACTGAATTTGCGGAACATAATTTTTAATGGGTTTGTCCCAGTCTAGTTTTCCCTCTTCCACCAAGAATCCGATAGACGTGGCGGTGAAGAGTTTTGTGTTTGAGGCAATTTGAAATAACGTGTTTGGCGTTACCGGTAATTTTTTCACCAGATCCCTATATCCGTACCCTTTGGCAAATACCAATTTGTTTTTCACCACAATACCAATGCCGCAACCCGGTATATTCCAATCGTTCAGGGTTTTCATGATCTCGCTATCAAAGCCTTTAAGCTTTTGGTCGACCATCGATTTTTGTGCGATCCCCTGGCTTGATATGAACCACAAAATCCACACGGAGGAGAGAAGCTTTAGATTTTTCATGCGGCAATTAAGGTTGATGTAATTGGAATAAATTTCAGAGGGTATCGGTCAGCCATTTAAAAAATTCCCGCTGCCAGACGATGGCGTTTTGGGGATGAAGCACCCAATGATTCTCTTCCGGAAAGAGAATCAGTTTGCTTTTGATTCCCCGGAGTTGCGCCGCCTGAAAAGCTTCCAGTCCCTGACCTACGGGAACCCGGTAATCCCGGCCTCCCTGGTAAATCAGGATCGGGGTGTTCCACTTATCCACCCGATTCATCGGGTCAAACTCGCTGTAACTTTTCTGTGCAGCTGTATTATCTTTTTCCCAATAGGCTCCTCCCCAATCCCAATTGACAAACCAGATTTCCTCCGTCGTTCCGTACATACTTTTCAAGTCAAAAATGCCATCGTGGGCGATAAATGTTTTGAAGCGGTTGTTGTGAATGCCCGCCAGATAGAACACGGAGTACCCTCCATAACTGGCGCCCACGCACCCCAACCGGTCTTTATCGACAAATTTCTCTTTTGCCAGCTCATCGATCGCTGATAAATAGTCCTGCATAACCTGACCCCCATGGTCTTTGCTGATTTGTTCGTTCCAGGCAACCCCAAAGCCGGGCATGCCGCGGCGATTTGGAGCTACGACGATATAGCCGTTCGCGGCAATCAATTGGAAATTCCATCGGAAGGAATAAAACTGCGAGAGAGCTGATTGCGGACCTCCCTGACAATAAAGCAGCGTCGGGTATTTCTTGGTAGCATCAAAATCGGGAGGGTAAATGACCCAAACCAACATTTTCTTCCCGTCGGTTGTGGGAACCATGCGCTTTTCAATTTTGCTCAGCCTCAGCTTCGCATAAACAGCATCGTTCACATGGGTCAGTTGCAGCATCTGTCCATGGGTAAGGTCAACGGTGTACAACTCGGCTGCGTGATTCATGTCAGTGCGCGACACAAACATAGTGTTGCTGATTTGACCCAACAGCCCGTTGATGTCGAATTCACCTTGAGTAATCTGTTTTACTGCGGGTAATTTCTGACTGGTCCCCGGATTGTCCACTTCAAACAATTGTTCCGTTCCCTCCACTGGGGCGATGAAAAATATTTTTTTCCCATCGGCGCCCCAGATAAAGCTATTGACCGTCCCATCCCATGCTTGAGTCAGATTGATGACCGAGGATCCTATTTTGATGATAATATCATTCTTATCCGACTCATACCCGTCGCGTTTCATACTTAGCCAGGCCAACGTGCCCTGGGGCGAGAAGACCGGATGGGTATCATACCCCATCATTCTTTCCGTAATGTTAGTTGTCGTTCCGGTTTCTACCGAGTAGGCGTAAAGGTCGGTATTCGTACTTGTGGCATAATCGGTACCGTATTTCTTTTTGGCGACATAAACGATAAGTTTGCTGTCAGGACTCCAGGCATAATCTTCTTCTCCGCCAAAGGGCTTCTGAGGGCAATCAAAAGGTTCGCCGGTCATAATATCTTTTCCTTCCTTGGCTTTCCCATCGGTCACCGTGTGAACAAAAAGGTGACTAAACGCACCGTCCTCCCATTCGTCCCAATGCCTGTAATTCAGGCTTTCATAGATTTGAACATTGGACTTACTAAGATCGTTGTAAAAATCTTTTCCATATACGTTTTTGATCTTTACGTCCTTTTCGCTAATCACATACTTGCCGTCGGGAGAAAGATGATGATCAGGGACCCATTCGTTCGGGTTGGCTATTTCCTGGGGTCGATCTCCCTGAAGGGACAGGCTATAATTCGTTATTGCACTTTGATTTTCAGTAAGAACGGGCGTACTGACTCGATACACCACGGATTTGCCATCTTTGCTTATTCCAATGCCACTTACTCGGCCCAACTTCCAAAGAAGTTCGGGTGTCATTTGGTCCTGGGCCACAACGGACAAAGAAAGGATTGTGCAGCAAAGAAATAGGGCGATTTTTTTCATAATTAATAAATCCAGAGATGGAAGATATGAAATTCCGGAAAAATATCGGCATATCCATCAACCGATTAATTTGCTCTGATGGAGGATCGGAAATACGGTCGCCAAATCCAGGAAGGGTTTTGCCGGACATCGCTTTGGGAAAATATGGAATTACAAAGACCTAAATTCGATTAACATTTTTAGTGCTTTGTTAACAAACCTCTAAGTTTTTGCCGACGAAGTTTGCACGGTTCAACAGAACAGTCTAAGTTTAACCTAAATTTAAATTCCAATGAAAAAATTATTCTTTTTTGTAGCGTTGATTGCTGTCGGCAAGATCGGCTATGGACAACAAGCAAAGGCACCTGCCCCTATGACACCTGCTCCCACGGCACCCGCCCCTTCAACGGAAGTCGCTGTTCTGGAATGGGATTCGCAGAACCATGATTTTGGTAAAATTAAACAGGGTACTCCGGTTACCCATGAATTCAAATTTACCAACAAGGGGAAAGTGCCGCTTATCATTACCAATGTTACGGCCTCTTGCGGTTGCACGACTCCAGCGTGGTCGAGAGATCCTGTTCCTCCCGGGCAGCAAGGATTTGTTAAGGCCACTTTCAATGCTGGAGCGGTTGGTGCTTTTGATAAAGCAGTGACGGTAACCGCCAACATCCAGAATGGGAATACACAATTGAAAATTAAGGGGGAAGTATCCCCGGCAGTTCAATAGACATTCGATTCAATACGCATGAAGCCCCACTTGACGGGGCTTTTTTTGTGGGCAAAGGTTATTCAGACCCGTATGTGTCAATAATGTGTTGACTGATCACCTTATAGATTTCGGCGACGGCTTGATTTTCCTGCAAAAACTCTAAATGATTTTCCAATATTTCCAGATCGCCGCGCTTGGCCGGACCGGTTTGCGAATTTCCCGGGCCGACCGAAAGGCTTTTGGTAAAGGTTTGAGTGATCAACGGAACAAGCCAATCAAATTCCAAACTGTTTTGTTGAAGAATATCGTTGGAAATGGTCAGCATGTGGTTGGTAAAGTTGGAGGCAAACACCGCCGCCACGTGTAGCGCCTTACGCTCTTCGGAGCCAATTTTTTTTACGATATCGCTAATTGCACCAGCGATTTGCAATAACACGTGCCCGGTCTCTTCATTACTACTTTCGATAAAAACCGGAGTGGTTTTGAAGTCCACTTTCCCGGATTTGATAAACGTTTGCAGCGGGTAAAACACGCCGAGGTTTTGGGTAGCCGCAAACTGCAGTACATCTAATGGCTGACTACCCGACGTATGAACCAGGATAGCTTCATCGGGCAAGACAATTTCCTGCGCTATTTCACGGATCACATGGTCATGCGTAGCGATAATAAAGACCGAAGAATCACTGGTCGAGAAGTCGAGCGTTGCTTTTACCTCGGCTTGATACAAACGACCGGTCAGTGCCTCGGCATTCCGTGGTTTACGGCTGTAAACCTCTTTTACAACAAAACCCGCATTGTCCAGTGCAGGAGCAAGGTGCCATGCCAGGTTTCCGGAGCCGATAAAGGATACTGTGATCAGGATTTTCGGGGATTAGGGAAATGAGAGAATGACTGAATGAAAAAACGAGTGAATAAATGATTGAGAAAGCATCGGTGCCAATTCTTACGTTCTAACCATCCTTGTCCCGACAATTGCGGTGAGTTTTTCCGCAACAAAATCAATTTCTTCTGCCGTATTGTATTTGCTAAAAGAAAAGCGGATGGCGCCGCGTTTGGAATTGGGATATAGCGCCGCCAAAACGTGTGACCCCGCACTGGCTCCGCTCGAACAAGCACTGCCACCGGAGGCCGAGATGCCTTCCAGATCCAGATTAAAAAGAAGCATTTCATTTTCTTCCGACTCCGGCAAACTCACATTCAGAACCGTGTATAGACTTTTGTCAAGATTATCTGAATCGCCGTTAAAAGAAACGCCCGGAATAAGGTCAATCAATTTTGCGATCATGCGGGCCTTTAATCCTTTGATATAGGCTTCATGATCGTCCATTTCACGGTACGCAATCTCCAGTGCCTTTGCCAAACCAATAATGCCGTACGTATTTTCGGTCCCGCCCCGCATGTTACGCTCTTGCGATCCGCCGTGGATGAGCCGGGAGATTTTTCTGTCTTTGCGGATATACATAAAACCCACTCCTTTGGGTCCGTGAAACTTGTGTGCGGCGCCAGTCATTCCGCAAACGCGAATGGTCTTCATGTCATGCCGATAGTGACCCACTGTCTGAACGGTGTCTGAGTGAAAAAAAGCTTTGTATTGTTCCGCTAATTCGCCCACACGCTCAATATTGAGGAGGTTGCCGATTTCATTGTTGGCGTGCATGAGCGAAACCAGGGACCCCGGATAAGCCTGTAGTAATTGCTCCAGATGATTTACATCAATGTGCCCCTTTTCATCAAGTTTGACAAAGTGAAGTTTAACAATTCCTTTTTTTTCTAAATCTTCGAGGGTATGAATAACCGCGTGGTGCTCAAGGGGTGTTGAAATGGCGTGTTGAATACCGTTGGTTAAGATACTACTACGGATTAACGTGTTGTCAGCCTCGGTACCCCCGGAAGTAAAAATAATCTCTCCCGGTGTGCAATTCAGTAATTCGGCAACCTTCTTACGCGATGATTCCACGGCAGCACGTACTTTACGACCGTGGGAATGTATGGACGACGGATTACCGAAATCCTCCAGCATGAAGGGTTTCATAGCTTCGTATACTTCGGGATCGAGGGGCGTGGTCGCGGCATTATCGAGATAAACGCTCATAACAATTACAATTGACGAAGATACAATTTATGATTTTATTATTTTCTGTATGTCTGCAATAATACGGTTAGTCAATGCATCCGCTTTACGTTGGGTGGACGACTCGGCATAAATGCGTATAACCGGCTCCGTATTGGACTTTCTCAGGTGAACCCATTCTTTTCCCTTCTCAAAGTCAATCTTCAGGCCGTCGATGGTGTTGATTTTTTCATTGTAGTATTCTACCCGAATGGCTTCAAGAACCTGGTCTACATTAACCTGAGGAGTCAATTCAATTTTATTTTTGGAAATAAAGTAACTTGGGTAAATATTCCTTAATTCCGAAGCTCTCATTTTTGATTTGGCCAGGAGGCTAAGGAACAAGGCAATTCCTATCAGCGCATCGCGGCCGTAATGAAAACCCGGAACAATGATGCCTCCATTGCCCTCGCCTCCGATGACAGCCTTTGTTTCTTTCATTGCCTTCACCACATTGACTTCACCGACGGCGGCGGCGGTATATTTTCTCTTGGCTCCTTCAGTGATGTCGCGAAGGGCGCGGGTAGAAGAAAGATTGGAAACGGTGTTCCCTTTTCTTTTGCTCAAGACATAATCCGCAATGGCCACCAAGGTGTACTCTTCTCCAAACGGTTTGCCGTCTTCCTGAATGAATGCCAGCCGGTCAACGTCGGGATCAACGACGATTCCCAGATCATACTTTCCTTTCCTGACGATTCTTGAAATTTCCCTGAGGTGTTCGGGCAAGGGCTCGGGGTTATGGGGAAACAAGCCTGTGGGTTCACAGTATATTTTTTTTATGTTCTTCACGCCTAGTTCCGCCAGCAATTCCGGAACGGCAATTCCTCCGGTAGAATTTACTGCATCCACGGCGATTTTGAATTTCGCTTTGCGGATGGCCCGGACATTAACCCACGGATGTTTCAGAATTAGCCGAATATGTTTTTGAAAATAGGAATTATCTTTTTCATAACTCCCGAGGTTACTGACCCCGGCAAAATCAAATTTTTCTTCGTCAGCCCGTCTCACAATCTCAGCACCATCAGAGGCAGAGATAAACTCACCTTTTTCATTCAACAGTTTTAATGCATTCCACGAAATGGGATTATGACTGGCGGTGACAATTATTCCTCCTGCTGCCTTTTCGCCGACAACGGCAATTTCCACCGTTGGTGTGGTGGACAGGCCCAGATCAACGACCTTCAGGCCCAGTGCTTGCAGGGTAGAGCAAACCAGTGAGCTCACCATTTGCCCGGAAACGCGCGCATCCCTTCCGATCACTACTTTTTTTCCGTGTCGTGCCAACAGCCAGCAGCCAAAGGCTGCCGCAAACTTTACGATGTCTATGGGAGTTAAGGAATCTCCTGGTTCGCCTCCGATGGTACCCCGGATGCCGGAAATCGATTTAATCAGCGTCACAGATTAAGGAATTAGGTAAAATGCCAGCAAAAGTAATTATTATTGTTTGAATCGCGGATTCTCGCGGATTTATGGATTGCTCGGATTCTCCTTTTTTGTTTTTGGAGGAGGCGAAAGACCGTGATTTAGCAAGTTGAAACTTACGCGATGTCTGACACAAGTTGGAAGCTTGCGGCAACAGAGATTATTTCTAAATTTAAGGGATAACGAACAGCAAATGAGTAAAAACTATAAGCCCACAGGCTATAATTCCGTGTCTCCTTACTTTGTAGTCAGCGGAGCACAGCGATTAGCGGAACTTCTGAAGGGAGTTTTCAATGCGATCGAGAAGAGCCGGTACACTATGCCCGACGGGAAAATTATGCATATGGAACTCCAAATAGACGACTCGATTCTCATGATGGCCGAAGCATCTGACCAATTTCCGGCGAATACACATATGATACACGTCTATGTTCCAAACGTAGACGATACGTTTGCTAAGGCCATTAATCTCGGCTGCGAAATTGTGGAGGAGCCAAAGGAAGGAAAGGGCGACCCGAACAAACGGGGTGCTTTTATGGACTTTGCCGGCAATGTCTGGTATATAGCTACCCAATTATAGATAATCAAAGTTTTTATGGGTCACCGTGATCCCAACAGGGTCATCCGCATAGGATAAAGTTCCCTCCGATAAGGGTTCAGTACCAAGCCACAACTTTCAAGAGCAGTCGCTCCAAGAAGGGGTCGCCCTTTTCACCAAGACTACGGGGGCTGCGCCGCCCTCACCCTTATATTCAAAATAGGCATCACCGACCTCACGCATTATTTTTGTTCCGTCGGCGAGAAAGAAATCCATTGTTTTATGCGGGGCTATGCCGAGTTTTTCCAATTCGACTTTCGACACCAGGCATAGACAGCTCCAGAGTCAATCATAAAATCCACTTCAATACTTTTTGGGGATTGGTACGATGATTTAACAACGAATTTCGTAATGGTTAGATCCGTGGAAGATTTGTTCTTTCAAATCTAAACTAAAAACTCGGTTTGGCAGAGTCTGGAATTCCCGGACTCATTTTGAGATCTTTTGTTTAAACCACTCTTCACCAAATGCCTTAGAACTGCTAATGGCTTGAATTAATGAATTATTCTCCTGCTCCAACTTCGAGGGACAAATCCTACCTTTGCCCAATGAAAAAACCTCCATCACCCCCAGACGATAACCGAGAAGCTAAACTAAATGCCTTCGACCGCCTGCTTACCATCATGGACGAACTCCGCGAAAATTGCCCGTGGGACAAAAAACAAACCTTTGAAACGTTGCGGCATCTGACGATTGAAGAAACCTATGAACTTTCGGAAGCCATTCTAGAGGAGGATCTTCCGGAAATTAAAAAAGAATTGGGGGACTTGATGCTGCACAATGTTTTTTATGCACGGATTGCTTCGGAGGCTAAAGCCTTCGACATCTCCGATGTTTTGAATTCCATTTGCGACAAGCTGATTGAAAGACACCCCCATGTGTACGGAGATGTGGTAGCTGACGATGAACAAACGGTAAAGAACAATTGGGAGAAAATAAAACTTAAAACGGGAAACAAATCCGTGCTCGAAGGCGTACCCAAATCGTTGCCTGCCTTGGTCAAGTCCATTCGTATCCAGGACAAAGCGCGAGGTGTAGGATTTGACTGGGAAAGGAAAGAACAGGTGTGGGAAAAAGTGGAAGAAGAAATGCTCGAATTCAAAAAGGAATTCAATGCTGAATCAAATCAATCGCCTAACCATGAAAAGGCGGTGGCCGAGTTTGGTGATTTACTTTTTTCACTGGTCAACTATGCAAGATTTATCAATATTGATCCGGAAGAGGCGCTGGAGAGAACCAATAAAAAATTCATTAAACGATTTCAATTCCTGGAAACCGAATCAGCGAAAGACGGGAAAAAGTTGGGTGAAATGACCCTGAAGGAAATGGACGTGTATTGGGAACAGGCAAAGAAATTGTAGTTTTGGTTGCACGTGAAAACGTGCCCTGTGGGAAGCCACAAGAAAACTTGTGCAGGTGGGCGTTTATCCCACCGAGAAATGGTATCCGACTCCTTTAATGGTAATGATCTCCACCTCAGGATCTTTTCTTAAGTAATCCCTCAGTTTGGTGATGTACACATCGAGATTTCGTGAATTGAAGACAGAGTCGTCACCCCACACATGCATCAGGACTTCTTTTCGGCTCACGGTTGCATTTTGATTTTCGCAAAGGATCTGAAGCACCATGGCCTCGCGACTGGAAAGTTTTCGAAGATCTCCGTGCAGGCGCAGTTCGTAACGTCCGGGAACAAATTCAAATTGTCCAATGGGAATGATTTCCTGGGACGCGGCAGTTGGCTTTCGGGTAAAATGGAGTAGATTATTAATTCGGGCAATCAATTCCTCCAGGCTGAACGGTTTCTTCAGGTAATCATTCCCTCCAGCCTCAAAGCCTTTCAACACGTCGTCGGTCTGTGTTTTGGCCGTTAGGAAAATAATGGGTGTGTGGTGACTTCCTTGCCGTAAACTTCTGGCGACAGCGTAACCGTCTTTGTTCGGAAGCATAATATCCAGAACGCAGATGTCGGGCTGCATCTCGTCGAAGGAATGTTGCACCTCCCTTCCATCGGTCACCATTCTCACTTCAAAATCACGGCTTTCCAGGGTTTCCTTGACAATCTTTCCAAGAAAAGGCTCGTCTTCTACATAAAGGATCTTAACTTTTTTCATGGGCCGCTGCTTTTGGCAATGTTATTATAAAACAACTTCCTTTTCCCGGGGTGCTCCTTACTTCAATCATGCCGTGATGACTTCGGATGACACTTCTCACATAACTCAACCCTAACCCATACCCCTTGATGGTGTGAACGTCTCCGGTCGGCACGCGAAAAAATTTTTCAAAAATCTTTTTTTGATATTCTGGAGCAATACCCGGCCCGTTATCCTGAATGGAAATAGATATTTTGTCGTTCAGGCTTTTCAGCGTTATGGAAATGGGAGACTTGGGCGGACTATATTTCAGTGCATTGTCCAACAAGTTATAAATGGCATTGGTCAAATGGTCGGCGCCACCCACGACCGTGAAATCATGGCCTTCGGTTTCGAACGTTGCACTTGTACCGTTTTTTTCAAACACGAGTTTCATCGAATCAAGTATTTGCCGAATCAGTTTTTCGATATCCACTTTCTCCGGCTGGAAGGTTACGCCACGATCTTCAAAAATAGCCGTTTTTAAAACTTTGTCGGTAAGCAGGGTCAGCCGGTTCAGTTCGTTCTGTGCAATATTCAGGTACTCGCTGGTTAGGTGGGGATCTTCCATCCCTTTAAAATTTTTCAATGCTTCGATCGCTACACTGACTGTCGTGATCGGCGTTTTTAATTCGTGTGTCATGTTGCTGATGAAATCGTTTTTGAGTTCCACCAGCAATTGCTGTGATCGTATGCTGCGGTACATGACATAAAAGGATATCAGGGTTATAAGAGTTAGAAAGACGGAAAAGAAGATTTCGGGCCATATCTGCCGAATCAACATTCCCCGGAAACCGGAAACCGAAACCGCATACCGATTGATTGGATTTATTCGTACGGGTTCCGAAACAAACGAACCCTTTTCGGGGACGGGTCGTTCGCCGCGTTTGACCTGAAGAACATGAAAAGGTAAGTTGACCCCTCCTTTGGTCAAGGCTATTTTGAAGTAATATTCAATGCTGTCGGTTTTCAAGGCAAGATGCATAATAAAATTATGCCTGTCCCTGTCGTTGGAAAAAGTCATGATTCGGGATCTCAACGAATCACCCATACGAGAAGAAGTTCGGAAAAGTTGACTCCGTGTTAGACTCCGGTAATTGCTGCGATCGGCCGCACTGTCAGGAGGGGGACCGCCAAACCGGAGAGTGTCCCAGGGACGGTGTCCGACGAAAATTCGGCGGGCTATACTGTCTCCCGGCAAAAGTTCAACCGTTTGTTGGAGGAGCGAGTCGCGCATGGCCAATACCGTACTCCGAAAGACCATATTCGTTTCTTTCTGCAAGTCGTCAAACGCTTTGGAATACGTGCTTCGAATCCAAAAAAACTGGAACAGCAACAGGAATAAGGCGCTGATCAGGATCAGGGTTATGGTCAGCGAATTCTTAGCCTTTCTCATGGTTGGATATACCGAGTCGTGAAGTACTAAGGTAAGGTCTTCGACGAGGTTATAATTTAGCTTTTAACTTTAATTAACATTCCTTTCAGAACCATTAACCACAACGCCATGAGGTTAAGGCTTAGATTTACTTGAAATTTAAGGCTATGAAAAAACTTATTTTATTTCTGGGTATTGGTTTGATCACCCCGATAGGAATTGTTTTTGGGCAAAATCAGGAAGGGGTAATCACGTATGAAATAAGAATTAATGTTCACCGCACTTTGCCTCCCGATCAGGAGGGCCGGAAGGCAATGATTCCTGAATTCAGAACGTTTAAAGAACAGCTTTACTTCAATGCCGGCGAGTCGCTCTGCAAGCCTCTGATCGAAGATGAGGAAGACGATGATTCTGATCGGGGCGGCAGGCCGAGGCGACGCTTTCAGCCCCGCACTCAGGTGTATTGCAATCAAAGCTCAGGAAAAATAACAACACTCCAGGAACTTAGCGGAAAAAACTATCTGATTTCCGACTCCGTAAAAGTGGCACCCTGGAAATTAGGTACCGATTTGAAAACGGTTCAGGGATATGTGTGCAAACAAGCCTATTACACCGACGATGAACGCAAACAAACCATCACCGCCTGGTACACGGATGTGCTGCGTTCTTTTCTTGGCCCCGACCGCTACAATAGCCTACCCGGAGCAGTACTGGCAATCGACATAAATAATGGCGAACGAGTCATTGCGGCGACCCAAATTGAAGTAAGACCGTTAAAGAAAAATGAATTAAAAGAGCCCACCATCGGTCAAAAGATTACAGAGAAGGAATTCAGGAAATTGATGCAGGAACAAATGAGGAATAGAGGCCGTGGGAGTATGCCCCTGAATTAATGCTTTCTGTCTTAACCCGTTTTCCCATGGACCATGGGGAACTACGCCGCCGATGGGCTAGAAAATAGTTTACATGAAACGTATTGTTTTTCTTGTTCTTATTTTCACGACCCATTTTGTACTGGCTCAAAAATTTTCCGTCAGAGGCGAGTTGAGGGATTCTCTTTCGAGGCCTTTACCCTCGGCCACCGTTGTTATTCTTCAATCGAAAGATTCTTCACTGGTTAACTTTGGCGTCAGTGATGCAAAAGGCCTTTTTGAAATTAAAAACCTTGCTCACGGAGACTATCTGATTAGAATCACCTACCTGGGATTTCGCTCTTTTACAAAAAAAATAAATCCCCCGGCAGGGACATTGGAAGTCAATGTCGGGCAAATTCGGTTAACGCCGCGTTCAAGCCTCCTTGGGGAAATTGTCATTAAAGGTGAAAAACCGCCCGTCGTGGTCAAGCGAGACACCATCGAATTCAATGCGGAATCATTCAAAACAAAAATTAACGGTACCGCCGAAGATCTCATAAAAAAACTACCTGGCGTGGAGGTCGACAATGATGGGACGATCCGTGCTCAGGGTGAAACCGTCCAGCGCGTTATGGTCGACGGAAAAGAATTCTTCGGGCAGGATCCCAAATTGGCTACCCGCAATTTGCCCGCCGACGCGGTGGATAAAGTTCAGATTTATGAAAAAAAATCAGACCAGACAGTGTTTTCGGGGATCGATGACGGGCAACGCGAAAAGACTATTAATCTCGAACTGAAGGAGGAAAAAAGACATGCCTCTTTTGGTAACGATATGGCCGGCGCCGGAACCGATGGACGCTTTCAGGCCAAAGCCAGTGTAAATCGTTTTGAGAAAGGAAATCAGGTGTCATTCCTGGGCATGGCCAATAATATCAATGAACAAGGATTTTCTATCGGCGACTACACCAATTTTGGCGGATCGGCAAGTTCTCAAACAGGGGCCGCAGTTAGCACAGGCCGGCAGAACGGCATTGTGACGAATTATGCCGGCGGTTTAAATGCCAACCAGACGGTCAACCAGGGCAAAACGAAAATTAATGCCAGCTATTTCTATAACTACCTCGATCAAAATCTCAAAACTGTTCTGCAACGGGTAAATTATTTACCTACCGGCAATTATAACTTCGATCAAACGAGCTACCAAAACACCACTAATAATAATAATCGCGCGAACATAACGGTAGAACATAAAATTGACACGGCCAATTCCATTAAAGGCAATGCTAACTTCACCTATAATATACAAAATCAACCTCTGCAAAGTAAAGGCATGACGTATAATGTGGGGAATACGGCGCTATCCAATGAAAGTAACGAAACGACAACGGCGTTTGGAAATAATGCCACGCTGGTTTCCAATCTTTTGGTGCGCCACAGATTCCGCAAAAAGGGACGAACGCTCTCGACGAATTTTACTTTCGGATATACCGAGAGCGGCAACCTGGGAACCTTGCAATCCATTAACCAATACTTTACTGGCACCAGCGAAACCCAAAACGTATCGCAAACCAATACACAAACTACCGTAAACCCCTCGTTCGGAATATCGACTTCCTATTCCGAACCATTGGGCGGGAGAAAATACCTCGAAATGAACTACTCTTTCAGTTCGGATATCAATAGCGCCTATCGCTATGTATATAATGTCCAGAATGAACAAACTGCACTGGTCGATTCATTGAGCAATAAATACCATAGCGATTATGTATACAGTCGCCCAGGATTAAATCTCAGGATCAACAGGGATAATTTCAATTTTGCCGTCGGTACGGCCTGGCAGGAAACGTGGCTGAAAGGATTCCTTCCTTTACCAGACCAGCGTCTTCGACGTTTGTTTCAGGCTGTTCTGCCTTCCTTGCGTTTTAACTATGATTTTTCGAATTTCAGACGAATGCGGTTTGATTATTCAACCTCCATGCAGGAGCCTACCATTCAGCAATTGCAGCCCGTAGTAAACAATATTGACCAACTTAATCTCAGCACGGGCAATCCACTGCTCAAGCCGGCCTATTCGCAGCAATTGCGATCCAATTTTACCTCCTTCGACCCGTCGAGGTTCATGAATTTTTTTGCTCTCATCACGGGAAATTATACGACCAACGCCATTGTAAGTTCACAGAGCACCACGCCGCAATTTATCCGCATCACAAAGCCCGTGAATACAAAAAACAGTTCCTCCCTGACGGGTAATTTTAACGTTGGCGTTCCGTTGAAATCCATCAATAGCCGGTTTAACATAGGCCCTAATTATTCTATCTCGCGTTCGATAAATCTGATTAACGATGTTGACAATTTTGCATTGCAGCAAACCCTTGGCAGCACGGCCCGGTACAACTATACGCTGAAAGAGATTTTGATTGTCGATTTGGGGGCTACTCTGAGCCATCAGGAAACCAAATACAGCTTTAAGACGCAACAAAATCAGGTTTTCTTTAACAAAACGTATACGGCAGAAGTGAATGTCAATTTTCTGAAAAACTACGCCTTCAATACGGAGATGGATTATTTTATATACACCAGTGCGTCGTCAAGTTTCTATCAAACGATCCCGCTGTGGAATATGTCTGTCTCACGTTTTCTGCTAAAAAATAAAACCGGAGAGTTGAAATTTGTTGTAAACAATTTATTGAACAAGAGCCTGAGCGTAACGCAAACGGCCAGCACCAACTATCTCCAACAGCAGACGAACAACAACCTCGGACGGTTTTTTATGATCACCTTTACCTACGCCCTCAATAAGCAGCTCAACCCGATGAATGGACAGCAGCGCCGGAATGGGTTCGGCGGCAACCGGATGTTCCGACGGGGTTGATCTGTAGCAAGGAGCCTTCGTCCGTCCCGGGTGTCGATTGTCACAGACTGATTACTATGGCGTTTCAAAACGGAGTTTGAATGCTAAGTCCCGGAATCACTATCTTTGAGCCATGCGTTGTTCATTCTTCTTCATTGGTTTCAGTATGATTTTTTCGGCGTCAGCACAGGTTTCCAATTCATGGTTCGATATACAAGGACATCGCGGAGCAAGAGGGCTAAAGCCCGAAAACACAATTCCGGCTTTTATGACGGGCCTTGATTCGGGCGTGACAACCCTGGAGATGGATGTTGTGATTACGAAAGACCGACAAGTGGTTGTTTCTCATGAGCCCTGGATATCGGCAGCTATTTGCTTTGATTCGGCAGGAAATTCACCCATCGCAAAAAACGAGAAAAAACTAAACATCTATCGGATGACGTATGCCCAGGTGAGCCGATTTGACTGTGGTTCAAAAGGTCAGGAAAAATTTCCGGAGCAGGCAAAGATAAAGGCGTCGAAGCCTTTGCTCAGCGATGTGATTGTAGCGGCGGAAAATCATATCAAGAATTTTACCCAATATGAAGTGGACTATAGCATTGAGATCAAATCTGAACAAGGAGACGAGGGTAAGTTTCAACCTCCGCCGGAGGAATTTTCGGATTTAGTGTTCAACCTGATCAACCAATATTTGCCTTGGGATCGGGTGATTATCCAGTCGTTTGATTTTCGGGTGCTGAGGTACTGGCATCAGAGATACCCCGATGTCAGGCTGTCTGCGTTGGTAGAAAATCTGAAATCCATTGACGAGAACGTAAGGGACCTGGGCTTTACTCCGGCCATTTACAGTCCGGATTATAAACTCCTGTCAAAAGACGAAATAAGTCACTGCCACGCTTTGCGGATGAGGGTAATTCCCTGGACCGTGAATGAAGTTAAGGAGATGCTTGAATTGAAAACCTGGAACGTGGATGGGTTTATTACAGACTACCCAAATCGGGCAGCCAAGTTCAGAAGAACGTTAAACATCAAAGTTAAAAAGTAAGCTAGCGTTTTAGTCGGTCTAAAACGTAAAGTGCATTTTTTACCTTGCACTGAATGAGGTCATCGATACTGACCCCATCACGGTTTTATCATTAAAGAATTTGATTTCTTCTTTTTCTTCGGTTAACCCCAGAACGTACAACATCGGCAGATAATGTTCGGGTGTGGGGACAGAAAGTCTGGCTTCCTGCCCCAGGCTTTCATAGTTGATCAGCGCCTCATGGTCTCGATTTAGAATCAGTTCTTTAAACTTTTCGTTGCTTTCCATAGCCCAATCATATCCCGCCTCTTTTAGTTTCCAGTTCATGATACCCAAGTTATGCACCATATTCCCGCTTCCGATAATTAAAATTCCTTTTTTACGAAGCACAGCCAACTCGCGGGCCAGGTCATAGTGAAATTTTGGTTTTTGTGAGTAATCCAGGCTCAGTTGAACGACCGGAATTCCGGCTTCCGGAAACATATTCTTCACGACTGACCACGTGCCATGGTCAAGACCCCATTCGTGATCCAATCCGATTTCGGTTTTATGGATTAACGATACCATTTCTTTCGCGAGCGCAGGACTCCCACGAGCAGGATATTGAACATCAAACAGCGGTTTGGGAAAGCCATAGAAATCGTGGATGGTGCCTGGTTTATCCATGGCTGTGACAAAGGTGCCATGAGTGAACCAATGGGCCGAGACACATAATACCGCAGTGGGCTCCGGAACTTCTTTCCCGATTTGCCTCCATCGCCGGCTGAACTCATTGTCTTCGATGCCATTCATAGGCGAACCATGCCCGATAAAGAGCAGAGGCATTTTTGCCTCTTGCTCAGGAAAGTCTTTACTCAACGTACGAAGGTCTTGCAGTGAACCCATAATCCGGCTTTCGTGTGCAGGGTGATCGTACAACACCTTGAGGTCAACTATTGGTTCCCCTATTTTTCGAGAATGCGCAATAAAAAAGGAACCATAGTAATGTTCCCGATTGCACATCAATAAATCAAACTGATAATATTTATATTTACATAGATATTGTCTATCCAATGAATTTCCAGCAACTCGACTACATTATCGCCGTCGACGCCCACCGGCATTTTGCCAAAGCGGCCGAAAAGACGTTTGTAACTCAACCGACGCTGAGCATGATGATTCAAAAGCTGGAAAATGAGCTGGGCCTGCTTATTTTTGACCGGAGCAAGCAGCCGGTCGTGCCCACGCGGGAAGGAGAGGAGATCATCGCCAGAGCCAAGCAGATTATGGCCGACGTAGGCCGCCTTAAAGAATTCACGAAAGAATTGAAGCATGAAATTTCAGGTGAATTGAAATTAGCGGTAATCCCTACCCTGGCACCCTATCTGTTACCTTTATTTTTGAAATCCTTTATCGAAGGACACCCTTTGTTGAAAATTACTATTCGTGAATTGGTAACGAACGACATTCTCACGGCGCTCAAGAACGGCGACGTTGACATCGGGTTGCTCGCGACCCCGTTGAACGATCTCCGGTTACAAGAACATCCGGTATTTTATGAGGAATTCTTTGCCTATGCCTCCACAGACGAGAAAATCTCGAAACGAAAATATTTGCTTCCCAATGACATTGACCTGAGTAAACTCTGGCTGCTCGAAGAAGGACATTGCTTGCGTAATCAGGTTTTCAATTTATGTGAACTGAAAAAAAAGGATTTTGAAAGCAATCGGCTGCATTATGAAGCCGGCAGCATTGAAACGTTGAAAAATCTTGTTGATCATCACAACGGTATTACTATTCTTCCTTTTTTGGCTACCCTGGACCTCAGTAAAAAACAAAAGGGGAAAATCCGGCAATTTGCTCATCCCAAACCCGTTCGGGAAATCAGTCTTGTGGTCAATAAAAATTTTCATCGCTCTAATCTGTTGGCCGCGCTGCGAGTAGAAATCGAAAATCATCTCCCGGCATCAATCGGAACGACGGGGAAGAAAAGGGTGTTGGAAATTTAGTGGGTAAGCAGGAAGGAATGACGGTAGAATATAACGGTGATTGAAAAGATAGCGCTAAACTGTGGAGAGTGTTCACCGCCGCCTATCAAGAAAACGGTTGATTTTCCGGCTTTGTCCATTTAACTGTTTCCGTTCCAGGTCCTGGGCTGTGGAAAAAATAATTTCAGGAACGACACGCAACTGGGACTGAAAAACGGATTTTAGACTCGTTTCGACACCCAAAAGATGATGGTCTTCGGCAACTATGTATAATTTCAATTCATCGGTTCCCAGCGTTCCGGTATGGGCCTCAACGAGATAGTCGAGGATATGATCCGTTTGTTGCAAAATCTCGAAAATCCCCTGCGGATAAATGGATGTCCCTTTCAGCTTGATCATCTGTTGTTTGCGCCCCAGGATGGGCCCTAGCCGGAGTGTTGTTCTGCCGCATTCACAAACATTTTCATACGCCATCGCCATATCTCCGGTTTTATAGCGTATCAGCGGCATTCCTTCAACGCCAAAGGTGGTGATGGTGACCTCGCCCGATGTGCCTTTCGGTACCGGGTTGTTCGATTCATCCAGCAACTCGAGATGCATCAGTTCGGGATGGTGATGACCTCCTTTTCCATAACGACATTCCGTAAACGCAGTTTGCATTTCGGTGGAGGCATATGTGCTGTAAAGTTGAATGTCCCAGGCTTCTCTTATTTTCTTTCCCAGAGTATTCAATTTCATATCCGCCGTACGCAAGCTTTCCCCTATGCAAATCGCTTTTTTCACAGAACTCTCGTTGAGATCAATTCGTTGTTGATGGGCGAACTCAATTAGCCTGACAATGAATGAAGGAACGGAAACAAGCACGGTTGGTCTTAGCCGCTCAATAGTTTCCCACTGCATTCGGGCAAGTCCCGGACCAACCCGGACCAACCCGGCTCCCAATTTTCGAATCCCTTCATAATATGCAATGCCAGCCATAAATTGTCGGTCGAGCGTGAGCATGAGTTGGTAAAGGTCATCGCTCGTTCCATCTGCACAGGCAAAGGAAATGCATTCATTGTAGGCCAGCCGCTGAAGGTCCTTTTCCGTAAGGGCCATGGTAACTGGTTTGCCCAATGTTCCCGATGTACTTGTATATTCCACTATTTTGTTTCGCGGAACGCATAAAAAATCCCAATTGTGCCGATGAAAATCATCTTTCGTCGTGGGAGGTATGACAACTAGATCTTCCAGGTGCTGTATCGAACGGATATCGGTACTGAGAAGAGCAAAACTTTTTTTGTAAAACGGAGAGTGTTGGGCTACGTACGTCAGCGTTTCTTTTAGCTTTTCTTCCTGAAAGGTTTTAATTGCTTCGGGGGACTGTAATTCGATTTCGGGGAGATGATTCATTGCTCAATGATTACAATTGCGCAAGCCATCGACTGGAGATGCGAAATGGACACATGTATTTTATTCCAGTTATGCTGCGATGACTTTTCTTTGGAACTACCGTTCAGTACGAGCATGGGTTGCCCTGACCGGTTATTTTTGACTTCAATTTCTGCCAATTCATGACTTAATCCAAGGCCCAATCCCGTGGCTTTTAAAAAGGCTTCTTTTGCCGCAAAGCGTGCAGCGTAATTTTCTGCCTTATTGGCTTTCGATTCGCAAAACGATATCTCGTGTGCTGAAAATACTTTTTCTCTAAATCCTTCGGATTTATTGATTTTCTCCATCACTCGTTCCACTTCGATCAAATCAATGCCTATGCCGACAATCATCGTATCCTTTCTTTACATTGTTGAAGACTTTTTTCCATGTGCTCACGTTCCTCGACGGTAGCAACCTCCTTTTGCAATCCCTGTTCGTACTCGGGAATTGCTTTTGCATACTCTTCATGCTCAACATAGAAATCCCCTGCGAGCATATGTGCCTGATAGGAATTGGGGTTCCATGAAACGATGCTATCCGGTTGAAGGCCCGTGTGCGGATCAAACGGAAATCGATATGTTTTGAATTTCAGATAGGAGTGATATGCTGAACGAAGCGGAAATGGATCGGGGGGAATGGTCAATTCCTCCTCGTCTATTTCGTGGTTATCACTCATTTTCAAGTCAAAAACTTTATTCAAATCGTAGCATACGTACTTTCCAAGTTGCCACGGAGCCGTTGAGATCCACACCCGGAGTTTTTCGGGTTGAAATATAATACTGTGGTGTGCAATTAATTGATTGATGGATTTTTCATTTCCCAATCCAATATCTCGATCGTCCAGCCCTTGTCGGTTCCGCAAGATCCTCGCCGTACCCGCAATCGAGTTTTTCGGCTGGTCATTCAACAGCTGTTTTACGCGCTCAAAACGATAGAGGGAGGCACTGTTTTTCATGTGCTCTTTATTCAGCTGGGTGTCGCCCAGCGGATGCCCTTGAAAGTGGTTTGTACAGATGATATAATTCTCTCCCGTCTCAAAAAAATCTATTCCCTCCGGAGTTTTTTCGATTATCGCAGCTTTGCCATCGTTCGCCGATCCGATCAGGATGGATTCGGCAACAAACATCTGTCGTTTTTTTGCAATAGCGTAGGCTTCCCGGAGGGTGGAGGCATACTGAAGAATTTCTCTCGCCACGATAGAGACGGGGGTAGCGGAGGACGGAGGAAATTCGGATTTGGCGGCATTGAGAGTGACAGTCAGTCCCTGGTTATTCATCCCGGAAAGAACTCCAGTCATGCCACCGAACGTGACCATCATGAACTTGTATCCCTGTTTTGGATTATAGAAGGCGACGATTTTGTCGCGGGCGAAATCGTCGCCCAAATAAAAATCAAAGTTGCGCCCCACGATGAGGGTGTTGTCTTCCGATCGGCTTCCCCAGGTGGCGAAAGAAGTACACCCGACAAGTGAAATGTTTTGCAAGGCATGTCCTATGTCGTGAGCCGCATGATAATTCAATATTCGCTGATATGGGGTGCCGATGCTTTCGAAAGCCGGTGATGCGGCTTCCGACACTCCGTAAATCTCAAGTTGATATTCTTCGGGAATATTTTGAGCAAGGTTTCGATTATACCATTTGACCAAATAGCTCAGAGCGCCCAGGTAAAAGGTGGAAGGCACCAACCGGTGGATTTGTTTTGTGAAAACTTCTTCCTGATGCTGAATCAGGACTCGGGTAAGCTTCCCATTGGCCACGCCCCGTTCAAAAGGTCCGCCTTCCACATACAATTCATACAGTCCGCTTTTACTTTTTCTAAACCAATTATTGCCGATTTTGAATAGGCCATGATCGACCTCAACTACATTGCCGCGTTCGGATACCCTCGAAGAGGGCAGCGGGGGAGTAGCTTGTGGCAACGCGAGTAAATAGATCACGACTCCCGTCAGCAAGAGTATGAGACTGCCAAAAAGCCAGCCTAGTGCTTTAATTATCTTTTTGAGCATTTTTTATTTTTTCAATTAGGTGCTCCATCCCCAGAAGGTGCGAGCATGTAAGTATGGAGCTTATCGTCACACCTAGCACACCGTGGAGGTTAAGATTTTGTCCTGTCAAAAATAAGTTAGGAATCTTGGTGCGCGGTGAAATAATTGTCCTTAACGGGTGGCGGTAATCCTTTGTCAAGCCATACAACGAACCGTCGTCAGTACCAATGTAATCACGCGCCGATAACGGCGTAGCGGTGGTATACGACTTAATGCAGGATTTGAATCCTGGAAATTGCCGCTCCACGCAGTCGAATAATTTTTTTGCTTTTTCTTTTTTGAAAGCCTCATACTCTTCACCGCGACTTGCTTCCTCCGAAACCGTATTAAAGGTATCCTCCCATTTTTTGACCTCGTCAAACCGCATGTAGGCCATAACCGTTATGCCTTCTGCGAATTCTGTAGTTTTTGAGGAGGCCGTAAAAAAAAGGCCGAATCCCAGCGGCCAGTTCTTCGCCGTGTAGTCCATTGCCCCCCAACTGTCATTTTCATCGAAATAGTAATAGTTGTAGTTCAATTGTTTGAAGCTATTTTTTTTCATCACCACGTTGGCATAAAACGTGGAAATAGTGTTTTCCAGTGCCTTTATACGCCGACGGAAAACTTTTTTAAGTAAAGGGCTTTTGGTAAGATCCAACGTTTGAGCGGGGTGAAGGTTGGAGATGAATATTGTTCCGAAGAATTTCTCTCCATTTTCTGTTTCAGCGTACGTCAATCGCCCTTTTTCTTCATTGAGTTTTACTACTTTGGCATGCTTCATAATTTTGCCCCCCCTTGAAGTTATTTCGCGGGAAAGATAACGGGCAATCTGTGAACCTCCATCCACAAACCGGTAGGAACTCTCTATGTAACTGTTGACCGTGAGGGCATGAACAAACAAGGGTGTTTTATGGGCCACCCCGGCATAGAGCAAATTGGTGCCGGCCAACACATTCTGCAATTTTTTATTCGGAGTCAGGGATTCAATAAAAGCCTTGGTGTCAGTTTCCAACGCGGTCATTTTCTCCATCAAACCACCTCCACTTCGAAGATTATATAACGGGAATTTATTGCATACCTCCTTTAATGTGTCACAATATTTTCGAAGAGCCTCCTCTTCTTCCGGAAATTCCTTTAAAAGGGTAGCCACGAAGTTTTCATATCCCTGGGCATACTTATAGACGACTGGATCATCCCTAAATGCAACGGCATCAAAGCCATTTTCGTCCATCTTGCTCAGCTTAAGCTTGTCCATGATTCCAAGGTAGTGAAAGAGCTGATAGAGATTCTGACCTTTATCGAGCCCTCCTACATAATGGACTCCGGAATCAAAAATTATCCGGTCGCGGACATAGGTTTGGAGATTTCCACCGATTTGTTTATTTTTTTCAAGGATGCAGACCTCGTATCCTTCTTTGGCCAAAATGGTGCCGCAGGCCAAGCCCCCTAACCCACTGCCCACAATCACCACGTCATAATGTCTCATCGTGAATCTAATTTACCAAGGATCCCTGTTAGGCCAGTCCGCGGACAGTCGTTTCTTTCCTGATTACAAAAATAACATTTGATGTAAATTTGGTGTCATCCATCATGGTGACGGTCATGTTTCGGCTGGCAGCCAGCTTTTGAATTCGCTCTCCGGATAAAAAACTTAATGGATTTATGGTTTTGTTAAACCGGATCACTTTGGTTGACAAAAACTCGGAAAACTGAGTTCCCCGGTGCCGGGTTCTTAAATCCGGGTTACCCGAACGAATAATTAACCGGCCATCCGGATTCAAGGCTTCAAAACTTCGGTCCAACAGGCGTTCCTGGGCATCGGGCTGAAGATAGTGGAGTACGTCACTGATAATTATGCCATCGTATTTTTCCAATGGATACTGCGTTATGTCGGCCAAAAAAAACCGAAGCCGATCCGTCTTAAGATAAGCATGATTGGCTGTTTCGATTTTCTCGTCATCATAATCCACACCCGTTATTGTTCTTTCCGCTGAAAGGAATTGAAGCATATAACAGAGGAACCCATACCCGCAGCCCAGATCAAGAATAGCGCCTTTTTCGGGAAGCAAGGCGTGGAAGGGTGCATAATTTTTTTCCACGCGCAGTTTAATGCGCAAGTACCACTCCAGGACCGGACCTTTGTATAGGTAGTTGGCGATGAGCTTGGGCCGGAAATAGTCGGGCGTTTCAATCTCATGGGTCAGGGAGGAAAACTCTTTTTTAAAGTATTGACTGATACTCTTTGTTCGTTCCGAATATCCTGTACCGAAGCGCATGTCGTCGGGGTCTATCGCAGGAAGAAACTTTAAAGTAAGTTGGCCGGGGTTGATATGAAAACTGGTTTTAGGAATTGTTTCGGCGGTTCCGTGAATGAGCAACGGAAGAATAGGGATATGAAGTGCTTCCGCCATGTAAAACGCTCCTTTGTGGAAGCGTTTCAGTTTACCATTTTCGGAGCGTGACCCCTCTGGAAAAACGACTACGGAATACCCTTCTTGTACTCTTTTTTTTAATCGATCAACGCTTTCTTCCGCCCCTTCGCTGACCGGGTAATAATCGGCTAAGCGGACAACGCCTCCAAACACAGGAGAATTCCAAACCCATTTATTGGTAAGTAAAATAAGTTTCGGATGTAACATGGTCGTCAGTAAGATGTCGAGGAGGGACGAATGATTGGCAATGATGATGTTTGCTCTTGAAAAAGTCCACGGTGTTTTTCCTATTATTTTTTTCTTCACGACGGGATCCATATAAATAACCGCCCAGGTAAATGCGCTAAGCCAGCTGTGAAACATCAGACGGATCGATCTTTTGCCAAACGGTATCCACCGTAAGACGATTCCCGCAAGGGTCAACAGGAACGCACCACACACGAAAGATAAGTACGTGTAGGTGGTTCTTACCATCCCCGTCAGGGTGGCTGGTCTAAATCCTTTTTGCGTACGACGGGTAATCAGCGTGCGAAACAAATAGGGCTCGATGGTCTGGGACATGACAAAGACACAAAGAATTCCGATAATGGAAATGACGGCGATCGAGCGCATCGCGGGGTGCCTGGCAAAGATCAAAACGCCCAGGCCTGCGATCGTGGTTACCGCAGATAAAAAAATGGACGTGCGAATGGAGGGGAGGCTTTTCCCTCCGGTTTTATACTCACGCTGAAGGCCGTCCATAATAAAAATACTGTAGTCGTCACCTAATCCGAAGATGAACGTAGACACCATAACGTTGACAATATTGAATTGAATGCCGGCGATGGCCATGATTCCTAAGATCCAAATCCAGGTAATGAACATGGGAACAAAGGTGATCAGCGTGATTTCAATTCGGCCATACGATAGTAATAGAGAAATAAAAACTAGCGCTGCCGTAAACGCGACAATGAAATTGAAATCGGCGTTGACGTACGACATAAAAATGTTAGTCAGCATTTGTTTGTCAAAGACTTGTGCCGGTGACTTTTTCAATTGATTGTACAAAAACGCTTTTTTGGAAGGATCTACATTCACCAGAGAGAGTAGTGTAGTAATATTTTTTTTTTGGATAATGTAATCGTCAAAGAAGGCCATCCGAATGGCTCTGGTTCCGGCCGTGTCCATAGGTTCATACGTTCTGGAAATCAAGGATTCAAAATTCTTTGTGATCTGTCCGGAAAATTTTAAGGAGTCGGCCTCCCGTTTAACGAGGCTGAGAATTTGTGCTTTCTTTCCGGGCGTCCAGAATTTATTCCACGCGTCAATTCGGATTTGTTGAACGGAATCGGAAATTAGAAAAGTCGAAACGGAGGTGTACTTGTTGATTTGACCGGATCTTTTGAGCCGTTGGAGCAACGGCATGACCTGCTCGTTTTTTCGAAGCGCATCTTCCATGTTCTTTCCATCGGTTACCACGTATTCCGAGCTTAACGAGGATCGGGTGATCGCCTCCAATCGTTGTTGTGCCTCGCGTGTTTCGGGGTGCATGAAGTTTAATTTGCCGACATCGCTATCAAATCCAACTTTACCTGCGAAATAAAAAAATACCGGGGTGGCCAGCAGAATCGTAAAAAGAACATATTTCTTAGCCGCCAGTGCAGCAAATGGAATCCGCTCAATCCAATTGTCTTTATGCTGATTGCGACCGAAAAACCCTGAGGGAATAAAATGAGGCAGGAAAATAAGTGAACATAACGCAGCGCCAATCAGACAGAATCCTGCAAATAAACCCAAATCGCGAAGCACCGAGGCATTCGTATAGTGCAAACAAAAGAAGGCCAGAACCGTGGTCGCACTCCCCAGTGTCATTGGATCTACCACGTCCTTGATGACCTGCCTGACGTCATTCGTATGTTTCAGGTGCGACAGGAAATGCAATGCGTAATTTACAGCGATGCCAAGAATGACAGAACCGGCTGCAATCGCCAAAATAGAGATGGATCCTTTGACCCAATAGATACAACTTAAAGAAAATAATCCTCCAAAGAGGACAGGAATTAATATTAAGAATGGAACGCGTTTTTTGCGAAAGAAACCAATTAGAAAAATGGTCAGCAGAATGACAATTAGACTTACTGTAAGCTCCGTGTCATTTCTGAGCTGCACGGCATTACCGACCGCAACGGCCAATGTACCGAAATAAGAAACTTTTAACTGAGGATGTGAGGGGGCAACATCGTGCAGGATCCGGTTCAATCCGTTAATGAAATCGGTATTGTTCCGTGTTTCCGTTGAAGGAAAGAAGGGCCTGATGAAGAAAAGGACATGCCGATGGTCCCGGGTTATAATGTACCGGTCATACAATTCAAAATTCTCGTCGTACTGAATCTGCCGAAGTTTCGACAGGGCTAGAAATGAAAAGCCGAGTGGGTCCCGGACAATGATTTTTTTCATTACCATTCCTGCGGGTGAAATTAATTGTCGGTAATTTTCCCGAAGAATTTTTTTGACAGTTTCCGGCCGGGTCAGGGAATCCAATTTACGGTAATCGGTATCCGTAAAAAATACAGGAAGGTCTTCGTAGACGAATTTGAAAATCTCCATTATTTTTTCGTCGTCGACTTGGCTTTCGATTTGCCTGACGTACGGTTTAAGATCCTTCCCTATCTGCACCGCCAGTGTTTCAGCGAGTGCGACAAGACTATCCGGCTGAGGCTTAACCGTGCTGTCCTTGACAGAAACCATGACGACCAGACGGTCGACCGACTTGGCATTTTGAAAAACATAATTAAGTTTTTCTACGCGCTTATCGTCGGGGAAGAATTTTGTAACATCCTCTTCCATTTTTATTTGGGAAGCACTGAACGCCAGTAAACTCATGATGAGCGTAAAAACGCTCCAAAAAAGTAGCTTCCGCTTCTCAAAGAAATCGTAGAGGCCAAGAAAGAACTGCGTCATAGCCTAAGATTTTCGGCTCTTTAATGCTTTCAATCCCAGGTAGGTCAGTGTTGCGGAAAAAACACCGCCGACCAGGGCCAGCGTAAACGCGCCCAGAATATATTGAAGTGAGTTGTTTTGAACGACATCAAGCGTGATCGGATCGCCGAGGGAAATAACTTTGCCCTTGTCTCCCGTCCAAATGGCTCCCGTAACGTAACTTAAAAACAAAATTAACGGGATCATGGGAGGAATACTGATGTTGGCCGCCACGATCACAAGCGCTTTATTTAACCGGAACAGAAAAGATAAAGCAACAGCGGTAACCAATTGAAATCCCCACAAGGGAACGATGCCCATGAAAATCCCGAATCCGATAGAAAAAGCCTTGACCCGGTCTGATTCACCCGGATGGAAGAGTTGTTCTTTGACGGCGCTCCAAAATTTTCTTTTATTCGCATTTCTGAAAAAATCCCGTGGTTTAACATAGAGAATAGAAATAAACACCAAGAATGTGTTTAAAATAGAAATGCGGAAAAAATCGGTAAAGGGGCGAAAGTGAGAAATTCGTTTTCCCTTTTCCGGATAGAAGACATTGACAGGTACTTCGGTTATTTCTATTCCTTTCCATGCCGAACGAACTAATACCTCAATTTCAAATTCAAACTTTCGGGTCAAGAATTTGATTTCGCGCAGAAGCTTTATGGGGTAGAGCCGGTAACCGCTTTGCGTATCTTTCATTTTCAGTCCGGTTTCTACCCAAAACCAAAAAGTAGAGAATTTATTTCCAAAACTACTTTTGCCGGGGACACTGGACTGTTCCATATTTCGGGCACCAATAATGATGGCCGAAGGATGATGTTCCAGCATCCTCAGAAAACCAGGAAGGTCTTCAGGATAATGCTGACCATCCGAGTCGATAGTAATGACGTAATCACATCCAGCTTCAAGAGCCCGTTGAAATCCCCTTTGCAAGGCATATCCTTTGCCTTGATTGACGGGATAGCTCACCTGGACAATCTCGGGAAATTTTTGCAGGACTTTCGCCGTATCGTCGGTGGCCCCGTCATTCACAACAATAACATTCGTTGTGTATACCAAGACTCCACGCAACACCTTCTCTAATGTTTGGGCATTGTTATAGGTAGGCATCACCACACCTGCCTTATGTTTCTTAAATAATTCGGAAGACTCAGCCAATATCATTAAACGATCTTCAGCGTGGCTTTTAATTTAAAGAATGTAACTGTATCGGCAAACAGGTTGGCAGTAATCAAAAATTGTCCGTTTTCCTCATAATATGTGATCGATACCTCAATTTCCGGATTACGGACGGGGTCAATGAGCGACAAAAATTTAATGGTATCTGCAGCGACCAGATCAACTCGTTTCCGGGTGTTCAATTCCATTATTTCGAGTATGATCTGCATCATACAAACGCCGGGTACGATGGGTTGTCCGGGGAAATGACCTTCCAGAATTTTATGACTTTTGTTAATTGCAATTCTTGCCTGTACAGAACCTATTACCGGAACCTGTTGAACAATGAAATAGAAATCGTTAAGAAGGATCATTCTTGTCCAATACGGGTTAATGCGATTCGCAGGGCAAAGGTATGGTGCGTCAGTTCAATCTTCTCAGGGGACGGATAGCCGGGTCCGGAAATCTTGACAGATACTCTTCTTTTCCGTGCGTCGCCCCACTCCAGCCTTTGCAAAGAAGCACAATCCTTGCTGGTAATGAAATAGGCTGTTTCCTTTTTTTGCTTTACACCAAAATAGACTTCTTGGCCCGTGTCCCAGCTTTGGAGCGGGCCTTTCCGGAATGGCTCGCCCAGGATCAGCTCAAAGTCTTTTCCAAGTGTTTGAACAACCAGTTTTTTGTTCAACTTTTTGATCATGAAGTAAATTTTCAATTTTCCGTCCTTAGAAAAGCCAAAATCAAAAAAAGTCAAACCAGCTTCATTCGTGAAAACAACCCTGTGCGAGCTGTCCGGCATGCTTTTGATCAGCACCAAACCACTCCAATGATTCCCGGTGACATCCACACTGGCGTGATACCAGGAACTGGTCATCGGAAGGGGCGCAATTTTACTGGCGCAACCCGAATCCAGGGGAATGGTGTGGAGATGGTAGTCAGGGGCGCAACTCCAAAAAAAAAGGAAACAGGAAAGGCTAAAGGGCAAACATCGCATCGGCCAACTGTTCGTTTAACGTTTTACCGGTAAAAAGAATGGTCGTTCTGTCTCCTAGTGGTTCATTCATTTCTATTGACTGCACGGAATAATCTTTCTTTTCCACTCTCACCCGGATGTTCTTAAAGAATTCGGCGAGTGTTTTAGACAAAGGTGTCATAACCAGCAGAAATGTTTTATCGTTTTCGAAAACATTTACCGAAAAGTCTTTGCTTTCGAGAATGGTACCCTGAACACAATCGATAATGATCCGGTTGACGTGTTGAAGCAATTTATTCGACTTGATAGTAATCCGGTTTTCCTTTTGATCATCGCGCACCAACATTTTGTCACCGTTCATGATCATCAAATAAAAAAAAGGGTGAGTGTATTCCATGCGGACTTTATTACTTCTTTTAAACCAGAACTTACCCGTGGAAGTGATTTTCTCGGTTAAGGCAGAAAGTATTTTCTCCTGGGTAAAGTCACATCTGATCGATAGCAGGCGGAGCGATTCAGTCGCGAATTGTTTTTTGAAGGAGGGCCAATCTGCTATCGGTTGATCCGGAGAATTTTGTGCGAATGCCGAAAGGGATGCGATGAAGAAGAATCCGCAAGCCAAGCCCAGCGTTTTTTGAAATAAACGGGCGAGCAAGAATGGCAAACAAATAACGGCAATTTTGTTAACGTAATTACCCATAGGGTTTTTCATTTAATAATATATCCAGGCGCACAATTTTCAATCCTACCTTCAGAACATGATCCAGGAGGGCAGGCAGGACCTCCAGGGTTACGCTGCTGTAATCGTGTAAAAGTATTATATCCCCTCCCTTCACAGATTTGGTAACCCGGTCTAACACGATCGAACTATTCTTACCCAGGGTATCCATTGACCGCACGCTCCAGCCAATAGTTCGATACCCCCTTTTTTTCACTGCCTTGGCCACCATTGGATTGGAGACTCCAAACGGTGGCCTGAAAAAATTAGGTTTAATCCCTACGGATCTTTGTATGACATCATCCGTATCGATCAGTTCCTGTTCAATTTTCCGGGCCGTCTGGAGGTCAAAAGTCACCCGATGCCAATAGCTGTGGTTGCCGAGCAAGTGTCCATCCTCGTGGATCCGTTTTGCTAAATCCGGATGATCCGCTATCCTGTTTCCTATACAAAAGAACGCAGCCTGAATTTTATACAATTTTAGAATTTCAAGTATTTTCTCCGTGTTGCCGGGGATTGGTCCATCGTCGAAGGTGAGCGCAACAGCGTTGGAACGCACTTCTCCGCGCCAGGTTACCGGAAGAAAAAATTGAATCGACAAAACGGCAGAACCATAAACGAGAATAATCAGGTAGATGGAAATCAAAATTACAAATGTGAAAAAGGGAAGAGGTGCCCGTTGATCAAATACGACAAGAAGGATTAAAAGGATGAAAAAGGTGATGTTAACCGTTTTAAACTTCAACATGCGCGCAACAAGATCAATGAATGGTGTCTGCCAAAATACGAATTATAAATCAGGACATTCGCAATGGATCTCCCCGCATTTCCAGGGAGAACAACGTCAGGAATTTGTTGCGTTTGAATTATTCGTGCTCCCAACCACACGGCAAAGGCGGAGGCCGTTGGATATTCTCCGCTAAGGTGTTTAAATAGTCCGATAGAATTTTCGGGAAAGAGAGTCGTCAAGACCTTTTCAGATACGTTATCCAGTTTTTGGTCGCCGCATTTGCCCAGCAACACCAGGTCAATCTCGCTGTTTTTTAGTGACACCGACTCCAGGAATTGTCGGATTCCTTCCGTAACCTGTTTCGGATTGGGTTTGAAAAATGTTTTGACCGAATCGAGAACGACCCTATCATTCTTTCTCTTTTCTCCGGATAAAACGAAGTAGGTGGCACCTTCCCCGTGAAGGGTTCCCGCGGCGGAAGTGTTGAATAAAGCTATGCTGCTGGCAGAGGATTTCCGAAAAATGTTAAATCGATGCAGAATGGTGTGCAGTGTAGTGGTTATTTCATCCACCCCCCCCACCAGAATGGATTGATGAGGATTGTCGTTCAATTCGAGAAGAGCATCGAGTAGGGAACTTTCAAATGAAATCGCTCCTTGTGTGTACGTTTGATTATAGCCCTGACATTGCAGCAACAAGGCGATTTGTGAACCGATGGTGTTGTGTGTGGATTGAATGAACGGCGTTGGATTCAGGGCTTTTTCCTTGTTATCAATCATTTTTCCTAAAAAAATTCCGGTATCCTTGAGGCACCCATATCCGGTGCCTGTTATGATTCCGGAAGGAACATTTAGGCCAGCCTCTTTGAGGGCCATCGCGCCCGCTGCCACACCCATTTTTATCACCCGGCTCATTCGGCGCAGTTGCCTGGGATCAATATATAGATCATAGTCAGGCTCAATGCAGGAGAGTCTGGAGCCCTGATGGTCACGTGGAGGAGAAAAAAGTGCACTCTCGCCCCAGGTTTTCTGAGGTGAGATGTTGCCCATGCCATGGATGTATAATGCCATTAATTTTTAGAGAATAGGATAGAGGAGCAATTTCCTCCAAAGCCGAAAGAATTACTCATGACGTGGTTTATGTCAAGGCCCATCTCGAATGTACGTTGGGGTTGGATGTCCAGTTCAGGGATCGAATTTTCGAACCTTAGGTTTGGAAAAACACATTGGCGATCAATCGCCAGAATCGAAAACACAGCTTCCATTCCGCCGCTGGCCCCAAGTGTATGACCGGTAAATGCTTTTGTTGAACTGAGTCTCGGATAGCGATTGCCAAACAGTCGCGAAACCGCCGTACCCTCGGAGAGATCATTGTTAAGGGTTCCCGTTCCGTGAAGGTTGATATAATCAATTTCAGCCGGCGTGAGTCCACTCATGGTCAATGCCATTTGCATGGCGGCAAAGGATCCCCTCCCCTCCGGCGAGGAAGCGGTTTGATGAAAAGCATCATTGGTATTGCCAAAACCATTGACAAAGCAATACGAATAGAGGTCATCCGTATTTTTCACGTGCTCTGAAACTAACACAACAAACCCTGCGCCTTCGCCTAAGTTTAATCCATTCCGGTTCGCATCGAATGGGCGACAAGGGTTAGGATCAAGGATCATCAGGCTGTTAAATCCATTTAAGGTAAATTTTGAAAGTGCATCGGTACCTCCGGCGATAACCACATCAAGAACACCTTTTTTTATAAGCCGGGCTCCGAAAATGATCGCATTGACCGACGATGAACAGGCTGTGTTGATCGTCGAAATAAAGCCGGTCACGTCCAGGTCTTCGGCCAGGCGCTCCGTCGAGCTTCCGCATTCATGATTAACCACCTCCCGAAGTCTTCCTTTTTTCGGATTTTTTTGAAAATCGACGAAAAAGTTTTCCGTTTTGTCCATGCCCCCAACGGTAGTTCCGGAGATAAGTCCCGTGCGCCACTTTTTGAGGTCAATGCCGGCATCGGAAACAGCCTCCCGGGATGCAGTTATGCCAAGCAAAGCTGTACGTGTAAGCGAAGGGGCACTGGAACTATTTTGGGAAAGCACTTCGTTGGTTAGTTTAACTTCTCCAACCGGAAGAATACCCCGGTGAATCGAGTCAAAAAGCGTTAGCGGAGCGATGCCCGATGTGTTGGTATGAAACGACCTCAGCGTCTCGGGCACCGAATTTCCAATGGCCGAAATCACTCCTAAACCGGCTACATGAACGCGGTCTTTCAAAATGGTTAAACGGTTTGGTGAGCCTGGACGTATTCGGCAATAGACTTTACAGATCTAAAAATCCTGGGTCCTTCCTGGGGATTGATAATTTTGACGTTATACTGTTGCTGCAACAACACGATCAGTTCAAGGGCGTCAATCGAATCGAGACCAAGTCCCTCGACGAACAGCGGCTG